>Ga0224513_10000250_pt1 | contig 19762 bp, 20 predicted proteins | sample SF_May12_sed_USG_5_FD_169109 | JGI IMG/M metagenome (GOLD analysis project Ga0224513, IMG submission 169109) | Sediment microbial communities from San Francisco Bay, California, United States - SF_May12_sed_USGS_21 | ecosystem: Environmental > Aquatic > Marine > Sediment | place: USA... | reverse complement strand
GCTGTCTACCCATACAATTGCTGCCGCAACAGTTGTTCTGGTATGCGTGCGCCGACGATGAAACAAAGATGCGGAGTTACGGTCTCGTTGACTGCATCGAATGTGGTTGCTGCGATCTTGTTTGCCCGAGCCATATTCCTCTGACCGCAGATTTTCGCACGGCCAAAGCCCGCATACGCGAGCAAGCCGACGAGAAAGCCCGTGCCGACCGTGCCCGTGTGCGGTTTGAGGCACGCAATGAACGTCTCGAGAAAGAGCAACAGGCACGCGAAGCGGAGCTTTCGCTACAAAAAGAAGCGGCAAAATCAGCGGCCCCGGACACGATCGCCGAGATCATGAAACGCAAGCAAGAAAAGCCGGACGAGGACTAGCGGTGGAATTCGTCAGACGAGAAGCGCCCTATCTGGCACCGAAGGCCGATGTCGCAGCAATGATGTTGCAGGTTCTCGCCGCGCTGATTCCGGCTGCCCTTGCACATGTGTGGTATTTCGGGCCTGGATTCCTGTTCAACCTGCTTGTCGCGTCAGCATTTTGCATCGGCGGCGAAGCATTGATGATGCGCGCCCGCAGCCGCGCCCCTGAAGCCGCCCTCGCCGATTACAGCGCACTGGTTACTGCGGCACTACTCGCCTTCGCGTTACCATCGTTAACGCCATGGTGGGTTACGGCGACCGGGTCTTTGTTCGCCGTGGTCGTGGCGAAGCATCTTTATGGCGGCATTGGCTTTAACGTCTTCAATCCGGCCATGGCCGGCTATGTTGTCATACTCGTCGCGTTTCCGATGGAGATGAACCTGTGGGTTGCGCCGCGCATGGGGGACATCGACTACATCGGCCTGACCGTTCTCCAGACCGTCAGTTATACGCTGACCGGATCGCTTCCGGATACCCTGACATTTGACGCGATTAGCCGTGCGACGCCGCTCGACGCGATGCAATCGGGTCTCCGCGGCATGCGCACCTATGCTGAGATACGAACCAACCCGATGATGGGTGACTTCGGCGGTCGTGGCTGGGAGTGGATCGGCAATTTCTTTGCGTTCGGCGGATTCTGGCTACTCGTCAAGAAAATCATTCGCTGGCAAATTCCGGCAGGCGTGTTCGCGGGCTTGCTGATCCCGGCTGGCCTGATGTACATCATTGCTCCGGGAGCGAACGCGAGTCCCGGCTTTCATCTTTTTTCGGGCGCAACGATTCTGTGCGCGTTCTTCATCGCGACCGACCCCGTATCCGCCGCCACGAGCCCAAAAGGTCGCTTTGTATACGGTTGTGGCATCGGCTTCCTGATCTTCGCGATTCGAAAATGGGGCTCATTCGCTGACGGAGTAGCGTTTGCGGTATTGCTTATGAACATGGCAACGCCGGCGATCGACTACATCACTCGACCGCACATCGTCGGACATCCACGGCGCGCTGACAGACAGTGACTGATCAGACCGTCATCAAGACCGGCATGACCCTCGCAGTGATTGCGGCGATTTGTACAGCGTTGGTCGCCGCAACCTACCAGCTAACCGAAGATCGCATCGCCGCCAATGAAAAAGCGCTCCTCGAAAAGAGCTTGCAACCCGCGCTCGCCGGCGTGTTTTATGACAGTAGCGTCAGCGAGTCACGTCTTGTCCTGCAACCACCACACGATCTGCCTGGCAATGACGCTGCCATCATCTACCGGGTATTTTCCGCCGAGCAACCGGTCGCGGTTCTGTTCGTTGTCACCGCGCGAGATGGCTTCTCAGGCGCGATCCGCATCCTGGTAGGTGTCGGCTTCGACGGCACGGTGACCGGCGTGCGGATCCTTCAGCATCGCGAAACCCCGGGACTCGGCGACAAGATAGATTCGACACGATCCGATTGGGTATTTCAGTTCGACGGTCGCTCCATGGGTGACCCGGTTGTTACGGCGTGGGGTATCAAGGGCGATGGTGGCGAGTTTGATCAACTCACAGGTGCGTCGATTACGCCGCGCGCCGTCATCAAGGCGATTCGTGACACCTTGATATACTTCGACGCGCATCGTGACGAGATTTTCTCCCTTCCGGCGACAGAGGAAACCGAATGACATCGGGCGGATTCATCGAGAGACTGCAAACCGGCCTGTGGGAGGAGAACCCGGGGCTTGTGCAGCTGCTCGGCCTGTGCCCGCTGTTGGCGGTGACCACGACTTTTGTAAATGGCCTGGGGCTTGGGGTTGCCACACTATTTGTCTTGACCTTCTCGAATGCACTTGTCTCAGCGACGCGACGCTGGATCAGGCAGGAAATACGTATTCCTATATACGTATTGATCATCGCAAGTCTTGTTACGTGCATCGAACTCGTTTTCAAAGCCTGGTTTCCAACGCTCGACCGCTCGCTCGGCATTTTCATACCGCTTATCGTGACAAACTGCGCGATCGTTGCGCGCGCAGAGATATTTGCGTCTCGAAACCCGATTGGCGCGAGCATTGCTGATGGAATTGGCATGGGAGCAGGCTTCGCGATGCTACTCATGGGGATAGGCGCGTTTCGCGAGCTTGTTGGGCAAGCATCCATCCTGTCGCGACTCGATATGATTACGGGCGGCGAGCCATTTCACGGATTTTCATTCGCCGACAGCGGATTGTTACTTGCAATTCTGCCACCCGGCGCTTTCTTCAGCCTCGCAATCGCTGTTGCACTCAAAAATTACATCGATCAAAAGCGCCGCAATGCGGGCATGCAGCGCAGCCTGCGACAGTCTCGCTGATGAACAAGGAAATCCGTACGGCTATCTATGCGAAGTTGCGTGAGCTCGATCCGAGTCCCGACACTGAACTTCACTATGACAGTCCGTTCGAGTTGCTCATCGCGGTGATTCTGTCGGCGCAGGCGACCGACATCAGCGTCAACAAGGCGACGGACATGCTTTATCCGGTCGCCAATACGCCTGAGAAGATATTCGAACTCGGCGTCTCCGGACTCAAGCCCTACATAAGGACGATTGGTCTGTTCAACAGCAAAGCCGGGAACATTATCAAGACCTGCCGAATTCTGATCGATGAGCATGGCAGCAAGGTCCCCCAGTCTCGCGAAGAACTTGAAAAACTACCGGGAGTGGGCCGTAAAACGGCGAACGTCGTTCTGAACACGGCATTCGGCGAACCGACGATCGCGGTCGATACGCACATCTTTCGCGTTTCGAACCGGACCGGTATTGCCCGGGGCAAGACGCCGCTCGAGGTCGAAAAGCGTCTCGTGCGCCTGACGCCCGACGAATTCAGGAAAAATGCACATCATTGGCTAATCCTGCATGGTCGCTACATCTGCAAAGCTCGCAAACCGCTCTGTGGCGCGTGTCCGATCGTCGAATCGTGCGAGTACCGGCGCAAGCAATTCTCATGATCTTCGGTCAGGACCGTGACGAGTTACGCAAGATGTATGCATCTACCTGGCGCAAGCAATGCGACAAGCAGATGCTCTCGCCGCTTGAGGCGCAGATCGCGGCGGTTATCGCGGATCACCCGGAATACCAGGACACGGTCACGGGCGATCTCGAGCGTAACTTTAGCGTTGAGGGGGGCGAAACGAATCCGTTTCTGCATATGGGCCTGCACCTTGGCATCCGTGAACAGGTGGCCACGGACCGGCCCGCGGGGATCGCGGCAATTTTTCGCGATCTCGCCGCACAGAGCGGCGATGCCCACAGCACCGAGCATCGCATGATCGATTGCCTGGCTGAGACGTTGTGGGAAGCACAGCGCCAGAATCGAGCGCCCGATGAATCGCAGTATCTTGAACGCTTGAGGCAGCTTTAGGCCATACGTACAGGGCTTTGCAGTGTAATAAATGCGACCATCGTGTGGTCTTGTGTTGTAACTCATGAACGGGACTGAAATGAGCGATCCAAACCCACAATACCCGGTATCGGGCGCTGGCCTTGGTTTCAGGCGTCCATTGGCGGACAAGCTGAAGCAGGTGTCGCCCGGTAGCATCGATTTCATGGAGATCGCGCCGGAGAACTGGATTCACGTCGGCGGCGCGCTCGGCAAGAAACTACGCTGGTTTACCGAGCGGTATCCGTTCTTGATTCATGGCTTGTCGTTGTCTATCGGCTCCCCTGCTCCACTCGATGAGCAGCTCGTTCGCGATATCAAGGATTTCATGGCGGAGCACAAAATTCGCATGTACTCGGAGCACTTGAGTTACTGCGGCGACGACGGGCAACTGTATGACCTGATGCCAATTCCTTTTACCGAAGATGCGGTCAAATACGTCGCTGACCGGGTCCGGCGAGTACAGGACATTCTCGAGCAACGCATCGCGCTCGAAAACGTCTCCTACTACGCACCGACCGACACGTCGATGAACGAGGCGGAATTCACGCTTGCCGTTCTCGACGAGGCCGATTGCGACCTGATGCTCGACATCAACAATATTGTCGTCAACAGCATCAATCACAACTATGACGCGCACGAGTTCATGCTCAAGATGCCTGCCGACCGGATTCGGTATTTTCATCTGGCGGGACACTATATCGAAGCCGAGGACCTGCGCATCGACACGCATGGCGCACCGGTCGATGATCAGGCCTGGCAACTGCTTGCTGACGCCTACGCACACTTTGGTGCCGTACCAACATTGCTCGAACGTGATTTCAACTTCCCACCTATCGAAGAATTGCTTGATGAGCTGACTCACATCCGGAAGCTTCAGACTGAAGCCGCGACAAGGGAGGCTGCCAATGGCTGAACTGCCTGACTTCCAGAAAAAGCAGATTGCCTTCGCGGCGCATATTCGCGACCCCGAACACGTGTCGCCACCCGAAGGTGTCGAGGATCGCCGCATGGCAATCTATCGCGAGTTATTTTTCAATAATTTGCGCAACCTGTTATCGAATATGTTCCCTGTCTTGAAGAAGTTGCACTCAGACACAAAGTGGAAAAGCTTGATTCGTCAGTTCATGCAACGACACCGCGCCGAGACGCCTTATTTTCTACAACTGCCTGAGGAGTTTCTCGCTTTTCTGCAGCATGAATACGAATTACAAGAAGACGATTTTCCGTTTCTGCTCGAGCTCGCGCATTACGAGTACATCGAGTTGGCACTTTCGATTTCGGAAGCCAGCAATGATTTGACAGATATCGACCCCAACGGAGATTTGCTCGCAAACATCCCCGTTAGGTCGGAGCTGGCGTGGGTGTATGCGTATCAATATCCGGTACACCGCATATCGAACGACTACATGCCGGCAGAACCTGCCGAACAGCCAGTCTTCCTCGCCGTTTATCGCCGCAGCGACGACAAGGTCGGATTTCTCGAACTTAATCCGATCACAGCACGACTGCTCGAAATAATCGATGAAAACGACTCACAGAAATCCGGCGAAGCACTGCTGCGATCGGTCGCCGAGGAAATCAATTACACGGATGTCGACGCACTGATTCAACACGGCGCTGCGGCACTCGAGGAAATGAGACAACTTGAAATTCTAACTGGCACACGATCGCCAGACTAAGGAGTTAGCAATGGACAAGCTACATCAATTCTGGAAACGCGTGGTAAACGTTCTTGATCCGGCCGGCGACTGGGTCGCGCTTTTGCCGATTCGCCTGTTGATGGCATACGAATTCGGTAAAGCCGGCATGATGAAACTCAACGGCAATAACTGGTTTGCAAATGTACAGGACAATTTTCCGTTTCCGTTCAACGTAGTTCCCGTTGAAATAAGCTGGTTCATCGCGACATGGTCCGAAATTCTCGGCGCCGCTGGATTGGTGCTTGGATTGTTCACAAGATTCTGGGCCTTCAGTCTCGTGATACTGACGATTGTTGCAATCTCCGGCGTTCACTGGCCCGACGATTATTCGAGCTTCGCCGAACTCTGGAAGGGCTATTCGGTTTCGAACAAAGGCTTCGGCAATTACCGTATCCCGCTATTGTTCCTGGCGATGCTCGTGCCGCTCGTCTTCAAAGGTGCCGGCAAGCTCAGCATCGACCACGTCCTCGCCAAGCGTTTCAGGTAGTTGTGGCGGGCACCTGACGATCAGGCTGCCATGCCCGCAACCCGAACCTCGGCCTCGAGCTGCGAATCCGCGATCAGGGAGTTCGTGATCAGGCAGGACTTCTCCGCCTTTTCCAACAGGCGCAGCGCCTTGCTCTCGTTCGTGCTATCCGGCACCTCGAGCGTTGCGCGAATGCTAAAAGCGGTGAATTGCGTGACCCGATCCACCCGATTCAGGTCGCCGACGACGTCACAGGTCAGTGCGCTCCACTCCAACCTCGACGCCCGAGCGATTGCCTTGAACGACAGAATAAAACAGTCCGCGACAGAAGCCACGAGCAGGGTCTCAGGCGACCATTGATCGCCGGGCCCGCCGAATTCAGCCGGTCCTGCCGATTCGATGTTGTCAACGCCGGGGCTCGCCAGTTGGACATTGCTATCGCTTCGGGCTGATGCTGCGACGACATAGTGGTGGGGAAAGTCTTGCACCGTTACTCCTCCGGTTACGCAATGTTAGATTCGAACGCCAGGGACCACGCGGCAATACGTATTTAACACAGGCTGAAAATCCAGTTTTTCGCCCGATTTCACTATAACTGGCGGATGTGACACGCGGAGTAATCATGGCTTTTAAGCGCATTGTGACAAACACGCTTGCCAGGGCAGACGTAGCCATTAATGGCGACAGGCCGTGGGATATTCAGGTAAACCGGGAGCGGTTTTTTCGCCGTACGGCCCGCGGCTCGGTCGGTCTCGGGGAGGCCTACATTGATGGTGACTGGGATGTGGCGTCGCTCGACGCTCTTTTCCGGCGCTTGATTGGTGCCGATACGCACAATAGCCAGTTGTCACGGATCAACCGCATCTTCCTTGACCTTAAATCCAAGTTGTCGAACCTGCAGAGCAAGAAACGGGCAGTAGCGGTTGCAGAACAGCACTACGACCTCGATCACCGCATGTACGAACAGTTCCTCGGTCCCTACAATCAGTACACGTGCTGCTTTTTCAATGATACTGACGATCTGCAACAAGCTGAGATCAACAAACTCGAGATGCTGTGCGAAAAACTCGAACTGAATGGCGACGACCGGTTGCTGGACATCGGCTGTGGCTGGGGAGGCTTTGCCAAATATGCGGCCACGACACGCGGCTGCGAGGTTACGGGTGTGACGCTATCGAACGAGCAGGCCAGGTTCGCGCGCGATCACACGGCAGGACTACCCGTCGATATCGTGCCATCGGATTATCGGGATCTTCCGAATAAGCTCGAGACCCGCTACGACAAGATATTGATTTGCGGCATGATCGAGCATGTCGGGTACAAGAACTACGGCAAGATCATGCAAGTCGTTCATCGACTACTCGATGACGATGGGCTGTTCCTGCTGCACACGATCGGCAATAGCGAAAGTACGACCATCGTCGACCCGTGGATTGAGAAATACATCTTCCGCAATTCGATGGCGCCGTCGATGCCACAACTGGCAAAAGCGATTCAGGGCCTGTTCGTCGTCCACGACTGGGAAAACTACGGCCGCTTCTACTCGAAGACACTGGCCGCATGGCAGGCCAACTTCGAAAAAAACTGGGAGGCCATCAAAGCGCTGAAAGGGCAACATCGGTTCGATGAGAAGTTCCGGCGCATGTGGAACTATTACCTGCTCTCCTGCAAGGCGGCTTTTGATGTCGAGGACCTGTTGCTGTGGCAGCTCGTCATGTCCAAAATGGGAATGCGTGATTCTGTGTATGCGCGTGTCATAGCGTGACAATCTAGGAAATCGATCATGGACAACGACGACTCGAACGAGCAAACGACGTCGAATCAGGCGGCGAACATTTCCGAACCGGAGCTCCAGATGGCCCTGGAACAACTGCGTTCCGAGCAGAATCTGGTCATGGCCGTTCTGGCCGGATTGGTCGCAGCTGTGGTTGGCGCGGGTATCTGGGCGGCGGTGACTGTAGCTTCGGGTTACCAGATCGGCTGGATCGCCATTGGCATCGGCTTTGCTGTCGGATTTACTATACGCATAGTCGGCAAGGGAATGGATCAGATTTATGGCGTTGCCGGTGCAGTACTGTCATTGATCGGATGTGCGCTGGGTAACCTGCTTACGATGACGTATTTCATAGCCGATGCCGAGGGCATTCCTTACCTGGAGATCCTGTCCCAGCTGAACCTGGATGTCGCAATAGAGATCATGACAGCCACGTTTGAACCGATGGACATCCTGTTCTACGGTATCGCCGTGTACTTCGGATATCGCTACGCTTTTCGGCAGCTGACGGACGCGGATTTCGCACGCGCGCTGGGCAAGTCCTTCTGAAACATCGATCGTAATACGCTTACCGACCGGGGTTTTCTCGCTACGTAGTTTCCCCAGTGTTCCCCGGTGAACCAGACACCATGTCCAAAGAGGCATAGTTGAGTTCGCCAATGTGCCAAAAAGGGGGTGTGAGATGACCTGGGTACGCTTCTTCAAGTTCCTGTTGCTGGTCGTCCTGCTTGGCCTGCCGCTAGCGTCACGATCGCAGGAGGACTTCTCCTACGCAACGGTCGCGGAACGATATACCGAGACGCGCCTCGACCCAAAGCAGACATCGAGGTGGTAGAGCCTTGAACGGCCGGATATAACCCAACTGGCTCTTCTAAAAGTACTGACAGAAGCACTTTTCGCGATTTACGGGACGGGCTTGGGGTGGGTGAGTTCCCAATCGTGCCGGCAAAGGCCACGAGACACCATTCGTCTGGGACAAGCGAGATTTCGCTTTGTCTTCCATTCTCGAATTGCTTGTTCGTGCTCAACAGCCCTTGTCTCTTCAGGCAAAAAGACATCATTTTTGCATTCTTTGTAAGTGGAGTTCTCACGCAGTGCTTCAAAGTCGGCCTTAAGCTGTGCCAGCTCGTGAGCTTCAAGCCCGTCACCTGCGAGCATCCTCTCTTTTATTTTTCCGCCCGCCGTTTCGATTTCGTCGCATGTGTAATCCTTATACTTTAGAGCAGATACGTTAGCGGCTTCGATTTGCTCGGGAGTTGATGAGCATGCCGCCAGGCAAGCCATGATGCACATGACGGTCAGTTCTCGCTTCACTTATGTCTCCCGAAGTAAGGAGGACCCTGACCCATCACGGTACCGAATGCCGCAGATAGTACAACTGGTGTAAGTACTTAGCCGATAGCTAGCAGACTTTTCAAGGGACGTCCCGGAATTGATGCCGTATTTCCGCTTCTGGCCGTTACGGGACTGACACCGCGCGACCAGAACGCAAGTAATCTCGACGTGCTAGCTCTCGAATCTACTTTAACTAACTAGTGTAACTAGTTATTTATGCTTCTTAGGCATGTACAGATCGGTGAGCGTACCTGCATAGGCTTCGGCTGCGAACGCAACCGTTTCGGAAAGTGTCGGGTGTGGGTGTATGGTGAGTCCGATGTCATGCGTATCGGCGCCCATTTCGATGGCGAGGCCGACTTCAGCAATCAAATCACCGGCATTCGGGCCAACGATCGCGCCGCCCAGCACGCGTTCAGTTTTCTTGTCCCACAAGAGCTTCGTGAATCCTTCGGGTCGGCCGAGTGACAGCGCCCTGCCACTCGCTGCCCACGGAATCTGTGTCTTGTCGTACTCGATACCCTGCTCTTTCGCGTCAGTCTCGGTCAGGCCGACCCATGCGATCTCCGGATCAGTATAGGCAACCGACGGAATCGTCCTGGCGTCGAAGTAGCTCTTCTCGCCTGCGGCAACCTCGGCAGCGACTTTGCCCTCATGCGTCGCCTTATGCGCGAGCATCGGTCCGGGAACAACATCGCCGATCGCGAAGATGTGCGACACGTTGGTGCGCATTTGCTTGTCAACCGCGATAACACCGCGATCGCTGACTTCAATACCTGCTTTATCAGCGTCAAGCCGGTCACCGTTGGCGCGTCTGCCCACACCAACCAGTACGCGATCGTAGACACCAATCTCCGGCGCATCCTTGCCTTCGAACGACACCGCTATGCCTGGCACGGTTGGCCGCATGCCAGTTACCTTGGTCGACGTCATGATCGCTTCGTAGCGAGGTTTGACCACTTTCAGGAACGGACGCAACAAGTCCTTGTCAGTCCCGGGCATCAGCGAATCCATCAATTCGACGACGCTGACTTCCGTGCCAAGCGCACTGTATACGCAGGCCATTTCGAGGCCGATGATGCCACCGCCAACGACCAGCAAGCGTTTCGGCAGCGGATCGAGTTCCAACGCGCCAGTTGAATCGATAATGCGTGGATCATCCGGCAAACCGGGCAACATGATGCTTTCGGAGCCGGCGGCAATGATGCATTTCTCGAAAGCGACGGTTTCGTCGTTGTCGAGACGTAGGGAATTTGCCGATTCGAACTTCGCGGTGCCGTGAACCACGCGGACCTTGCGTTGCTTCGCGAGCTGCGTCAGGCCACCGGTCAGCTTGTCGACAACCTCGTTCTTCCAGCCGCGAAGCTTGAGCGCATCGATCTTGGGCTTACCGAAGGCCACACCATGATCGGCCATTGCCTCCGCATCATCGATGACCTTCGCCGCGTGCAGCAGCGCTTTTGAGGGGATGCAACCGACATTGAGACAAACGCCGCCGAGCGAGTCGAATCGTTCGATCAAAATGACGTCCATGCCCAGGTCCGCAGCCCGAAACGCAGCCGTATAGCCGCCGGGCCCCGAACCAATTACAACGAGTTGCGCCTGGTGGTCTGCCACTACGGGGACGCCTGAAGCAGGCCCTCGACGTCAGCCAGTTGCTGCCCGAGGAATGTCGTGAAGCGAACAGCGGACGCGCCATCGATGACGCGATGGTCGTAGGAAAGCGATACCGGCAGCATCAGCCGCGGCTCGAACCCGGATCCATTCCAGACCGGTTGCATCGACGAACGAGAGACACCGAGGATCGCGACTTCCGGCGCATTCACAATCGGAGTAAATGCCGTGCCTCCGATGCCGCCCAGACTCGAGATTGTGAAAGACGCCCCTTGTAGTTGCGGCACCTTGAGTTTGCCGTCACGTGCAGCCGCAGAGAGTTCGCCGAGCTCATTCGCGAGCTCGTAGACATCTTTCTGATCGGCATCGCGAATGACAGGCACCACGAGTCCCTGGTCAGTGTCGGCTGCGAAACCGATGTGAATGTACTTCTTGAAGACCAGGCTCTCACCGTCATCAGCCAGTGAGGCATTGACTTTGGGGAATTCCCGCAATGCCGCGACAACGGCTTTCATAATGAATGCAAGCGGTGTCAGCGAAATGCCGCGCTTTTTGGCCGGTCCTTTGAGTTCCTGACGCTTCGCCTCGAGATCGGTAATATCAGCAAGGTCATGCTGCGTAACGTGTGGCAAGTTGATCCAGCTTGCCTGCAGCCGCGGACCCGAGATCTTTTGAATCCGCGTAAGCGGCTGCGTTTCGATCTCACCAAACTTCGAGAAATCGATGCTTGGTGTCTTCGGCAGTCCGCCGCCGGCTGGCCCGGCAGCCTGCCCGCTGAGTATCGCCTTGACGAACGCCTTGACGTCGTCATGCAGAATGCGGTTCTTGAGGCCGTTGCCATTGACCTGTGCAAGGTCCACACCGAGTTCACGCGCGAGTTTTCTGACCGATGGACTCGCGTGCGCGCGTGAAAAACCGGCTTCATTGATCGGGGGCAAATCGCGTGGTATCGATGGGGCTTGTTGTTGCTTTGGCGGCTCGGGTTTTTCTGCAGGTCTTGCAGCGAATGTCTGTGTCGCATCCGCTGGCGCTGCCTTCGCTTCTGCAGGCGGCGTGACGGGCGCGGCTACCGCCTCGATGATTGCGAGCGACGATCCTTTCGACACCTTATCGCCTACCTTGACAAGTACCGATTCGATGCGACCACCGACAATCGCCGGTACGTCCATCGCAGCTTTATCCGTCTCAAGCGTGACGAGCGGATCTTCGACCTTGACCTGGTCACCGTTGGAAATGTGGACTTCGATAACTTCAACATGATCAAAATCACCGAGATCGGGAACAACGAGCGTTTGTACGCCACCGGATCTTTGCGCTTCGCCTTCGGGTTTTGCGGGTGTCGCGAGCACAGTCGTGTCGCCGGTCGGCTCATGCTGCAGGGCCGGCGTGATGACGACGGTGTCGCTGACTTCGACTTTGAGCTTACCGATCACGGATCCTGCCGACACCTTGTCGCCTACGGCCGTCGTTAGCTCCTCGATGACACCGTTCTCGGGTGACGGCACATCCATCGCGGCCTTGTCGGTTTCGATCGTGATGAGCCCGTCTTCCCTTGCAACCGTATCACCGGCCGAGACGAGCACTTCAATGACTTCGACGTCCTCGAAGTCACCGAGGTCGGGAACGATAATATCGATCGTCGTCGCCACGTTCCAGGTCGCCTAGAGCGTCACCGGATCCGGTCGATCCGGGTCGATGCCGTATTTCTCAATAGCCTGTGTGACGGTTTTCTGATCGAGCACGCCTTCATCGGCCAGAGCTTTGAGCGCGGAGACTGCAATGAATCGCTTGTCGACTTCAAAATGCTGCCGTAGCGCCTGCCGAGCATCGCTGCGACCATAGCCATCCGTGCCCAGCGATATGAACTCGCCGGGAATCCAGCGCTGAATCTGATCGGCCACAATCTTCATGTAGTCGGTCGCAGCGATATAAGGGCCGGGCCGATCGGCGAATTTCTGCTCGATGTAGCACTTGCGCGGCTCGGCCTCGGGATGCAGGTGATTCCAGCGCTCCACTTCGAGTGCGTCGCGCCGTAGTTCGTTAAAGCTCGTTACCGACCAGACATCGGCCGGAATACCGAAGTCCTTGAACAGCAACTCGGCGGCACCCAATACTTCACGCAGGATCGTGCCGGAGCCCATGAGCTGCGCACGTATCTTGCCCTGCCCGCCAACCTGCAGCAGGTACATGCCTTTGAGAATACCGTCCTCGACGCCAGCCGGCATCGGCGGGTGCACGTAGTTTTCGTTCATGCAGGTGATGTAATAAAAAACATCTTCCTGCTCGCCGATCATGCGACGCAGTCCATCCTGAATGATCACCGCAAGCTCATACGCATAAGTCGGATCGTAGGATACGCAGTTCGGCACCGTAGACGCGTTTACCAGACTGTGCCCGTCCTGATGTTGCAGACCTTCGCCTGCCAGTGTCGTACGCCCGGCCGTGCCGCCCATCAGGAAGCCACGCGACTGCAAGTCACCGCCGGCCCAGATAAAGTCGCCAATACGCTGAAAACCGAACATCGAGTAATAGATATAGAACGGCACCATCTGCTCGTTGTGATTCGAGTATGACGTACCGGCGGCGAGCCACGAACAGAATGCACCGCCTTCATTTATGCCTTCCTCGAGGATCTGTCCTTGCTTGTCCTCGCGGTAATACATGAGCTCGCCCGCGTCCTCGGGTGTGTACAACTGGCCTTTCGATGCGTAGATACCGAACTGGCGGAACATGCCTTCCATGCCGAACGTGCGCGCTTCGTCGGGAACGATGGGCACGATGTGCTTACCGATTTGTTTGTCCCTGGCAAGCGCCGTCAACATACGCACGAATGCCATCGTCGTTGACGCTTCACGCTCGCCTGTGCCATCGAGCTGCGTCTGAAAGAGCTCAAGGCCCGGCACCGGGAGAGCCGCCGCCTTCCTGCGCCGTTGCGGCAGGTAACCACCCAGGGACTGGCGCCGCTCTTGCAGGTACTCGAGTTCAGTACTGTCCGCAGCGGGCTTGTAGTAAGGAACGCCCTCGATATCCTTGTCGGACACCGGAATATTGAATCGATCACGCATGTCTTTGAGCGCCTCGAGGTCGAGCTTCTTCTGCTGGTGTGCGGTGTTCTGCCCCTCACCAGCCGCGCCCATGCCGTAGCCCTTGACCGTCTTGGCAAGAATGATCGTCGGCTGGCCCGTGTGACGCGTTGCCGCGTCATAGGCGGCGTAGACCTTGAGAGGATCGTGCCCGCCCCGATTCAGATGCCAGATTTCATCATCCGATAGGTTAGCGACCATCTCCGCGGTCTCGGGATGTTTGCCAAAAAACTCTTTACGAACGTACGCGCCGTCTTTCGACTTGTAGTTCTGATACTCACCATCGACGGTCTCTTCCATGATCCGGCGCAGGTGTCCGTGCTGATCCCTGGCAAGCAGTGGATCCCACCGGCCGCCCCAGACCACCTTGATGACATTCCATCCCGCGCCACCGAAAGCCGCTTCGAGTTCCTGAATCACCTTGCCGTTGCCGCGTACAGGACCGTCAAGCCGCTGCAGATTGCAGTTAACGACAAATACGAGGTTATCGAGACCTTCCCGGACCGGCATCGTGATCGCGCCCATCGACTCGGGCTCGTCCATCTCACCGTCGCCAAGGAACGCCCACACTTTCCGGTCTGACGGAACGATGAGCTCACGATGCTCCATATAGCGCATGAAGCGTGCCTGGTAGATCGCCATCATCGGGCCGAGGCCCATCGATACGGTCGGAAACTGCCAGAAATCCGGCATTAGCCAGGGATGCGGGTAGGAAGACAGGCCGCCGCCCCCGACTTCACGCCGGAAACGATTCAGGTCGTTTTCGTTCAGTCGCCCTTCCAGGTACGCCCGCGCGTATACACCTGGCGACGAATGCCCCTGCATGAACACCATATCCCCGCCGTGATCGGCACTCGGTGCACGCCAGAAGTGATTAAATCCGACCTCATACAGCGTTGCCGACGATGCATAACTTGAAATATGACCGCCATACTCGGTGCTTTTACGGTTCGCTTGCACGACCATCGCCATCGCATTCCAGCGAATATAGGCCTCGATGCGGCGCTCCAGCGAGCGGTCACCCGGATACTCGGGCTGCCGGCCCGTGGCGATCGTATTGAGGTAAGCCGTATTTGGGCTGTACGGCAGATACGCTCCGGAACGACGGGCGAAATCGATCATTTTGTTCAGCAGAAAATGTGCCCGCTCGGGACCGTGCTGGCCAAGCACCGAATCGATCGACTCGAGCCATTCGCTCGTCTCGATCGGATCGATGTCATCAAATGGATTGAATCGGCTCATAAATCCTTCACAATAGGGGCACCGAGATTTGCACCGGACCGTGCAATGCGGCCGTCGGGGGCGTCATATTCGACGTTTACGCCTTGCCGGTCAAGCACTTAACCTGAGTTTGTATCCCATGCACAACACTTTGCCGGACTCTCACGAGATTCGCTGCACGCAACGTCTCGGCAGAGCTGATTCTAAGGCACTTGAGCCCATAGATCAGTTATTGCTGATACTACCCAAACGGACGCCAACGGCGCTCTGGCGCAAGATTCCGCAGGGCGGCAAACTGCAGGGGCTTGTCAGGAAGAGTCCGGCTGGTGCCGTTCCTCTGCTTACAACGCGTCTTGCGAACAAGCGCCAGACCCTGGTCGTGGCCGCCAAGATCGCCGCGGATGCTGACGCTTTCGACCGGTTGACGCTGGCCCGCAAGCTCGTTGCCGCCGCGACGGCAGAGAAAGCCGGTACTTTGGGCATCCTCGTCATGGGCTTCGAGACTGACGAGCAGCACGCGTTGTGCGATGCCGCAGTAGCCGCAGCTCTCGCAGCAGGTTTCAACCTCCCGGAGTTCAAGAGCGAGTCAGCGCCGCCGAAAATCCGCAGCATCCGTGTTCTCGGCCTCGACAAAAAGATCAACCTGAGTCGAACGATTGCAGAGGCCAAGGGCAACAACCTCGCTCGCTGGCTGACGGCACTACCACCGAACATACTCGATGCTGCCAGTTACGCCACGATGCTCAAGGAACTCGCCAAAGACCATGGCTGGCAATACAAACGCTTCTCAACGAAGGACCTCGAGAAGCTCGGCGCTGGCGCGTTTCTCGCCGTTGCGCAAGGTAACGACGATGACAGTGCGTCGATCGTTCGCCTTCGCTATCGCCCGCTAAAGAAGGATGTGTCGCCAACACTCAGCCTGGTTGGCAAAGGCGTCATATTCGACACGGGAGGCACGAACCTCAAACCGTTTGCGTCGATGCTCAACATGCACGGCGACATGCAAGGCAGCGCCGTGGTAGCAGGATTACTGCTGGCTATTTCCGATCTGAAACTACCGGTGCCAGTTGATGCCTGGTTCGCGATTACCGAGAATCGAACCGGACCGAGCGCGTACAAGTCTCAGGACGTTGTAACCGCGGCAAATGGCAAGACGATTCAGACAATTCACACCGATGCTGAAGGCCGCATGGTGCTCGCCGATACGCTCACATTCGCGAGTCGCGAAAAACCCAACCTCATTATCGACTACGCGACGCTAACCGGTTCGGTGATCGGTGCGCTCACGACACGATACAGCGGCGTATTCACTAATCGTGCGGATTGGCATCCACGACTCAAGCGAACCGGGCGTCATTGTGGCGAGCGCGTCTGGCCGTTCCCGATCGGCAAAGAATTCCTTGAGGACCTGAAGAGCGACACGGCCGATATCCAGCAATGCGCGGCGAAGGCGCCAGGCGATCATATTCACGCTGGCAGTTTTCTTGCGGAGTTTATCGAGAACGACACGCCCTGGGTTCACGTCGACCTTGCGGCCAGCAATCACAAGGGCGGACTGGCGCACGTACCGACTGAGGTGACCGGCTTCGGCGTGCGTTATACGATGAGCCTGCTCCTCGACGATCACATTCTGCAGGCAACCCATTAGTGAATGACCAGTCGTCAATGGCGGACCGCTTTCGAGGTTTTCTGCCCGTGGTCGTCGATGTCGAGACAGGCGGCTTCAACGCAAAGACCGATGCGCTGCTCGAAATCGCCGCTGTGATGATCGACTATGGTGACGGTGGAATACTCACACGCGGCGAGACGATTCGTTATCACGTCAAGCCATTCGAGGGCGCGAACATGGATCCGGCCTCGCTCGCGGTGAATCGAATCGATCCCCATCATCCGTTGCGCCCCGCCATCGATGAACGTGATGCGCTACAACGGATTTTTCGTGAAGTTCGACGTGCCGTGCGCGACAACCGGTGTCAGCGGGCCATTCTCGTCGGCCACAACGCGGCGTTTGACCTCGCCTTTCTGAACGAAGCGCTGGAACGCTCGGAGATCAAGCGCAACCCGTTTCATCCGTTCAGTTGTTTTGACACAGCCACGCTGTGTGGCGTCGCATTTGGGCAAACAGTCCTTGCACGCGCGGTTGCTGCTGCGGGTTTCGAATGGGACGAGGAATCAGCGCACTCGGCCGCTTACGACGCCGAGATTACCTGTGACTTGTTTTGTGAGATCGTAAACCGGTTTCAGTCGGTCTACGAGACGACTGTCTGATCGTCGACGCTGTCCAGCAATTCCTGCAGTTCGCCTGAGTGATACATCTCGACGACGATGTCACTCCCACCGATCAGCTCACCCTTGACGTAGAGTTGCGGAAACGTTGGCCAACTCGAATAGGTCTTCAGACCCTCGCGAATTTCCTCGTCTTCAAAAATGTTCACGAAGGCGAATGGCCTGCCAATTGCATTCAGAGCAGCAACTGTCTGCCCGGAGAATCCGCATTGCGGAAAATCCGGCGTTCCTTTCATGTATAACAGAACGTCGTGCGACTTCAGTTGCTCTTCAATCTTGCTATTCACATCCACGTTTTTGTGCCTCTTTTTCGCTTTCTGAACAATTGGTCTGTTTGCCGGAATCGGCTGAACCACTAACCAGCATTGCCGTGCAGCCCGATAATGTCACTATCATGACGAGTAATACCAGTAATCGCATCGATAAGCTCCCTAGCTGCCGCGATTGTACCCAGTTATTTCCCCGGAATCCCGCATGGCCTTGAGAGATTTTGGGATAAATTCGCCAATTGTTCTAAAATAGTCACTAATAACGACAACATCATCAGGGAGAACCAGGAATGAACCCTCTAAAAAGCGTCGCTGGCACGATCATCGGCGGTGTAGTCCTCGCCGTCATTCTCGTATTGGTGTCCAAAGGCAACCATCTCGTCTTTGCACCCGTTGCGAACTCACTGATCATCTGGCTGCATGTGCTTGCCGGCATCACCTGGATTGGTCTCCTGTATTACTTCAACTTTGTGCAAGTCCCTGCACTTGGCGATGCGGCCGCGGATGAAGGTGGCCCGGGCGGTGCCGGCATCACGAAATACGTGGCACCGCGAGCACTCTGGTGGTTCCGCTGGGGCGCGTTGGTTACGTGGCTCACGGGCGCCTCATACCTGGCGCATACCGGCCAGCTTGATGACGCATTTGCGCTAGGCATGCTGACTGACCCGATCAACAGTTACGCATTGACGATCGGCATCGGCGCCTGGCTGGGTACGTTTATGCTGTTTAACGTGTGGATACTGATCTGGCCTGCCCAGAAGAAGATTCTCGGCATGGTTGAAGCGAGTGCCGAGCAAATCGCCAAAGCCCGTAATGTCGCGTTCATGGCTTCTCGCTCCAACACGCTCATGTCCATCCCGATGGTAATGAGCATGGTTGGCGCCCATCACGGCTTTGTGATGTAAGTGATATCAGTCTGAATCAGTGCGTGGTCCGGCACTCGTGCCGGACCGCGTGAGTCGAACCTGAAATTTCCTGACGAAACAGGCGCGATTTGCCGGCCTCGGCAATGGCGACGCCCGGTACGCCGCGTCCTCGGCAGACTTGATGAGTTTGAGATCATCGCCGCAATCCTCGACGCCGGCATTTAGGACCTCCCCCCTGAAGTTCTGCGCGATTATTACCGTGCATTGGACATCCCGCGCGTACTCGGGAAAAAGCCAACTCGAAATCACCGCCTGTCGCAGCGAACTCGTATAGGTTGCCCGTTCGCTGGACGAACAATCGCGATAGTCACCGGCCGAATAGGTCAATGCCGGCAGCAATAGCAATGCAGAAACAAGGAGATGCGCCGCACGTCGAAACATCGTCTCAGGCGACGGCGCGCGTAACGCGTTTGGGCTCCGAGACGCCGTAGCCCTGTGCGTAGTCGATTCCCATGCCGCGCAACATTGTAATGATTTCTTCATTCTCGGCGAACTCAGCGATCGTCTGCTTGCCGGTAAGGTGCCCAATTTCGTTAATTGACCGCACCATCTCCCGGTCGATCGGATCATGTAGTATTTCCTTGACGAAGCTGCCGTCGATCTTGAGATAGTCGACGGGAAAGTGCTTGAGGTAACCGAATGATGACAGGCCTGTGCCAAAATCATCCAGCGCAAATTTGCAGCCGAGTTCCTTGAGCGCATTGATAAAACGGTTTGCCTGCGAGTAGCTCGCGATCGCCGCAGTCTCCGTAATCTCGAAGCAGATCTTGGTCGCATCCAGGCCACTCATCTGGAATTGATCGACGACAAACGGCAAGAATTTCTCGTCGCCGAGACTCTGACCCGACAAGTTGATCGAGCACAGTGCCAGGCGTTCGCGCTCGTCGGCCTCGGAGACCAGCCAGCGAAAAGCGCTGCGGATCACCCAGCGATCGATGCCCGGGGTAATGCCGTATCGCTCGGCTGCCTCAATGAAGAGTCCAGGCGAGATGATGCCGCCGGTCTCATCGCGCATGCGCAGCAGAATTTCGTAATGCGCGCCCTCTTCTTCTGTCTGCAGCGGCTGAATCGTCTGGCGGAACAGCTCGAAGCGGTCTTCTTCGAGTGCGTTGTTGATACGGGCCGCCCACTGCATTTCCCGACGACGGCGCATCAGATCGATATCGTTTTCCTGGAAGCTGTGGATGCGATTGCGCCCCGCCTCCTTCGCTGCCGCGCATGCACTGTCGGCTGCGCTAAGCAATGCCGCAACGTCTTCGTTGTCTGCCGAGATCGGAACGACGCCGATACTGACAC
>Ga0224513_10000247_pt1 | contig 19836 bp, 16 predicted proteins | sample SF_May12_sed_USG_5_FD_169109 | JGI IMG/M metagenome (GOLD analysis project Ga0224513, IMG submission 169109) | Sediment microbial communities from San Francisco Bay, California, United States - SF_May12_sed_USGS_21 | ecosystem: Environmental > Aquatic > Marine > Sediment | place: USA... | reverse complement strand
CAAGGACAGGTTTGGGGCTGAAAGCGGACGCACAAGCGGCCATAATTCAGAGACATCGACCAGCAGCACCGCGACTCTTTTCGCTCACCGATCCGCGTTAGGTTCCATGCGTTGCGGCCGCTTTTCCATGGCTGACGGGTGTCTGCTCAGTCAGGCCGAAGATCTTCAGCGCGAATGCGTAGTCGTGCGTCCGCTCCTTCAGGCGCTCGAAGCGTGCAGCCGACCCGGCGTGACCGGCATCCATGTTCATCTTCAGGAAAAACGGCCCGCCAGTCGCTTCATCGCGCATTCGGGCGATCCACTTCGATGGTTCCCAGTAAGTCACGCGATAGTCTGTCAGCCCCCCGGTCGCGAGTACGGGTGGGTATTCGGTGTCGCTGCGGATGTTGTCGTATGGTGAGTAGGCTGCGATCGTTTCGTATGCTGCCGGATCGTTGATAGGATCGCCCCACTCAACCCACTCGGGCGGTGTCAACGGCAGCTCGGCATCGGAAATGGTGTTTATCACATCGACGAATGGCACGGCCGCAATCGCGCCGCCGAACAGGTCTGGCCGGAGGTTCAGCGTGGCACCGACCAGCAGGCCGCCCGCCGATCCACCATAAATCACGGTTTCTCCCTTGCGGCCGTAGCCACGTTCCTGAAGCGCCTCAGCAGCGTTCGCAAAATCGGAAAACGAGTTTTTCTTCTTGTCGAACTTGCCGTCGAGATACCATTGTCGGCCTTTGGCCGCGCCGCCACGAATGTGCGCAGTGGCATAGACCACGCCGCGGTCGACAAGCGACAGTATGTTTGTGCTGAACCAGGCCTGCATCGTCGCGCCGTAACTGCCGTATCCGTATAACAACAACGGCGCCGTACCATCGACAGGTGTCGACTTCAGTCTCAGTACGGTAACCGGCACTTCGGCGCCATCGTCGGCGGTGATGAAGATTCGCTCGACGACATAGAGCTCGGGGTCGTGACCACTCGGCACTTCCTGGGTCTTCCTGAGCACACGCTCGCGCGACTCCATGTCGAAGTCGAAAGTCTGCTCGGGCGTCGACGGCGACTCGTAGCTAAACCTCAGGTTGCTGGTGTCGAACTCGTAGCCCGTCGAGAGGCCGAGATTGTAAGCGGCCTCTTCGAAGTCAAGCTCGTAGACATTCTCCTGCATGTAGTCGGAGACAACGATACGCGGCAGGGCGTTCTCGCGTTCCAGACGTACGATACGGTCCTTGAACGTCACAAATCCGCTGATATAGGTACCGGCCTCATGGGGCAGCCACTCCTCCCAGTTGTCGCGCCCAGGGTCGGAAACCGGTGCGCGCACTATCTTGAAGTCGACCGAGTCGCCGGCGTTCGTGAGGATGTAGAAATAGTCGCCGGCATGCTCGACGCTGTAGAGCTCGTCCTCGAGACGCGGTGCAATCCGTACGGGCTCCGTGCCCGGTTCGGCGTCCGCGGTCAGGTAGCGGTACTCACTCGACGTACCTTTTCGGACGCCGATCATTATGTATTCATCGCTCTGCGACTTATTGATGTAGAGGAAGAAACTATCGTCGGGCTCTTCGTAGACGAGCAGATCGTCGGTCGGGTCCGTACCAACGATATGGTGCTTGACGCGCTTCGGGCGCTGGTTATCGTCGCGCTCGACGTAATAAAAAGATTTCGAATCAGCAGCCCAGACGGCAGAGCCGTCGGTTGACGGTATCGTCTCCGCAAACTCTTCGCCGGTTTCGATCGCACGGATACGGATGTCGTAGTACTCGGACCCGAGCCTGTCGACACCGTAAGTGATGAGTTCGTGGTTCGGGCTGTGATCAACGGCCGCAATACGGAAGAAGTCTTCACCTTCGCCCTCAAGGTCGCCGTCGAAAAGAATCGTCTCGTCGCCGCCATTGCGAGGCGTGCGTACGAAGATGGGGTACTCGCCGCCGTCGCGGAATCGAACCGCGTACGCGAAATCCCCGTCGGCAGCCGGAACCGTGCTGTCCGCCTCCTTGATGCGTCCACGCATTTCATCAAAGAGCTGCTCACGCAGCCTCTCGAGATTACCGCTGGCTTTCTCGTAATATGTGTTCTCGGCCTCGAGATGCTGGCGGATTTCGGCATCGAGTTTGCCCGGGTCCCGCAGGACTTCCTGCCAGTTCTCGTCACGCATCCAGCCATAATTGTCGACGCGCTTGATGCCATGCTGTTCAATTTCGACCGGCCGTTTCTCGGCAACGGGCGGAGCAGCAGACAGGGCCGCAAACGGTTTTTTGAGTGGGTCGGGCATAGCGGATTCACTGGTCCCTGGTTCGTCGGACCGGGGTCCGCAGGCGGCGATTGCCAGTGTCATGGCAAGAAGGAAGTTGCGGGAAATATTATGCATGGTGTTAATTCTCCAGGCCATCGTTGGCAGCGACTGGCGTGCCCGGCAGGATTGAACGGCAGCTTCGCTGCCTCGCCTTCGTCGTCGGTCGGCCGGCTACGCCGTCCTCGGTTGACTACTCGCTTCGCTCGTCGCCCCTTTCGGGGCACCTGCGGCGTCCAAAACGCCTGCGCGTTTTGTGGAACAAGGTTCGCTTCCCTGGACGGGACACCCAGGTCAACAAAAAACTGGCCCGCCGGGCCCGTTATTTGTTGACTGGCGCGCCCGGCAGGATTCGAACCTGCGACCCCCGGATTAGGAATCCGGTGCTCTATCCGACTGAGCTACGAGCGCACGGCGCCGAATTCTAGCAGAGAAACGCCGTGCGATGCGTTGCCGGGATTCAGGCATCCTGTTTGCGGATGGCGCGGTAGGATTCCAGCGCGAGATCCCGCGCGTCGCCGTGATTGACGATGGGTTCCGGGTAATCCTCACCAACTATTACATTCGCCGATTTCTGATTCTCGAGGTTTGCTGCCCACGGTTCCTGGATGTACTTCGCGGGAAAGCGCTCGAGTTCCGGGACCCAGCGCCGAACGTAGTCGCCCATCGGGTCGAACTTCTTGCCCTGCAGCACCGGGTTGAAAATGCGGAAGTAGGGCGCCGCGTCGGTACCGCAGCCGGCCACCCATTGCCAGCTCGCCGAATTGTTCGCCAGGTCGGCATCGACCAGCGTATCCAGGAACCAGTCCGCGCCAGCCTGCCAGGGCACGAGCAGGTCCTTGACGAGAAATGACGCAACGATCATTCGCACGCGGTTGTGCATCCAGCCTGTCGCCCAGAGCTGCCGCATTCCAGCATCGACGATCGGATAGCCCGTGCGTCCGTGCTGCCAGGCCTGCAGGCCATCGGCGTCGTCGGTCCAGGGGAACTGCTTGAATTCGTCGCGAAGGGGCTGGTCCGGCAGATGCGGAAAGTGATACAGCAGGTAGCTGCTGAAATCTCGCCAGTAAAGCTGGCGTAGCAGGGCGTCAGCACCTTGTTGGCCGTTTGCGGGCGTGGCCGAGCGTATGTCGTGCCAGACCTGCCTCGGGCTCAGCTCGCCGAAATGCAGATGCGGTGAAAGTCGCGACGTGCCCTCGAGATCCGGGCGGTCCCGGTTATCGGCATAGTCTCCCGCAATCGAGCAGGCGGCGTCCAGGCGCTCGAACGCACCTTCTTCGCCGGGCGCCCATGTCTCGCGCAACCCGCCGGCCCAGTCGGGCCCTGTCGGCAGGAGTCCGAGCGCGTCGATGTCTCCCTTGTCCAGGCCGGCCGTTGTTGTCTGGAACCCGGCAGGTTTGGAGGCCGGCCGTTCTGGTTCGCCCGGGGCGGATGCGGCTCTCCAGAACGGCGTAAAAACCTTGTACGGCGTTCCGGACTTGGTCATGACGGTCCAGGGATGCCGGATGACTCCGTCATCGAAACCGCTTACGTCGCAGTCGTCGGCCAGTGCATTTTCGAGGCTGCGTTCCTGCGCCCTGGCGTGTGGCTCGTAGCGCCGGGAGAAGACGACGGCCTCGGCACCCGTCGCGCTGACGATTCGGGGCAGCACCTCTTCGGGCCTTCCGGAACGGATCACCAGCCCCGCGCCGTGTTCCCGCAGGGCCGCGTCGAGGCCAGCCAGGCTGTAATGCAGCCACCAGCGGCTCGCGGCGCCCGAGTCAAGCTCGTCCGAGACATAGACCGGCAGGACCGGCTGCCCCGAATCGACGGCGGCGCGCAATGCCAGGTTATCGTGAAGGCGCAGATTGCGGCGAAACCAGAGGATTACAGGGGGCATGGGGAGCTCGAAGTGTCTGTGAAACCATTAGTCTACGCGACGATAAGTTGCCGACTTGTAAGGGAATGTAACAAACCATTTCAGGCGCTTGGCCCGCCCGCGGCGGCTTCGTATAGTCGCTCCATCAAATTTGGAGTACACGCATGAGCAGCGTAACCGCAAAAGCCGTCGACTGGACAGAAACCGGACTGGTGCCCGACTCGGTAATCCGGGCGGGAATCCGGCGACTCCTGGAGCGCAAACTGAAGGAAATCCACGCCGGTGATGTGGAGAAGGCCGCGATCATCAAGAACCGCTTCGTGCAGATGATGGGAGAATCGCCGATCGCGCTCGTTCCGCACCTCGCTAACGAGCAGCACTACGAGGTTCCTGCGGCGTTCTTCTCGGAAGTACTCGGCAGGAATCGCAAATACAGCTGCTGCTACTGGCCGACGGGCATCGAAGACCTGGAATCCGCCGAAGAGGCCGCATTGCAGGCGACCGTTGAGAGGGCAGGCATCGAGGACGGCATGAATATCCTGGACCTCGGTTGCGGCTGGGGCTCGCTCTCGCTCTGGATTGCCGAGAATTTCCCGAGGGCATCGATAACCAGCGTGTCGAACTCGCAGTCGCAGCACGACCACATCATGCGTGCTGCCGATACTCGCGGCCTCGACAACATAGAGGTTCACGTTTGCGACATGAACGACTTCGCCGCGCCAGGGAGATACGACCGTATCGTCTCTGTGGAGATGTTCGAACACATGCGCAACTACCCGGAACTGTTCCGGCGGATCAGTAACTGGTTGGAAGCCGACGGCCGCTTCTTCATGCATATTTTCTGCCATCGTACGACGCCGTACGAATACATCGACAAGGGCCCGAGCGACTGGATGAGCCGTCATTTCTTCTCCGGCGGCATCATGCCGAGTGCCGACCTGCCGATGCGGGTCGGTGGCGATCTCGAGGTCGAGCGGCACTGGCAGTGGAACGGCGTTCACTATGCCAGGACCCTGCGGGCCTGGCTGGGCCGGATGGACTCGCGCAAGAACACGGTGATGCCCATTCTCGAGGAAACCTACGGAAAGGATCAGGCAGATCGTTGGAAGATGCGATGGCGCATCTTCTTCATGGCCTGCGAAGAACTATTTGCCTATAACGGCGGGCGTGAATGGTATGTCAGTCACTACCTGCTTAAGCGAGTTGGAGACTGATATGAATCTGCTAATTAACATTACTGCTTTCAAGCTTGGCTGGCTGTCGTCGGTATTCGGCGGCGCACAGCAGATTCCGTGGCTTGGACCGCTGGTGGTCCTCATTGCGGTGGCCATTCATCTTGCGCGTGCCGAACGCCCTAACTCGGAGCTGATACTGATCTTGAGCTGCGGGCTTATCGGCGCCACTTTCGACAGTGCCCTCGTCGCGGCGGGTTGGGTAACCTTTCCGTCCGGCATGGTCAGCGAGCTGACGGCACCGTACTGGATTGTCACGATGTGGATGCTGTTCGGCACGACCATCAACCTTTCGATGCGCTGGATGCGCGGGCGTCCGTTGCTCGCTTCGGCATTCGGTTTTATCGGCGGCCCGCTGGCGTATATCGCAGGCCACAAGATTGGCGGCATACAGTTCGTCGACCAGCCGGCCGCGGTCGCGATGCTGGCAATCGGCTGGGCCATCATGATGCCGCTACTCATGCACCTCGGTGAGCGCCTGGATGGCATATCGCCGGAGTCGCCGCAGGGAAGTGTTATCGGGCAACGGATATCGTGATGGATGTTCAGGCCTATTTTTTCGCGCTGGCTTTGATCCTCGGCGTCGGTGTCGCGGCATGGGTGGTCAGCGTCGTGATCCGCAACGTCGCTTTCGTTGACAGCCTGTGGTCGCTGTTCTTCCTGATCGCCGCTGTCGCCTTCGCTACTGCGGCCACCCCCCTCAGCGCGCGCGGGTTGCTGGTTGCAGTTCTCGTAGCTGTCTGGGCACTGCGCCTGAGCATCTACATCACGGCGCGGAACTGGGGCGAGCCGGAGGACTATCGCTATCAGAAGATCAGGGCGAACAATGAGCCTGGCTTTGCATTCAAAAGCCTGTACATCGTATTCGGTTTGCAGGGCCTCCTTGCATGGATCATCGCGATGCCGCTGGCGCCGGCCATCATGAATCCGGGTGGCATCGGCCCGCTAGAGATCGTTGCAGCTGCGCTGTGGCTGGTCGGATTCGTATTTGAGGCGGGGGGCGACTACCAGCTTGCGAAATTCAAGCGCGACACGGCCAACAAGGGCCGCGTACTCAATACAGGTCTGTGGCGCTACACAAGGCACCCGAACTATTTCGGCGATTTCTGCGTGTGGTGGGCTTTTTACCTTTTTGCTTTTTCCGCGGGCGGCTGGTGGACGGTGCTTTCGCCGTTGCTGATGTCCTTCCTGCTTTTGAAGGTTTCGGGTGTCGCAATGCTGGAGAAGACGATTACTAATCGTCGTCCCGAGTACGCGGACTACATTCGGCGAACCAATGCGTTTTTTCCCGGAACACCGAAAAGCGCGTCAGCGACGTGAGGGAGATAGAGATCATGAGCCAGTTAAATCGACTTCTTGCCGTATGTTTGCTGTTCGCGATGTCGTGGGCGGTTGCGGCCGCCAATGACTCGCTGAACGAGACCTTGATGTTCGAGGTGTTCCTCGATGGCAAGAAGATTGGCTATCACCGTTTCGAGATTGATGGCCCGAGGAGCAATGCAGCCGTTCGCAGCGAGGCGAGTTTCGACGTCAAGTTCCTGTTCGTTACGGCGTTCAGCTACAGGCATAGCGCCCAGGAAAACTGGGCGGGTGGCTGTCTCAACGAGATCGAGGCACGCACAGATTCCAACGGTAAGAAGCTTAACGTCATCGGCGCCCGTACCGACGACGGCTTTGTCATCGATACCGGCGAGCGCGAGGCGGAGCTTCCGGCCTGCATCATGACCTTTGCCTACTGGAACCCCGGGTTCCTGGAACAACCGCGTCTCCTCAATCCTCAAACCGGGGAGTACCTCGCAGTCGAGGTCGAAGAACTTGGCAATGACCTGGTGACGATAGACGGCCGGGAAATTCCGGCCCGGTTGGTCAGGGTTACCGCCCGGCAAATGGATATTACGCTTTGGTACTCGGAGACCTCGGAATGGCTGGCGCTCGAATCGGTCGCGAAGGGTGGCCGAATCATCCGTTACGAGCTGAGCTGACATGATGTTCATCCGCAAATCGGCGCTTGTCGTAGCCGCTACATTGACCCTTGCCTCTTGTGCGAGCAGTGGACCCGAGATGGAAACCGTAGATTACGTCGACCTGGAACGATTCATGGGCGACTGGTATGTAATCGCCAACATTCCGACATTCCTGGAAAAAGGCGCGCACAACGCAGTCGAGAATTACCAACTGAACGACGATGGCACCATCGCGACGACGTTCACGTTTCGCGATAGTGGGTTCGACGGTAAGGAAAAGCAATACAACCCCAAGGGCTTCGTTCGCGATACCGGGTCGAACGCGCTCTGGGGTATGCGCTTCATCTGGCCGATCAAGGCCGACTACCGCATCGTATACCTGGATGACGACTACTCGCAGACGATCATCGGCCGCCAGAAGCGCGATTTTGTCTGGGTAATGGCTCGCGAACCGAACATATCCGAAAGCGATTACGAGATGCTGTTGGGCATCGTCGAGTCACTGGGCTACGACATGTCCAAGGTCGAGCGCGTTCCGCAGAGATGGTGAGGTGAGAGCCATGAGAATCGCGATCGTCGGAACAGGCATAGCGGGAAACGTTGCCGCCTATAAGCTTCGAAAGGAACATGACATCACCGTCTATGAAGCATCGTCTTATGTTGGCGGACATACGAACACCGTAGACGTTGCGGAACACGACAGGACGATCGCGATCGACACGGGCTTCATCGTCTTCAACGACCGGACGTACCCCAATTTCATCGGGCTGCTGGACGAGATCGGGCAGGAGTCCCAGGCGAGCGTAATGAGCTTCAGCGTGAGCTCGGGTGATGGCGGCCTCGAATACAACGGCGCAGGCCTCAACGCGTTGTTTGCGCAGCGTCGCAATATCCTGCGGCCGCCGTTTTTCCGCATGATTCGAGACATATTGCGCTTCAATCGTGAGGCGATGGCGGCGGCGCCGCTCGAAGACGACGGCCAGACCGTCGGAGAGTACCTTCTCAGGCACGGCTACGGCCGGGAATTCATGAACGACTATCTCGTTCCCATGGCTGCGGCCATCTGGTCGTCCGAGCCCGTGGCCATCAAGGATATGCCCTTACAATTCCTCGTGCGCTTTTTCGATCATCACGGCTTGCTGCAGTTGAAAGACCGCCCGGTATGGCGCGTCATCAAAGGCGGGTCACGTGAGTACGTGAAGAAGCTGGTTGCCGGGCACCGCGATCGTATCAGGCTCGATTCTCCGGTCAGACGCATCATTCGGCACTCAACCGGCGTGGAGATCGTCACCGACCGACACGGTACCGAATGGTATGACGCCGTATTCCTTGCGTGCCACAGCGACCAGGCTCTGACGATGCTCGACAAGCCCACGCCCGTCGAACGGGAGGTGCTTGGAGCTATCCATTACCAGGACAATGAAGCGGTGCTGCACACGGACGAAAGCGTCCTTCCGAAACGTCGCCGTGCGTGGGCCGCATGGAACTATCACATTCCGAAAGATCCGCACCGCCACGTCGCGGTTACCTACAACATGAACATGCTGCAGGGCCTGGACTGCGACGAGCAATACTGCGTCACGCTCAACAACGACCGTCAGATCGATCCGGCGAAGATGATAAAGAGGATTCAGTATCAGCATCCCGTCTTCTCGCGTGACGCGGTCGTTGCGCAGCGGCGCCAGGAGGAACTGAATTCTGAGCGGACCTACTTTTGCGGCGCGTACTGGCGCAACGGATTCCATGAAGACGGTGTCGTTAGCGCACTGCACGCCGTCGCCCATTTCGAGGGGAGGCAGAGTCGTGGAGAGCTGCATCTACGAAGGGCGGGTTAGGCACACTCGCACTGCGCCCGTGCTGCACCGGTTCGGATACCGGATGTTCATGATGTACCTGGATTTGGATGAGCTTCCGAACCTGTTCAGGAAGCGCTGGTTGTGGTCGGCGACCAGACCGGCGCTGGCGCGTTTTCGCCGGCAGGATCACCTCGGAGCGCGCGACGAGATGCTCTCGGAGTCGATTCGCAAGCTGGTCGAGCGCCAGACGGGTAGCCGTCCGGCGGGCCCAATCCGTCTCCTGACGAATCTGAGCTACTTTGGATACTGTTTCAATCCGGTGAGTTTTTACTACTGTTTCGACGCGGATGGCGAGACTTTGCAGACGATTGTCGCCGAAGTGAACAATACGCCCTGGGGCGAGCGTGATACCTATGTCTTGCCTGACTCGATGGATGTCGGTCAGCGCGGCGTGAAGCGCTTCAGGCCGCAGAAAAAGATGCACGTGTCGCCTTTCATGCCGATGGAGGTTGAATACGATTGGTGTTTTACCGAACCTGCTGAGCGGCTTTCGGTTTACATGGCGAATTCGAGCGCCGGCAAGCGAATGTTCGACGCGTCGATTACTTTGACACGGACGGAGATAACGGGCGCTGCCCTGGCGAGCGTCCTGGCGCGTTTCCCGTTGATGACGGTAAAGATCGTTGCGGGCATCTACTGGCAAGCGCTGAGGCTGTGGATAAAGGGTTGCCCGTTGTACCCACATCCCGACAAGCGGCAGAAAATCGCGGCGGAGGCACAGTGAAGCCGGTTTCCATCAATGCCCCGAAATTCCTGGAGGCCGCTAGAAAACCGACGAGCCTGGAGGCCCTTGCGAGGCGTGTCGTGCGTGCACGGCTGGAGTCCTTGCGCAACGGGCAGATCGTCATCAGCGAAAACGGCTGCCACGAGATCTTCGGTGCGGTGACCGACGATTTGCCGCTCACGGTGCAGCTGACGATCCACGATCCCCGGTTTTACTACGACATTGCGTTCGGCGGTGCGGTCGGGGCCGGGGAGTCTTATATCCACGGCTACTGGTCGTGCGATGAATTGACCACCCTGGTTCGGATACTTGTGAAAAACAGGGACGTGTTGCTGGACATGGATTCCGGCACGGCCCGCCTGACAAGACCGTTGCAGAAGATGTTCCACCGGTTCAACCGCAACACGCGCAGCGGCAGCCGGCGAAATATTTCCGCTCATTACGATCTTGGCAACGAATTCTACGCCCTGTGGCTGGACCAGCGGATGATGTATTCGAGTGCGATATTCGAGCACGCGGATATGTCGCTCGAAGCGGCGTCGGTTGCGAAGCTCGATCGCATATGCCGGAAACTGAATTTGTCACCGGACGATCACGTTCTCGAGATCGGTACCGGTTGGGGCGGCTTCGCAATTTATGCGGCTGAAAACTACGGCTGCCGCGTGACAAGCACGACGATCTCGAAACAGCAGTACGACTACGCGCAAGACGCGATAGCGAAAGCAGGGCTGGATGATCGGATCACATTGCTGCAGAGCGATTACCGGGATCTCGACGGCCAGTATGACAAGCTCGTGTCCATCGAGATGATCGAGGCGGTCGGTCACGAGTTTCACGACACGTACTTCAGGAAGTGCTGCGACCTCATCAAGAAGGATGGCCTGATGCTTCTGCAGGCGATCACGATTGCGGACCAACACTATGAGCGTGCCAAGAATACGGTTGACTTCATCAAGCGCTACATCTTCCCGGGCGGGTGCCTGACGTCGGTAACCGCGATGTCGGACACCCTGACCCGCGTCACCGACATGCGGATCGTCAATCTTGAAGACATCGGGCCGCACTATGCAACAACATTGCGCCACTGGCACGACCGGTTCTTCGGCAAGCTCGACGATGTTCGCGACATGGGGTTCTCCGAGGAATTTATCCGCATGTGGCAGTACTACCTGTGCTATTGCCAGGGTGGTTTCATGGAGAGGGCAATCGGCAACGTGCAGATGCTGATGATGCGTCCCGATGCCCGACCTGCGAGCCCAGGGATTTAGCAAGGCTTTCTTCGAAGTCATTCTCGTCGCATAATCGGGCCATGCAAGGCATCGTATTACGTACGCTCATAACAATACTGGGCCTTTTCGCGGCGTCCGCCCTCGTGCCGGGTGTCGCTATTTCCGGAGCCTGGACCTTTATCTTTGCGGCCATATTGCTGGGGCTCGTTAACGCTATCGTTCGGCCTATCGCCTTCGTGCTGACATTGCCGATTACCCTGCTCACGCTGGGGCTTTTTATCCTGGTGCTGAATGCGGCCATGTTCGGGCTCGTCGCCTCACTGCTCGATAATTTCGTTGTGTCCGGCTTCTGGTCGGCGCTGTTCGGCGCAATTATCGTGAGCATCACGAGCACTATAGCGTCCTGGTACATCGGTCCTGACGGGCGCGTCGACGTCATCGTCGTTACTCGCCGCTGATCGGAAACGACGACCAGCGTGAGTATCAAGACGCGCCCGGTCGACTATCGAGATGGCGACCTGGAATTCCAGGGCATGCTGGCCTGGGATGATGACGCCGGTGGTCCGCGTCCTGGCGTGCTCGTTGCGCACACGATCCGCGGTCGCAGCGAGTTCGAGGAAGGCAGGGCAAAGATACTGGCCGAGCAGGGGTATGTAGGCTTCGCGATCGATGTATACGGCAAGGATACGATCGGCAGCGAAATCGAGGAATGCCGTGCAATGATGGACGCCCTCAGGGGCGAGCGGCCGGCATTGCAGCGGCGCCTGTTGCTTGCTTTGAACGCGATGCGGGACCAGCCGGAAGTCGACGCAGCGCGTGTTGCAGCCATCGGCTACTGCTTCGGTGGTCTCTGCGTGCTCGACATCGCACGCACCGGCGAGCCGGTTGCCGGCGTCGTCAGTTTTCACGGGCTGTTCGAGCCGCCCGGCAATACGGCGGGAAATCGCATCGAGGCCCGCGTACTCGCGCTGCATGGCTGGGATGATCCGTTGGCGACGCCCGATCAGGCCGTCGCATTGGGGGAGGAACTCAGCAGCATGGGTGCCGATTGGCAACTCCACTGCTATGGAAATGTGCGCCACGCATTCACGAATCCAGCAGCCGACGCGAGCACAGGCGTAACCCTATACAATGAGTCAGCCGATCGCCGCTCCTGGGCAGCGGCAAAAAACTTTCTTTCAGAATTGTTCGATACCTGAGTCTCGATCGGAAACAATCGCGTTGCTCCTCGCGGTGTGGCGCATGTTTTCCCGGAGGTCAAGCGTGAGATTGAAAAACCTGTTTGTGTTCATCGTTGCACCGTTCATCGCGATAGCCTGCAGCAAGGAGCAGCCGCAGCCAACCGCGGTGGAGGTCCTGCCGGAGCTGTCCTCGCCGGTCGCGGTCGAGGTAAGCGGCGGAAACCCGGCGGCAGAGGATGCATCCGAACTGGTCACCGCGGACTACATGCGTGACATCATCGTCGAGATTGCCAGCGACGCGTACGAAGGCCGGGGCCCGGGAAGTCGCGGTGACGTGAAGGCGCGCGAGTACCTGGCGGCGGAAATGCAGCGGCTGGGCCTGCAACCGGGTGCGGCAAACGGTGGCTGGGAACAGAAATTCGACCTGGTCGGCGTCAACACCATGCAGCCGGAGACCTGGACCTTCGAAGGGCGCGGCGAGAAGAAAACGCTCAAACAGTGGGACGATTTCATCGTCTCCAGCGGCGTGCAGGAGGAACGCGCCGAGTTCAGCGATGCGGAGATCGTGTTCGTTGGCTACGGCATCCAGGCGCCGGAATATGACTGGGACGACTTCAAGGGCGCCGATCTCGACGGCAAGGTGCTGCTCATCATGAACAACGATCCGGATTGGGATCCGGAACTTTTCGAGGGCGAGACCCGCCTCTGGTATGGGCGCTGGGACTACAAGTACCTCAGCGCCGCCAGGCAGGGCGCGGCCGGGGCAATTATCATCCATACGACGCCGTCGGCCGGTTACCCGTTCCAGGTCGTTCAGACTTCGTGGGCGGGCGAGCAGTTCGAGTTGCCGGCAGGCGACGAGCCACGCAGCCAGGTAAACGCGTGGATGACCGAGGACGCAGCGCGCGAACTTGTCGCGTTCGCGGGGAAGGACCTCGATGCACTGCGCGAGGCGGCGTTCAACCGCGATTTCGAGCCGGTACCGCTCGGTATCACGACCTCAATTGCGATGGAGGTGGAACTGAACCGCGCGGAGAGTGCGAATGTGCTCGGGCTTATTCCGGGCAGCGACCCGGCGCTCAAGGACGAGGTCGTCATTTATACGGCGCACCACGATCACCTCGGTATCGGTGAGCCGAATGAAGCGGGCGACACGATTTACAATGGTGCGCGGGACAACGCTTCCGGCGTCTCCGTCGTGCTGGCGATTGCGAAGGCGCTGAACGCGCTGCCGGAAGCACCGCGTCGCTCGTCGCTGTTTGCGCTTGTGGGTGCCGAAGAGCAGGGGCTGCTCGGCTCGCTGTACTATGCGAACAATCCGACGTTCGCGCCGGGGCGCATCGCGGCAAATATCAATTACGACAACCCGAACATCCTCGGCGACACGCATGACGTGACATTCGTCGGTCTCGGCAAGTCGTCGATCGACCGGATTCTCGAACTGATCGCCGAAGAGCAGGGCAGAGAGGTCAAGCCGGACCAGTTTGCCGACAAGGGCTATTTCTACCGCTCCGACCAGTTCAGCCTGGCGAAGATCGGCGTGCCGGCGATGTACCTGAAGCCGGGTACCGAGTACGTCGACAGGCCGCCAGGCTGGGGGCGTGAACAGCAAGATCATTATACCAACGTGCACTATCACCAGCCGTCCGACGAGTACAACGACAGCTGGGATTTCTCGGGACTGATCGAGGATGCGTTACTCGGTTACTGGACAGGGCTGGCGATCGCCAACGCCGACGAGATGCCCGCGTGGAATCCCGGTGACGAGTTCGAGGCGGCGCGCCTGAAGGCGATCATAGAGGTAGACGAGTAGAGTAGGGGTGCCCCGCATGTCGCGGGGCACCGTCTGCCATTCAATTGGCTGCGGCCGGCACCACGAGGATGTCGCAAGGCAGGTGGTCGAGTACCCTTGCCGCGGTGTTGCCAATGTAGCGTCTCGCGATCCCGCCGCGGGACAGCGCGCCCATGACCATCAGGCTGGCGCCATGGGTCTTCGCGAACATCGGCAGCAGTTCGTGCGCCCGGCCGGGCAGCTGGTGTACGTTCTCGTCTGCAATGCCGGTCTCCCTGGCAAATGTATCCAGCGCCTTGCGGTGCTCGTCGCGTATCTTCTTGTCCAGTTCGTCGATCGGCAGCTTGACCGGTTTGAAGGTCTTCATCGCCAGCGACCCGATCTCGACGAGCCGTTGATACGTGTGCACGAGTTCGACGTGCCCGTTACTGGCTGAAGCAAGCGACTGTGCGGTCTCGACAATGAGGCGGTCGAGGCGTGCTTCCTTGTCTTTTTCGTGCGTTGGATCGATAGCGGCAACGATAAGCGGGTCGTCGTTCCACCCCACGGGCTTCACGAACCACAGCGGATAGTCCAGCTTCTTCATCAGCTGCCAGTCCGTATCGGCGAACGTCGCGCGTTCGGCGGGTGAATGGTAATGCGTTCCCTTGACGACGAACATCGGGTCGACTTCCATCGCACGGGAGATTACGGCATCGGCAACAGGTCTCTCGTGGCTGGTGCCGGTGGTGACCGCCACACCGGCTGCCTCGGCGATCTTTGCGAGATCGAGCAATGCTTTATCCTGCGCGTCCTCGATGTCCTGGGCCAGGTCCCGAATCTCACTCGATATGATGAATACCTCACTCAGGAAGCTCGTAGTCGGGTCGCACAGCAGGAGCTCAAGATCGCAGTTCATGAGCTTGGCCAGCCAGGTGGCTCGAGCGACAACTTCTTCCGGATAGTTGTCGAGTTCGATAATTGTAAGAACAGTCTCGCTCATTCGATTCTCCCTGGAATCCAATAGAACAACGGCACCCCGCCGCCGCGTTGCCTAGGATAGGGGGATTGCACAATGGGCAAAATCCGTATGCGACGCGACAAATTTCGGGGACTACTTAGGCTGCTTCGCTCGAGCCTTTGCATCGCGCGCGTTCCTCGAATTAACCTGCGCGGAAAATTCCCCTATCTGTCAATATATTAGGTGTACAATGCCGGCTCGCTGCCGAAGCCCGCCGTATAAACACAACAACAGGCGATCCAGGCGAAGGCACTATTTGCGATGCCAAGGGAGAGAAAAATGACAAGAGCGATATCTATAGGTGCATTTCTTGCTTTCAATTTGCTGACAGTTGCCGCGCACGCACAGGATGAGGACGCACAGCGGTTTACCTATGCGACATACTTCCATTGCAATGTAGGGCTGGAAGACCAGGCTGATGCATTCATGAAACGTAATTCGCCAATACTCGATGGTCTCGTCGAAGACGGCAGTATTCTGGCCTGGGGATGGCTGAAGCACCATACGGGCGGCGACTGGCGTCGGATTCGATACCACCAGGCGGCTTCGCCCGAAGCTGCGATGGCGGCGCTGGGAACCATGAGTGAGGCTATAGCCAAAGTGCACGGCGAGGATGATCCGGCCGCCGCCGAATTTTCCGCGGCTTGCCCTCGCCATGATGATTATCTGTGGCAGGTTGAACAAGGTTCGTCCGGAGAAACACGCGGTCAGGTCGGCTTTTCCGTTTACCACTTCTGTGACATCAACCGTGAAGATCGGGCCGACGAAATCGTGGCGGAGCATGTCTCTCCCATCCTCAACAAGATGGTCGAAGACGGCAAACTCTCAAGCTGGGGCTGGCAATCCCACGTCATCGGTGGCCGTGTCCGGCGGTTGCAGACAATGACAGCACCGGATATAGGCACCCTGCTGAGCGCGCGGCAGGCAGCGATCGATACGATCTATGAGGAGGATAATGCGGCCGGTACAGAATTTTCGGAGATCTGCGGACCTCATGTCGACTACGTGTGGGAATTGACTCACGAGAAGTAATCGCCGTCATTGCGAACGAAAAAAGCCGGGCTTTCGCCCGGCTTTTTTCGTGTTGATTGCGGCTTTCAGTCAGGAACGCCGGAAGCGGCTGAAAAATCCGCCTTTGCGCTCGTCATCATCATCGTCATCGTCGTCATTGACTGCGGTTGGTGCAGGGGCAACCTTCAGCGCCTTCATTGTCTGTGTCAGTGACGTCGTGATCTGTTCCTCGATCGGATCCGGGCTCGCGGTTGGAGGAGGCGGCGCATTGGCAACCTTCTGCGGGGCGACCTCGGGTTTGCCGGTATTCAATGCGCGAACCGTCGCAAGTCGTTGTGAGGCCGAAATATCGAGCCCCCCTTTCTGATCTTCGATCTGCGATTCGATAGAGACCTCGACGCCAGGCGTCTCGCCCCACACGGTCTCGAATTCTTTCTCCAACTCCGATTTCCCGGCCGAATCGTCCGGGCTCGAACCCTGTTCGGCCGATGCTGCCGCGGCTTCTTCCGCTACCCTCGCAGCGACGGCGGCTGCGGCGACGCTTAGTTCTTCGCCGAACAACGTTTCCGCCATCTTGTCATCGACGTCCTCGATGGTCTTCGCATTCGCGAGGCCGACCGCAATCTGCTCGAGTTCTGCTTGGGCCTTCTCCTCGCGAGCCTGGTTCTCCGCAGGGACCTCCTTTTCATCGGATTCGTCTTCTTCGAGGATGCCTTCCTCTTCGAGGCGTTTCTTCTGTTCCAGTGCGGCCCTGTCCACCTTCCTGTTGATCGAGTCGTCCAGCGTGATCTCGGGAATTTCCTCGACCTCTTCCGTCGGCTCTTCTTTCGCGCGCGGTTCCGAGGCCTGTGCCGGTTCGTCTCCGGAGTCGGGATCCCGGCCCTGGGCAACTGCCATGGCTCTTTCCAGCGCATCGAGATCGGGACGAAGCTCGGCCAACGTGGGGTCGCGATCCCAGTCCGGCGTATCGTCGTCTCTCGCTGCAACTTTCCGCGGCGCCGCGACGGTGCCCGTGGCATCCGACAGCGTCGGAATGGGTGCATCGGCGCCGGGCTCTGTTTCCGGCTCCAACTCGAGTTCCAGTTCGAATTCGGCCTCCTTGAGAGAGGGCGGTTCTTCCCTTGGCTCTGGTGCCCGTTCGGGTCCTGTTTCGGGCGTCGTCTCTGTCCTGGCCGGTTGCTCGGGCCTGGTGTCTGCTTTGACCGGTTGCTCGGGCCTGGTGTCTGCTTTGACCGGGCTCTCGGGCCTGGTGTCTGTCCTGGCCGGTTGCGCGGGTTTCGCACTGGCCGTGGGCGTCTCCGGCTGCGCCGTATCGGGTTTTCCGAGGAGATTCGTTTTCGAATCGGTAGTGGGCCTCGGCTGCGCTTTCGGCTGTGGTTTCGGCTCCGGCGTCGAGGGCCGCTTCGCCTCCGGCTCCGGTTTTGCCGTCTCGGCGAGTTCCGCGGACAGTGCTTCGATGTCCGGCAGGGTATCGTGGATCAGCTCCTTTGGCGGGGCTTTTGCCGGCGGCCGCGCGTCATTGAGTATCGCGAGGGCGGGCTGCGTGTCCTGGATCAGCTCGGGTATGTTGTCCTCTTTTTCCGCTGGCACCCTCTCGGTCACCGTCGGAACAGCCGCCGGCTCCGGGTCAGGCATGGACAACGCAACCAGTTCGGCAGTTGCGTCGTCGGTATGCCGGGGTTCCGGCTGCTTGCTGCCGATTTCCGGCAGCCGCGTAAATTTGCCGGTCAGGCCGAATTGCTCGTCAGCGATCCGGCTGACGACTTCGAGAACGACCACGTCGGCCTTCGCATCGGCGGCGGCCTCCATCGACGATTCGACCAGGTTGTTTACAACTCTGAGGATGCCGCCACTCAGCTCGTGCAGAAGTTCTGCCGCACCGCTCGCAAAAATCTTGTCGAAGTCGCCGCCGGCCTGCCGGAAGCAATGGCGAAGATAACCACCCAGTTCCTCGACGCCAGCGGCCTCGAGTTTGCGCCGCAACCTGACTCTTTGCCTCAGCCGGGCGAGGGACTTGGAAGCGAGCAGTTCCTTGAGGTAGTCGTCGCCCATCAGGACGATGGCGGCGCCGTCGGAAGGACCGGTGTCAGCCGCCGTCACGACCTCGAGTTCAGCGAGCATGTCCGGGCCGAGGAAAGGAGCGTCCTCGACGAGGATGAACATGCGCGAGTCATTCTGTGCGAGGTTGAACAGCAGCTGGCGGAACAACGCGAGCTTCTGGTTGCCGCGCTGCGGGCGCTGCTGGATGCGCATGTGGTCAAACAGGAGGTCCAGGAGTTCGCCGCGCTGCAACGGAAACCGACCGACCCTGACAATCGCGTTCTTGCCGCTTATTGCGCTCAGCGAGTGGGACACCGCCGTGGATTTTCCGCATCCGACAGGGCCGGTCAGTGTCACGACGGCGTCGGCGCTCGACAAAGCCTTCTTGATACCCGTCAGGATGCTTGCCGTTTGCGGCCCGACGAACACGTCGGCGCCCGCCGCGTTGCCGCGAAAAATACGTCGTTCCAGCCCGAAATGCGTCTTGTACATAGGTTCCCGTTTCTGTGTATTTTGTTGCAATGCACAAATATGGACAGCAGCTGAAATTTTGCGGTCTATTCGGCCAAATTACTTGGGTTTATGTCACAAAAAGCGCATCCGGGCGTCTGGCTGTGAGCGAACAAACAACTGGTTTTCTTTGCCAAATCACTCACAATACGAACCGTCTGTCCGCCAAAAGGTAATCCATGTCGCGCAAAGTCAGGCGCATCGTTCTCATCGCCGGTATTTTGGGCGCGGCAGTCGCGCTGTCCGTGCTGTTGTCGATGAGCCGCAAGGAACCGCCGAAGAAGCCCGTAGAGAGCATTGCTATGCTGGTCGAGGTGGTGGAACTCGAGCCGGTCGATGCGCGTTTTCCGGTTCGCAGCCAGGGGACAGTACAGCCTCGAACCGAGACCGTACTGAGTGCCGAGATTTCAGGCGCTATCGTCGAGATCTCTCAGAAGTTTGTCGCGGGCGGGGTGTTCGGGGCGAACGAGATTCTGATGCGCATCGACCCGAGCAACTACGAGGTTGCGGTTTCCCAGGCCGAAGCGCTGTTGCGACAGCGCCAGATCGAGTATTCCGGTGCAAAGAAGCTGCGGAGCCAGGGATACAGGGCGGAGTCGGAGCTTGCATCGGCTGCCGCGGCGCTCGCGACCGCGCAGGCGGACGTGGTGCGCGCGAAGCGTAATTTCGAGCGCACGTTTATTCGCCTGCCCTACGAGGGCATGGTAAGAACCAAGGAGGTCGACCTGGGTCAGTTCGTAAATCAGGGAACCCGGCTGGGCGTGACGTTTGCCACCGACTACGCCGAAATTCGCTTGCCGCTGACCGACCGGGATCTTGCCTTTGTCGATCTTCCATACGCGGCAGAGATCACGGTCACCGGAGAATCGCGTGGTCCCGACGTTGTTCTGTCGGCGTTACAGCGCGGCCGGCTCGTGGAATGGCCGGCACTAATCGTCCGCAGCGAGGGCGTCGTCGACGAAAGCAGCCGCGTGACCTACGCCGTTGCAAGAATAGACGACCCTTACGCGCTGGACAGCGATCAAGTGCCGATACCGATGGGCACTTTCGTGACGGCAAGCATCGACGGTGTGGCCATGCAGGGACTGCTTCGCGTACCCCGGCATGCATTGCATGGCTCTGATCAGCTGCTGTTCGTCGATAGCGAGAACCGGCTTCGGA
>Ga0224513_10000246_pt1 | contig 19873 bp, 12 predicted proteins | sample SF_May12_sed_USG_5_FD_169109 | JGI IMG/M metagenome (GOLD analysis project Ga0224513, IMG submission 169109) | Sediment microbial communities from San Francisco Bay, California, United States - SF_May12_sed_USGS_21 | ecosystem: Environmental > Aquatic > Marine > Sediment | place: USA... | reverse complement strand
AAAATCTGGCTGGCTCTAGGATATTCACCAAATTGGAGTAGGATTGTGGATAGACGGTGCAGGAGGTTGGCCAACTCTCTGAGGATGATAGGATCATTTTCTTTCGCAAAGACAATGAGTAGTGGTCCAGTGATTAATTTGGCCAACTGATTCTGCAAGCCTAGGTTCAATCCTTCCAACATGCCATGGAAACGATTGACCACCTTTTGGCGCGTCTGCAGGGGACCTCGTAAAAACTGTTGCAGGAGACTATTGACTATCTTCTTGATGTGATCATCGTCTCCCTTCAGCAAGAGATCACTCAGTCGCACCGGCATTTTTCCTGCGAGGGCGTCGAGTGTCTCTACCGGTTCTACTTCTGTCGGTTGTACCTCTGTTACTACCTTGGCTGTTCTCTTAACAATACGGGTCTCGGTGGGTGTCAACCTGGTTGCTGCAACCCTGGCTTCATATAACCGCTGGTCGAAAAGAATGGACGAAAATCCCTGCTCTCTGCCCAAACGCTTCCAGTAGGCGCCATCAAGGTCTTGGGCAGGAAGTTCAGCCAGTGAGCCAATAAACCCTTGCAGTTCCTCTGCAGAAACCTTGGCCAGAAAGGTGAGGCTGGTAAGAGCGAGAGAGTTCAGGAATTTCAGAAAGGACTGAGCCAGGGTCTCAAACTCGGAGATATCAATTCTTTCCCCGTTCACCAAGAGGGCAGTGGAGACCCGCGCCAAGGTGAGAGCAGGTTTCCTCTCCAGTATACGCTGGAGGGACTGCAGGAGTTGTCCGATAGCAGCGGTGATAGCTTTACTCTTCAGGGGATAGAGCTTGATGCTCCTGGCGGCATTAAGAAGGCTGCGTAAGACTTCGGGCAAATCTTTGAGGTCTGCTGCATCCAGTCCTTGTTCGGCATCTTCAAGCTGGGCTGAGATCTCTGCTGTGGTTATAGCAGCCTCTTCAGCAACTGCTTGATCAGTATGAACTTCACTTTCTGAATCCGCGATCACGGTATAGCGAACTTGGCTCAAATCAATATGGACAAGGCGCTGTTCACCTGAGAAGCGCTGCCAGAATTGTTGGTCAATCATGTCTGCTTTGACTCGACCAAATGCTTCCAACAGGACTTGCAACTCCTCTTCGGTGAGGCCTCTTTTGAAGGTGATGCCTTTGAGTTCCAACCGACTCATGAATTTCAGGAAAGATTCGGCGAAGTATTTAAACTCGGAGACATCTATTCTTTGACCGTTGACGATAAGCGCCTGCTTTATGCCAAAAAACGAGAGGAGTTCATTCTTGGCCAAAAACTTGTCGATCACCTCTTTCATCTGGCGGTTGGCGGTTACGATCGCTTTGCTGCCAGGGGGGTAAAGCTTTATATTGCGCACCACCACCAGCAGAGAACGAAGTATAGTGGAGATGAGAGGCAGGCTTTCTTGGTCCAGTGGGCTGGCCTCCGGTGCAGCTTCGGCCGATCTCTCTGCGGTATAGTAAACTGCCTCTGCAGAGTTGAATATTTTGTTGCTGGATGCTGCCCGGACTTTTTCATAATTGCCCGCCTTCTCCAGGTTGGTGGAGCGCTTGAAGTGGTACGCTAATGTAGCTGCAGAAGGAACGAGACGTTGTTCGTAGAGGACTTCCTGGTAGTTGCCGACATGTTCATGCAACTCCTGTCTCCGATCCTCGTCGATGGTTCCATAGGTGATGTCCAGAACCCGTTTGCTCAGGAAGCTGATGACCTCATCATTCAATTGAAATTCTGAACTCACTAACCCCTGGGCCACAGCCTGATCAATAAACTCCAGGACCCTAGCCTCTCGTTCCTCGGAGCTGCCGGAGAGCATACTCAAGGAGACATTTTCTCCAAATGTAGAGGCCTGGTCGAGTAACCGCCTGTTTTCTTCATCGAGGGCAGCAATTTTCTGCTGTACAATCTCTTCCAGGGATTTGGGAAGATAGCCTTCCTCCAGAGGTTCGGCTATCCACTGGTTGCCCACCAGGGTTATTTTCCTGTCCTGGACCAGTTTGCGCACAATTTCGTTGAGGAAAAGAGGGTTTCCCTGGGTTGTCTGGGCCAAGTTCGTCTCATAGTTCTCTGGCAACTTCAATTCGGGGAAGATTGCTTGCAAGTGTTCAGCGATATTTGCGGCAGTGAGCGGTGTAAGGCTGACTTTGTGGATGTCCAATTCTTTACAGTGAGTACCATAGAATCGCTCCAGAGGGGCGGGTTGGCCATCTCCTCCATCCTGACGGGCATCTGTGGCAGTAGCGCAAATGAGTATAGGAAAGCTCCGGTCAAGAATAAGCCGCCTCAGGAGGAGTAAGGTGGCCTCATCCACCAGGTCGAGGTCATCGATTAACAAGATGAGGGGACGTGAATCGAGAACCTTGGGGATGAAATGTACGAGGGTGGTGAAGAGTCCCTCGCGCTGTGTTTTTTCATCGTCCTTGCTGTAGTCGTCTGTCTCTCTCAATTGCGGTAGTACGTACGAAAGGTAGAAGATTTCCTTCGGTTTCAGGGTCTCCAGGAGATCCACGCCTTTTTCGGTTTTTTGATTCAGAACGTCTATCAAAATGCTGGTGGTGAGGTAGTAAGGACGAAAAAGCTCCTGGGGATTTCCCTTCACCGTGATCTGCCAATTGTCGTTCTTGGAGAGATTTTTTTGGACAGCCTCTAGAAACTCACTTTTACCCATACCTGCGGCGCCTTCAACAATGAGGAACTGACTTTGACGTTCATCGAATTTCTCAAGGGCCGTGGCCACATGTTTGAGGTGAAGTTCTCGGCCGGAGATTTTTGCCTTCTCAAGCTGATGCATGGCTGTTTTGGCAAATACCTGCTGAGGCGAGAAATCGCCGGCGCTGGCCAATTGATCGCGTCCTGCTTGTTTGGCGTAGTAGAGAGCGGTATCAGCGGTGCGAATGAGATCTTTGCCGGCCTGGGCATCGTGAGGAGCAGAAGCGATCCCTATGCTCAGGGTGATGGAAAATTCACCTTCTGTCTCCTGGAGCAATACGGGTTTTGTGTGGACCAACTCCAGGAGTCTTTCGCCCACTTGCTTGGCCCCCTGCTTATCCACCTGGGGCAGGAGTATGATGAATTCATCTCCCGCATAGCGAATGGGGTGGCCGCTGTCTCCGGCCGCCTCTCTGAGCAAACTGGCCACCCAGACGAGGGCCTGATCACCGGCTTCGTGGCCGTAGGTATCGTTGATTTGCTTGAAATGGTCTACGTCCATCATGAGCAAAGACACCGGATGGTTTTCGATGGAGTCCCACGGGACTTTATATTGCAGGTAGTTCAGGAGAAAACGGCGGTTGTAGATACCGGTGAGCTCGTCTTCAAATATCAGACGTGAGGGATCTTTGCCCACGTTCTGGAGAAAATGAAGAAGATCTTCGTATGCCATACGAGTCCCTCGCGCCTTGCAGTGGAGGCGTGAAGCTTATCCGGGTTATCGATCACGGCCCGCAGAGGCTCGCCGTGAATAGTAGTGAGAAGGTTGTGACCTCAACCACAGTCCACCTCGAGCCTCTCCCAATAAAGCTGTATCCTGTTACACAGTAGAGAAACTGCTTTTCAGGCCATCCGTAGCTAGATGCAAGCCATATGCCAATGGGGGGGCAGCCCGAAGGGTGGGAGTCCGAAGGACAAACCGGGAACCCGCCCGAAGGGTGGGAGTCCGAAGGACAATTTCGAATTTGAAACGATGGAGTACTGGAGTACTGAAGTGTTGGCAAAAGCGAAAGACCGCATTTAACTTGAATTGGTCCTTTCATTACTCCACCACTCCATCACTCCAGCAGACTGCCGCAAGGGGGAAAGAGTATGGAAGTCCGCTCAGGGGGCAGTCCTAAGCCGGGTCCTTTGGGTCCGGATTCTTTACTGGTCTGAAACCAGGTGATATACACCATTTTCATCCTTTTCGACCTTCATCCCATAGGCACGAACGATCTCTGCCAGTGGTCGACCCAGCAGAAAGTTCAGTTCTTCGTCCTCACGATTGAGTTTTTGTGTGACAAAAGCACGGATGGCAGTATCCTGGCGGAGTAGGTCCAGCACCTCATCCAAAACTGCCAAATCTCCGGTATCGTGTAACCGGGTAAAGGCTGCATCTAATTTTCTGGGATCGCAGCGCTCGTCATGGACTTCCAACATTTCCAGCAAATCCTGGTCCTCCTTGATGAGGTGACGCCTGGTGAGTTTTTCTTGTTGCCAGAGTTTCTCTAGGCCTTCAGGGGCCCAACATTCCTGAACGCGACATTGAAGGGGACGGTTATCATAAATGGTACAGCCTCTCTGGTTTTTTCCATAATAGATACAGTGGTGCTTCTCCTGATGTTGCTTGATCTTGATCAGTTCACTGGGAAGGGCGCCGAGACGCCCGTCGATATTAAATTTGACAGGTTCACCGCGCCTGAGGGTGTAGATCTGCCGGGCTGATAGTACGCCCCGACTCAGAAGTTCTGCATCTTCCGGGTGCAGGGATGGGCTTCCCAGGTGACAACAGTCCCCGCAACGTAAGCAGTATGGCCGAGTACCGTAGGTGATCTGGAGCAGTCGTTCCATGAGTTCTTGCCATTTCTGACTCCGAACCGCTGGCTTCAGTTCCTCCCAGGTGTTGTTCAATTCTCGATAGCAAGTATCCTGCTTTATCAGGGTTATGACCTGATCATAGTGGTCTTCCACATGTAGTTTTGCCAAAATCTGCCGCAGTGCCAGACGCATTCCAGCTACAAATTCTTTGCGCTTGCCGGAGTGAAACAGGTCACGCAATTCAGCTGCATCAAGTTGAATAGAGTGCTTCGAATTCTGCTTCATTATGCAAAGCTTCTTTGAGGGATAAGGTTCAGTTTATGTCAAGCAAAGAAGGTGCGGGCTCTCCAAATGTAACCCATGGGTGCGGTCGGAGCAATGTCAACGCTGACGCAAAGCGCAAAGCGCATAGAGCATAGCGCAAAGCGAAAATGATAGTAAACCGTAAATGGCAAACGATGAAACATTACAGAGTCATTGTCAGATCCGTTTGCCGTTAATGGAAGCGCTGCGCTTGGCGTTCTTTCCTTTGTGCTCCGCGGGGTTGACTCGGCTCAGGCAGTTAAGACGTTTGCAACAAGTCGGCGACCTGGTGGCTCTGGCGTTGAAGTTTAGCTCGAAGAACTGCATGTGTTGGCTTGGTTAGCTCTGGATCCTTCTGTATCAAGGTCAGAGCGGCCCGCCTGGCAGCCTCCAGGGTTTCAGCGTCCCTTACCAAGTTGGCGAGCTTCAAGTCCATGAAGCCGGCTTGCTGCAAGCCTATGAGGTCTCCCGGTCCCCGCAAGCGGAGATCCTCTTCAGCTATGCGGAAGCCATCGTTACTTTGCTCCATAATGGCCAGTCGCTGTCTGGTTTCAAGACCACCCCCTTCGTATATCAGGAGGCAGTAAGAAGCATGGGTACTGCGGCCCACTCGGCCGCGTAACTGGTGAAGCTGGGACAGGCCAAATCGCTCCGGATGCTCCACTACCATTACCGTGGCGTCAGGCACATCAATGCCCACTTCGATAACAGTAGTGGCCACCAGGAGCTGTATTTGTTTGCTGGCGAAGGCTGCCATGATTTTCTGTTTTTCTTCGGCAGCCATGCGACCGTGCAGCATGGCCAAGGGGATATCAGGGAAGACCTCATTACCCAAGTGCTCAGTCATGGAGGTGACATCTCTTAGATCCGACTTTTCCGACTCTTCCACCAACGGATAGATGATATAGGCCTGGTGACCCTGGTTGAATTCCTGCCGCAGAAGTTCGTACGCTTTGTACCGCTGCTTTGCATGAATTATACGTGTTTGCACCGGAGTCCTGCCAGGCGGTAATTCGTCAATAACAGAAACATCCAAATCTCCGTAGACGGTCATGGCCAGGGTCCGAGGTATGGGGGTTGCTGTCATTACCAGGACGTGAGGACTTCCACCTTTCTGGCGCAAAGCCATTCGTTGGAGGACTCCGAAGCGGTGTTGTTCATCTATGATCACCAGTCCGAGTCGCTGGAAGGTGACATGTTTCTGGATCAAGGCATGGGTGCCAATGACCAGACGAGCCTCGCCCTTGGCAATAGCTTCAGTACTTGTCTGCTTTTCCCTGGATCTCAGTTTGGAGGTTAGCAAGACGAGAGGTACCCCAAGGGGTTCCGCGTAGGGCTTTAAATTGACATAGTGCTGCTGGGCGAGAATCTCGGTGGGCGCCATTACCGCAGCTTGAAATCCATTGGCAATCACGATGAATGCCGCTAGCAAAGCAACCACAGTCTTACCGCAGCCGACGTCTCCCTGGACCAGCCGGTTCATGGGGCGTCTCTTGCCGAGATCGGCAGAGATCTCCCGCATAACCCGTTTTTGAGCATTGGTGAGGCTGAAAGGGAGCAATTTTCCGACTCGGCGAAGAAAATCTCGATCCAGGCCCATTACCTGTCCGGTCTCACGAGCCAACATCTCCCGACTGCGAATGATCAGGAGTTCCAGAAAGAAGAGTTCTTCAAAAATGAGGCGGCGCAGGCCAGGGGAAAGCTGGAGACTACTTTCCACTTCTGGCAGTTCACTTGGAAAGTGCACCTGACGTAAAGCAGCCTGCAGGTCGGCAAGGTTGAAGTAATCGCGGACAGCAGCCGGTAGAGTCTCCTCCACCTGGGGAATGAAGCTGCTGACAACTTCCTTCATAATGCGGCGGTAGGCTTTGGGGCCAACACCAGGGATACTACTGTAGCGGGGAACGATATCCCCACTACCTTCTTCATTAACTCCTTCTACTGCTTCTATTTCCGGATGGTGAATTTCCAGCTTGCCACCGAAAACCCGCAGGGTGCCACTCACCCTAACACTGCCCTTGAGCCGCTGAAAGCGTTGGATGAGCCAGCGACCGTAACGAAACCATTTGGCTGTTACTACACCGGTGCCGTCACTAAAGGTCACTTCATAAATCTTGCGGCGATGGTACCGAACCTCACGTCCGCCTAACAGTGTCGCCACGAAACTAACGTAGTCTCCTGGGCGCAGCTTGCTAATTTGTATGGTGCCACGCTGGTCCAGATAACCGAGGGGCAGATTGAAAAGCAGATGTTCTACGGTGACCAACCCCTTGGCTTTTAGGTGGTGAGCCAATCGAGGCCCTACCCCCTTTATGGCTTCCACCGACTGCAACAACACCGAATCGGAAGAGAGGCTGTTGGAGCGTTGAGCGACCATAATCACATTTCTCCAATCAGTCGATGGAGTTACCATAAAGGATGGCAAAGAGCAACCAAATCAGCAGGCAGGGCAAGCGTGGAGAGAGCAGTAGGCAGCAAGTAGGTGATGATAAGTATAATCTTGACAGGTGCTTCCTGCCCGCCACCTGCTGGGAAAAAGCGCTTGGCGCAAAGCGTTAAAACAGGGTGAGTTGTTTTTCTTTGGGGGGTTTTTTCTTCTTGCTGGCAGGCACGGAGATCTTTTCGAGGCAAGAGCTCGGGATTTCCTTAATGAAAGGTGAGACCTTGCAGGTGCGACGTTCTCCGTAGAGGAATCTCCGGCTCGTGGTTGAGAGCACCAAGAGATGACGAGCTCTGGTCATGGCCACGTAGAGGAGGCGGCGTTCCTCCTGTAGGGCTTCTTTTCCTTGGTTTTTGTGAGTCAGCGGCAGGAGGTCCTGCTCAAGGCCACAGATAAAGACCACGGGAAACTCCAAACCTTTGGCCGCATGTAGGGTCATTAGTGATACTGCATCAGCCCGGGGATCGAAAAAGTCACCAGTTCGCCACTGGGACAAATCGTCCAGAAAAGCGGGGATGGTTTCAGTTGCTGGCTTACCACCAGGGAGAGCAGCGAGTAGATGGAGCCACCGAAAGCTCTCTTCAGCTGATGTGCTACTTTGAAAATGGTGGTGCAGACCGGTTTCCTCCCAGGCTCTTGCCAACACCTCCGACAGCGACAGACTATTGATAAGGTTTTGGAGCGAAATAATTGTTCGCCTCAGCATATCGGTAGCAGCCTGGTAGTTAATAGGGAGGTCCAGATTTCTGCTGGCCAGCCGCAGGGCTTCCCAGGGGTCGATCCCTTTGTCAATCTCTCCATTGAGCCACTGCCTCGCTTTCTCCCCTAGACCTCGTGGGGGCAGGTTGAAGATGACCTGGAGGTCGTTCATGCTTGAAGTGTCCATGGCATAGCAGAGGTAGGAAAGGAGGGAGTCTGCTGCCTGGGTGGCAAAAGGAGCTTTTTCTCCTAGTAGCTGGAAGGGAATTCCGGCTGCGGAAAGAGCCTCCACCAATGGGCGGCTTTGGGCGTGAGTGCGGTAGAGTATGGCGAAATCACCAAAGCCGTATTGGTTTTCTTCCAAAGAGTCTGTGTCTTTAGACTGATAGATCTGGTAGTGGCTACTTCCCCCCAAAAGTCGCTCGATTTCACTCACAACAAAGTGAGCCTCTTGTCTCTCGTCCACGAGCCGACCTAGTCGGAGAAGCGGACCAGAGGCATCCTCGCTCCAAAGCTTGCAGGTGAGTGGGTTGGCATTGTGGGAGATGACGCCGGCGGCAGCTGCCAAAATGCGTTGGCTGGAACGAAAATTCTGTTCCAGTTTTATCAACTGCGCTTCAGGGAAGTCTTCTTGAAACCGTTGGAAAATAGTTATATTTGAGCCGCGAAAACCATAGATGGATTGATCCGTATCCCCCACTACACATAGGTTGCGATGCGGTGCTGTTAGGAGATGAAGCCAACGGTATTGAGCCTCGTTTACATCCTGGAATTCGTCTACCAGAATGAACCGAAAAAGCTTCTGGTGGCGAGAGAGTAGTGCAGGTTCGGCCTCCCAGCGAAAGACGAGTCTACTAATCAGATCGTCGAAGTCAAGCAAATAGTCCTTTTCCAGGGTGTGCTGGTAGAGGCGGTACACTGTGGCGAGCTTACTATCGTTGTCTATGGCCAGATCATCGGGCGAGAGGAGCCGGCCCTTGGCCAAAGAGATCTTGCGGATTACCTCGAGGGGCTGCCACTCAGGTCCTGACAGGGAGTGCTGTTTGAGGACCTCTTTGATAAGGTTCATCTGGTCAGCCTCAGACATGAGTTCCAATTTTGCTGCTGCGTCTGTGCTCTCGCGGAGCAGAGAGCCAGAGACGGAGTGAAAGGTACCCATGCGGATCTCACGGACCCAGGAGGGTTGAGACAACAGAGCCTCCAGGCGAGTAGTCATTTCCAATGCGGCCTTGCGGGCAAAGGTAACCGCCATAACCTGTCTTGGTTCAACGATCTTGTTCTCAATGAGATAAGCTATTCGATGCGTAAGCACTCTGGTCTTGCCGGTTCCAGCACCGGCGAGAATGAGAAGGGACCCTTCGGTGTGTTCAACCGCCAGCCGTTGAGCTTCGTTGAGATGTTCTAGCATGCTCGAACTACTCCCCAAAGGAAGATGAATCCATGCAGGACGCGAAGATGGCGAAGGAAAGAGCGCAAAACATTTGCCAAACAGTAACCGGTAAACGGCTGAGGGGATGGTTCTAAAATTGCTTACCTTTTAGCTTCAAAAAGGCTCAGCTGGCCGGAGATCTGTGCGCGTTCTTGGCTGTCAATTAGGCGAATGGTGCCGAACTCGCCGTCGTAGCCTGGTTGGATACCCACTTGCCCTGAGCGCACCCGGCTTATGGCTTCGCCCAGGAGATCTGAACCAGACCGGCGGATACTTTTCAGTTCTGCCTCCACCAGCACATGGTACTCGTTTCCCAGTTTGCTTAGAAGGTCTAGGTAAGCTCCGTTTACCCTCTTACTGTTGGTCCCGACCTGCTCCACTTCGGCAATAATTTCTATCAAGGGAATTATGGATTTGTATGGGCGTGCTCCAGGTGAGCGCCTTCCGGAAGGGTGGTCGGCCAGTTTCTCCACCCGGTGCAGAACCCCCACGGTCACCTTGCGGTTGCACTTGGGACAGCGTCCATCATTTTTTCTGGTGTCTTCAGGGGAAAACCTGACGCCGCAGGGACGGTGTCCGTCGTAGTGATATTTACCTTCTTCGGGATAGAACTCCAAGGTGCCGAGGAACTCAGGGCTATTCGGTTCAGAGATAGCTCTCATAATGGCCGCATAAGATAGATCGGTATCAAACAGATTTGCCTCCCGCATGAGTTTGACAGGGGAATGAGCGTCAGAGTTGGATATGAGCTGTAAACCATCCAGGGAGGAAAGTCTCCAGTTCATGGGCGGATCAGAGGAAAGACCGGTCTCAATGGCTGGAACCAGTGGGGTTAATTCCTCAAAACATTCTTCCAGGCTGTCAAAGCCCGATTTGGCCCCGAGCACTGAAAAGTGAGGGGTCCAGGCATGGGCCGGAACAAGTACAGCCTCATCGGTGGTCTCTTTAGCGATCTTGAGCAACTCCTTGGCATCCAGTCCCAGAATGGGGCGGCCGTCTGATTGAATGTTGCCGATACGGGCAAGGGCTGCTTGTAACCTGCGAGCAGCATCCATGTCGGGCAGAAAGATGAGATTGTGAACTTTCCGGGTGCGGCCGTCCTTCTTGTAAATACTGCTGACCTCAGCGCTGAGCAGAAAACGCACTGGCGCCCGACAGCAATTGGGAACTGTTGCGTCCACAGATGTCGCCAGATCTGCTTTGAGTTGGTACAGACCAGACTCCGCGGGCTGGAGCTTTTCTTGGAGTTCCTCCAACCAACCAGGATGGGTGCAATCGCCTGTTCCAACTACCGTGATCCCTTTGAGCTGCGCCCACCGATGCAAGCTCTCGGGTTCCATGGCTTTGCTGGTGGCCACCGAGTAGTGGGAGTGAATATGGAGATCAGCTATGAACCACACTGGTATCTAAATCCTTGTAGTTGCTTTGACGGATCTAGCCCGGATATTTCATGAATCACTTGCTGCGACCACGGATATGGTCGTCCTTCCTGGCGTCCTCGGGTGTCGGCCCCTGCGACGTACCGTTCAGGTACGCCTCGGAACCTGCACCCTGCGGTTGCCAGGTGGCACGCCCATCTTGGTGGTCTCGCGACAGCAATTCATGAAATATCCGGGCTAAGGAAGGTGTTGCGTAAGTAGAGGGCGGCACCGCCGACCGAATTAGGAGGCTCAAGAGAAGCCGGTGCTACCGCATCCAGATGCTGAAGTCTCACTGCCCGACCCTCCAGAAGAAGTGGTGCAGGTAAAAGAGGAAAGCAGACGTTCTACACTCTCAGCGCCACAGTGCGGGCACTGAGGAGGTGGCTCGTCTGAACGAAAAACCAGGGTCTCGAAACACTGATTACAGCAGCAGCAGAGATACTCATAAATTGGCATGGTTACCCTCAATAAAGAATTTATCAAACATTATCATAATCATCTTCTCTTCGGTGATCAACCTCAGGGAACGCTTTGCTTTCCCGCATGGCGCAAAACTCATGGCGCCAAAGCAAATGATAAGTCAAGGGCAGGATTCTGGCTCCTGGCTCCTTTTACATATTACCTGACAAAATGCCACAGTTTGGCTAAAAGATGCAACGACCTTTCCCCCAGCCTGGTGGAAAGATTTTGGTACGCAAGCACTGCGCTCATGTGTAGATGGTTTAGTCTCCCCCTCCCCCACCCACAGCTGCGGAAGTGGCACAGGCCTCCCACCAGTCACTCAGAAGAAACACCAGGAAGGCCAAAGGGGAAGGCTGCGAAACAACGAGCACCTGAGCCTCCTGTCTTTCCGCATCTCAGCTTGGCGAGAGCCAGCATGAAGATTTGGTGCATTTCCAAAAGCGACACTGCCATAAAATGGCGCGAATTGCTCGTTGTGGACGAGCCTTCCCCTTGGCCTGTGTCGCTCATAACATTTTTTGGGAAACTCCTGTCAAGCATTGGTTGACTTTCCCTATAAAGTTTTCTAACTTAATTTGATAACAATTCATAATTTTGCTGCCCTGACAGCTTTAGAGTGCCACTCGGTTAGAAATGTCTGCAAACCTCCCTCCCGCTTACTATGAAGCTGAAAAACGCTACCGCGCCGCCAAGACGGTCCCGGAGAAGATTGCCCACCTTGAAGACATGCTAACAGTTATGCCCAAGCACAAGGGCACGGACAAGCTGCGGGCAGGTCTTCGCAAGCGTATCTCCAAGCTGAAGACTGCAATCCAGAGCAAGAAGAGCCTTGGCAAGCGAGATTCTGCCTTCCAAATCGACAAGGAAGGGGCAGGGCAGGTAGCGGTGGTTGGTTTTGCCAATGTGGGCAAATCTGCCCTGGTGGCGGCCCTGACAAACGCCAACCCAGAGGTGGCTGATTTCCCCCTCACCACCTGGAAGCCAACCCCCGGGATGATGCCGGTGGAAAACATGCAGATTCAACTGGTGGATACTCCACCGCTCAACCGGGATTATGTGGAGCCGGAATTGCTGGATCTAATCCGCCGCTCTGATTTCATCCTGCTGGTTGTGGATCTACAGACCGATCCGGTGCAACAACTGGAAGAGACGATCAGCTTACTGGAAGAGCACCGCATAATACCTCGCCATCTACAGGATAGATACACTGAACAGGGACTGTTGAAGTTCATTCCTTTCTTGGTGCTGGCCAACAAGAACGATGACGAAAATACTGACGAGAACCTTGAGATTTTTCGCGAACTGATTGATGCTGACTGGCCACTGTGCTCTGTGTCTGTAACGAGCGGTCGCAACCTGGAGCTCTTGAAGATGACGTTGGTGGAGAGGTTGAAAATCATTCGTGTCTATTCCAAAGCCCCTGGAAAAGAAGCTGACCTTACCTCTCCCTTTGTTTTGAAAAAGGGAAGCACGGTGGAAGATTTTGCCGCTAAGGTTCACAAAGACTTCGCAGAAAAACTGAAGCTGGCCAAGGTCTGGGGTGAAGGTGTCTTTGATGGTCAGAAGGTCCAGCGCGATTACGCCTTACAGGATGGCGATGTGGTGGAACTACATATCTAAGAGATTGAATATTTCAGATTGAAATAAACGAAAAGGGATAATCTTAGGATTCCTCAATCTCAAATCCTAAATCCCTTTACTCCATTCCCATTTCCTATCCGCACACTCCTTGAGAAAATGTGATCTATTTTCCCTTGACAGAAGGAAAGAAAATGCTTACTTTTCCTACCGGTTAAGTAGAATTTTTAATAAGCAATAATCTTCTATTTGATTCTAACCACAGCTATCGGTCTTGGCTGGTGGTTACAAGGGAGAGTTGCATTATGGCTTTGTGCATTAGTAAACGACCCATAACCGAGGAAGAGTGCCAAGATGTTTGCGAGCGCCAGGCAGATCGCCTCGATGAATTGCTCTCTACCAAGCTAATGGGGGTAGAATGTCTTGAAGATTTAGTCTGCAGCGAGGAGGATTTTCTGAGAGCAGAACCGGATGAGGAAGGCAGCACAACCGGGGATGGTGAAAAAAAGGACTGTGTCCCACGAGGAGCTAGCGGCCAAACGGCTCGTTCCGAAGATGGTTCAGTGGCAAAGATTGCCGATGCCAAGGGTAGTGAAGAAGATATGTTCCAAGGAGATCTAATCAGCTGCTACCTCCAGGAGATCTCTCATTTTCCTTTGCTCACACCAGAACGCGAGATTGAGCTGGCGAAAACCATCAAGAAGGGACAAAAGGAGTTGGTAGCTCTGATGTGGGGTGAGCGTACTAGTGGTTCCCACTTTGATGGTCTGCGTCAACAGTTACGCAAGTGGCAAAAAGAGTCAATAAATTACCCCGGACTGCGGGAGAAGATGGCTGAGTATGCTTTGGCGGCTCTTAAGGAGGCTGCGGCTGAGGAGGATGCTACTGAAGATCAGCGCCAATTATCAGAAGAAGCTTTTGAAATTGCAAGAAGAATGGATGACGCTAAAAATGAGATGGTTGAGGGCAACTTGCGCTTGGTGTTGAGCATTGCCAAGCGGCATAGGGGCAGAGGTTTGAGTTTTCTCGATCTCATTCAGGAGGGAAACATGGGCCTGCTCAAGGCGGTTGCCCGTTACGACTATACCAAAGGGAACCGTTTCAGTACCTATGCCACCTGGTGGGTGCGTCAGTCCATTATTCGCGGGATCTACGATAAGACTCGCACTATTCGACTGCCTGTGCATTTCATTGAGATGAAGAGTCACTTTTTCAAGATTTTCTACGAACTGGTGAAAGAACTCGGCCGGGAACCCACCCCTCTGGAAATTGCCGAGCACAGCGGCTTGGGCATAGACAAAGTGATGATGATTATCCAACTGTCCACCCGTCCAATTTCCCTGGAAGCTCCCTTGGGAAGTGAGGAGCAGCGTTTGGGTGATTTTATTGCGGATGATAGAGCGGTCTCACCGCTCGAGGATGTGAGTAAGCAGGAGCTAACAGAGATCACTGCTGAGGTCCTGAGTACTCTTTCAAGCCGAGAAGAAACTATCCTCAAGTCCAGATTTGGCATTGATGGCAGGCCCACCGAGACCTTGAAGACCATAGGTGAACGTTTCAGTGTCTCCAAAGAACGCATAAGACAAATTGAGAAAAAGGCTATTCGCAAGCTAAGACACAGTTCTCGGGGTGAGCGCTTGAGAAGCTTCGTAGATTAAGGAAAGGCAATAGCCATTGAGTCTTGACAATGTGAATGAACATCTTTTATAGAGGAGTAGCGGTGGAGGCGAATCTCCAGATTTAAACCCGAGGAATTAGATTCATAGATAACAGGCCATGAAGGCTTACCTGAGCTGAGGTTAGGGTGGACTTTGTGGCTTTTTTTTTCGCCTGCGGGAAGTTGAGGAGGAAGAAATGAGGTTGAGAGGGAGCAGGGAACTTGTTGTCATCATCTGTGTGGTTTTGCTAACCTGGGGAGCTGCCGAGGCACATTTCGGCATGATTATTCCCTCGGATGAGATGGTGATGAAAGGTGAAAGCAACAACGTCTCTTTACAACTCATGTTTTGGCATCCGTTCGAGAATGTGGGTATGGAGCTAGCAAGGCCGGCGAAGTTTGGGGTGGTTGCCAACGGCGTGAATACAGATCTGCAGCACACGCTGATTTCCCAAAAGATCAACGGGTATACCACTTGGAAGACAAACTATCGGATCAAGCGTCCAGGCCTCTACGTGTTTTACATGGAGCCACAACCTTACTGGGAACCGGCGGAAGATAGCTACATTGTCCATTATACTAAGACCGTGGTAGCAGCATACGGGGAAGATGAGGGCTGGAGTGAACCCATTGGTCTAAAAACCGAAATTGTGCCCTTGAGCAGACCCTTTGGTCTTTATGCCGGAAATGTCTTTCAAGGTGTGGTTATGGTAAACGACAAACCGGTGCCTCATGCTGAGGTGGAGGTGGAGTACTTCAACCTAGGTGGAAGCTATTCGGCTCCTACTGATTACATGGTAACCCAGGCTATCAAAGCTGACTCCTCTGGGGTATTTACCTATGCGGTGCCCAAGGCCGGATGGTGGGGTTTCGCTGCGCTCAGCACTGATAATCGCCAGATGGAGGGTAAGAATGTGGAGATCGGCGCTGTCTTGTGGGTGAACTTTTATGAGATGAAATAATTTAAGCAAACGGCCTGGACAGGGTAGATGAACGAGTGAAAAGGAGGAAGGCCAAGGCAAGAACAGGGTGGTGAAATTTCCTTGACTCCGTTTCCTTGAATTACTAGCATGGCCATTGCGGCTCAACGAGCAAGCTGCGCCTGTGCACCACCATGGTCATATTTCGGCACCATACAAAGCGAAGACGATAGTATTCCCAAAGAGCAGCTTTGGGTAAACCCCCAGGTTCGGTTTCTTTGATCTTGCCAAGCATCGGAGGTTTTTGCAGTGAAAAGAGTATTGACCATTGCCGGATCGGACTCTGGGGGTGGGGCCGGCATTCAGGCAGATCTGAAAACCATCACCCTGTTAGGCGGGTTTGGGATGAGTGCCATTACTGCTCTTACCGCCCAAAACACCATGGCGGTGACGGCCATCCATGATCTGCCGTTGGATTTTATTGGAGCTCAAATTGACGCGGTCTTTACCGACATCGGGGTTGACGCTGTAAAGACGGGGATGCTTTCAAAGGCGGAGGTGGTCAAATTGGTTGCCAGCAAAATAGACCAGTACAAGCCGCCCGTGGTGGTGGTTGACCCCGTCATGGTGGCCAAAAGTGGTGCGCCGCTGCTGGCTGCTGAGGCGCAGCAGACCCTGGCTCAATTCCTGCTGCCCCTGGCGACCCTGGTGACCCCCAATCTACCAGAAGCCTCGGCTCTGGTTGGCTGGGAGGTGAGAGACGAAAACGACATGCACCGTGCCGCAGAGGAAATACACGAAATGGGGCCGACTTACGTACTGGTCAAGGGAGGTCATCTCCACGGTGAGGCCGTGGACCTGCTCTTTGATGGCCGGCAGTACCACGAATTTCGCGCTCCCCGCGTGGAGACTAAAAACGTCCATGGCACAGGGTGCACCTATGGTTCTGCCATCGCCACTTATTTAGCCCAGGAACTAGATGTGATAGAAGCGGTGGCCGCAGCAAAGCGTTTCATCACTGAGGCCATTCGTCACGGACTTGCTGTAGGGCAGGGTCATGGTCCCACCAATCCGTACGCAGCGGTGAGGCAAGAGTGGAAGAGTTAGCCCGGACATTTCATGAATCACTTGCTGCGACCACGGATATGGCCGTCCTTCCTGGCGTCCTCGGGTGTCGGCCCCTGCGACGTACCATTCAGGTACGCCTCGGAACCAACACCCTGCGGTTGCCAGGTGGCACGCCCATCTTCTTCGCGCTCGCTGCGCTCCGCTCAGTCCCGCAAGCGGGTTCCCAGTTTCGTGGTCTCGCGACAGCAATTCATGAAATATCCGGGCTAGCAACAGAAGTGGTTACAACCGTGCATTCAATCATCAAAATCGAGGTGAGCGATGGTTCGGCAAGGCACAATTTACGCTGACGCCCATGGCGCAATCAAATGGCTGGGAACTCTGGTGATCTGCATTGCTTTGAGTCTGCTGCCACAACAGACACCTGCCCAGGAAAAAGAGCCAGTCTTGACTTTAGAGGAGAGTATCCAACTAGCATTGGAACGCAACCTGGAGGTGCAGGTGGCGAAAGAAGAGATTCTGTTCGCTCGTGAGGGGAAAAATAGAGCAAGAACAGGCTTTTTGCCGAGACTGTCTGCAGATTATGAATACCGCCGTCTCAGCGAAGCGAGCACAACCGTAGGTGGTATTACGGCTGAAAATGCGGACGAGGATCAATACAGATTCACAGGTACCGTCGCACAACCCCTTTTTAGCGGATTTGAAATCCTCTCCAACTACCAGTTGGCCAAGCTCGGTCTGGATGTGGCCCAGATTCAGCTACAAAGAACCCGATTAGACTTAATCCTGGCGGTCAAGAAATCATATTTCGAGATTTTGCGGGCGGAGAAAATCAGCCAGGTAGCTGAACAGTCCGTGCGCCAACTGCAAGAAGGGGTTCGGGTGGCTCAGAACTTTGTCCAGGTGGGGATGAGGCCTAAGGTTGACGTGCTTGATGCAGAAACCCGCTTGGGGGAGGCCGAGTTGCAACTGATTGTAGCTAATAACGATACTGGGGTGGCAAAAGCTCGTTTCAATACAGTGCTACGCCAACCCATAGATACTTCAGTGGCGGTGGTGGATATCCTTACCACCGAATCCTATGAAAGATCCTATGAGTCCAGTCAGCAGATCGCCTTGCAGCACCGGCCTGAGCTGCTGGAGGCGAATAAGAATGTGGCCATAGCCGAAAAGGAGGTAACTCTGGTAAAGAGCGACTACTATCCCGATGTAACTCTGTCGGCCAATTACTACCGGCGAGGTGATGATCCAACGGTGGACGGCAGCGATTTTGTGGATCGGGAAAACTGGGACATCGTTGCTGGTGCCACCTGGACTTTCTTCGAATGGGGTAAGACCCGGTATGCCACCAACCAGCAACGAGCGCGTCTGCGCCAAGCCCAAGAGAGTCTGGAGCAGATCAAAGATGGTATTCTTCTGGAGGTCAAGACCGCTTTTTTGTCGGTGCAAGCCGCAGAACGAGGTATCCGAGTGGCCGCGAAAAGTGTTGAGTCTGCAGAGGAAAACTTCCGGATCAGCCAGGAACGCTACAAGGAACAGGTGGCCACCGCTACTGAAATACTTGATGCTCAGACCAGGCTGACCCAGGCAAGAACAAACTACACCAATGCCCTGGTGGTTTTTAACTTGGCCCGAGCTGCATTGGTTAGAGCCATGGGTCTGGAGTATGAACCCACTTGAGAATGACACCCTGGGCAGGTCCCGCTATCTGACTTGTCTCTGCTAGGCTCAGATCACTTATTATGGTGATCTTCTTACTTGAATGGCTTTTATGCCTGTGATAATGTGTGCTCCATTGTCAGTGCTGGGTGTGGCTAAGCGCTGGGAATCCCAGAGTGTTTCAACTCTGAACGGCTGCCCATGATTCAACTCTATCACGTGTACAAGGCCTACGGCGGCGAGCAACACGCCCTGCATGATGTGACTTTGACCGCCGATAAAGGCGATTTTTTGTTTATCACTGGCCCCAGTGGGGCTGGAAAGACCACCCTGCTCAAGCTCATCTTCTGTGCCGAACAGGCAACCCGAGGCCAGCTCCTAGTAGATGGAATCAATCTGCAACGGTTGAAGCGCTCTGGTGTTCCATACCTCAGGCGGAAAATAGGCGTTGTTTTTCAGGATTTTAAGCTCTTGGGAGAGCGCACTGTTTTTGCCAATGTGGGGTTGACTCTGGAGGTGACCGGACGGCCTCGGGCCTACATCGAAAAGAAGGTTCGGCAGATATTGCGGTTGGTGGGACTTGATGCCAAGGAAAACCACCTTTGTTGCAGACTGTCCGGTGGTGAACAACAGCGGGTTGCCATTGCCCGGGCAGTAGCTGCCAATCCAATCATAGTCTTGGCAGACGAGCCCACAGGGAATCTTGACGATGAAATCACCCTGGAGATCTTGGAATTGTTCAGGGAGATAAACCGTCGTGGTACGACGGTGGTGTTGGCAACACACAACAGGGAGCTCATAGAGAAAGTCCCAGGCGCCAAGGTGGGGATACTGCGTCAGGGACGGCTGGTGGCTGCAGGGGTCGCCAGGCAGGTCATGGCTCAGCGCTCGGCCTTGGAGATAAGCTCTCAGGGGGTGTTGTAACGGAATGCGCATAGGTCTGCTGGTCTATTTTCTGCGAAAGGCCCTGGAAAACATCTGGACCAACCCGTTTCTAAGCTTGGTGACACTCAGCACCATCGCTATCTCCATGCTTATTCTGGGACTCTTCTCCTTGATATACTTGAATGTGCAGCAGTCTTTGCACCAGATGGGTGGTGAGCTCCAAATCACAGCATATCTCCAAGAGACCATCTCTTCCGAGCAGGCTGAAGTGCTTCGCAGTAAGGTTGCTGATTGGCCAGAAGTAGAAGGAATTACTTACATCAGTAAGGAACAGGCTCTCGCTCGTTTTCGTAGCCAACTGCGGGAGTACGCTGGAATACTGGAAGGGCTCAAGGAAAATCCCCTTCCAGCCTCCCTGGAACTGACATTGATGCCCCAGTATGGCCGGTCTGGAAACATCAAAGAGCTCTCAACCCGTTTGGGACGGTTGTCCGGAGTAGCAGAGGTCCAGTATGGTAGAAAATGGATGGCGAAATTGAGGGTCTTTGTCGAGGTGATGAAGCTGGTGGGTATTACAGTGGGGGGACTTCTTCTCATTGCCACCATATTCGTAATCTCCAACACAATCAAACTGACTTTTTATTCCCGGCGGGAAGAGTTGGAAATCATGCGGTTGGTGGGGGCCACAGATTTTTTTATCAAGGCGCCTTTTCTCATAGAAGGTCTGTTGCATGGTCTGGGAGGCGCCTTGCTGGCGGCTGGCGGTTTATCATTGCTTATCCTGTTTTTGTTTTCGCATCTGGACTTGCCACTGCGACTTGCCGTGATGGCAGGAT
>Ga0224513_10000245_pt1 | contig 19877 bp, 12 predicted proteins | sample SF_May12_sed_USG_5_FD_169109 | JGI IMG/M metagenome (GOLD analysis project Ga0224513, IMG submission 169109) | Sediment microbial communities from San Francisco Bay, California, United States - SF_May12_sed_USGS_21 | ecosystem: Environmental > Aquatic > Marine > Sediment | place: USA... | reverse complement strand
CCTGACCGCATCATCGACCTGAAGACGACAGGTAACATCGACGACTTCAAGTGGTCGGCACGCAAGTATGGTTACGACAGCCAATGCTACATCTACCAAAGCCTATTCGGCGTACCGCTGGTGTTCTTCGCCATCGATAAGAAGACGGGTATGATGGGCATGTACGAACCGAGTGAAGACTTCGTCCTCCGTGGCAGGGACAAAGTCGAACGGGCCCTTGAGGTCCACGATAAGTTCTTCGGAGCTGATGCCACACACAGCATTGAAACCTTTTATATAACCCAAACACTATGAGTGAAGAGAAAGACAGGGTGTACCCACCCGCCATGAATTGGTCAGCCCCACGTGATGGAGCACCGGATTTTGTCAAGGGCAAAGTCGGCATCGTCGTCAAAGAGTTCGTCGAATTCCTGCAAGCCAACGTAAAGAAAGACGGATGGATAAACTTCGAGATGAAGGAAAGCAGGGAAGGCAAGTACTATTGGGAGCTCGACAAGTGGGAGCCCAAGGAAAAGGAGGAGTCTCCGTTCTGAGAATACCATTAACCTGACGGACGTATATGGAGGGGGGCAACAGCCCCCCTCTTTTTTTCCGGTGACGCCGTGACAGATTTTTCTTTCCCGTATAGAGAGAGAGAGAGTACTCTATCTTTCCTTTCTCCTACATATACGAGAGGAAGAATCGACATTCGCGTCACAGCCACTGATTCTCAATACAATAGCATTAAAATAACGACACAAAAACCGTCACAGACATGTCACAAATCGTCACAGTCTTCCGAAATATCAGGGAAACAGAGACTCCCTTCCACCGTTCAGTCAAGTTTGTTCTCGACAGAATCAAGGACGGTTCCTCCAAGGAACTAGTACAACGCATCCGTAAAGAGACGGACAAGGCCAGCCGAAACGAGATTAAGAAGGAGCTACCTGCGGTGTGCTTCTCCGGTCAGTTCAACAAGCGTCTCGACTCTGCCATCTTAGAGCACAGTGGATTCATCTGCCTAGACTTTGATGGTTACACAACCAAGAAGGACATGAAGGCCGAGCGCGACCGGCTATGCAAGGACAGGTACGTGTACTCTGTCTTCACATCTCCATCAGGCAATGGCCTCAAGGCATTGGTTCGCATACCTCAAGAGCCTGATACTCATATCAATTACTTCAATGCTCTAGAGAAACACTTTAACTCTGAGCACTTTGACAAGACATGCAAGAACATCAGCCGTGTATGCTACGAGAGCTATGACCCACTCATCTATGTCAACGAGGTCAGCGAGCTATGGACAAGCATCGAGGACTCGGACTATGTAGAGGTAGACACGAATAGAGACGCGCCTACGATACCAATCACCGACGACAACAAGACCGCTGACATCCTTGTCAAGTGGTGGACGAAGAAGTTTGGTATGGTAGACGGCGAGCGCAACGCCAATGTATTCAAGTTGGCCATGGCATTCAATGACTTTGGCATCAACAAAAGCCTAGCCTCCCACATCCTCCGGCAGTTTGAGCAGTCGGACTTCACTGCCACTGAGATTGAGCGCACCCTCGACTCAGCATACAGCAACACATCTAAGCACGGCACGAAGTTCTACGAGGACTCCGACCGCATCAACAACATCAAGGCACAGCTCAAGCGTGGCGTGTCAAAAAAAGAGGTCCGTTCCCAACTCAAGGGCGAGGTTGAGGGCGATGTAATAGAGGCCGTCCTCGAGCGTGTGGAGAGAGAGAACGAGGAGCAAACCTTTTGGATGAAGACAGAGAAGGGTGTCATTAAGATTGTACCCCTCGACTTCAAGACCTTCCTAGAAGACAACGGCTTCTATAAGTACGCTCCGGAAGGCAGTAAGAACTATGTGTTCGTCAAGGTCACCAACAACCTCATCGACCACACCAGTGAGAAAGAGATTAAGGATTTCATTCTCGGATACCTCATCGACTTAGAGGACAAGAGCATCTACAATTTCTTTGCCGATGCCGTGCGCTACTTCCGTGAGGAGTTCCTTACTCTACTGAGTACCATCGATGTATACTTCATGGAGGACACATCAGGTGTGGCGTACCTATACTACCGCAACTGTGCAGTGCGTGTCACTCGCGATGGGGTAGACACCATCGACTACCTCGACCTTGGTGGGTACGTGTGGCAAGACCACATCATAGACCGCACGTTCAGCTCACAGTCCCATGAAGGCTGCGACTTCCAAACCTTTATCGGGAACATCTGTGCCAACGACGAGAACCGGAGAGAGACGATGGAGTCTACCATAGGCTACATGATGCATGGGTACAAGAACCTAAGCTATTGCCCGGCGGTCATCCTCAACGACGAGGTCATCAGCGACAACCCCGAGGGCGGTACAGGCAAGGGTCTGTTCATGAACGCACTCAGTCAGATGAAGAAGCTAGTGGTCATAGACGGCAAGGCGTTTGCTTTCGAGCGTAGCTTCCCGTATCAGCTCGTAAGTGCTGACACTCAGATACTTTGCTTCGATGACGTGAAGAAGAACTTTGACTTCGAGCGTCTATTCAGCGTAGTAACAGAGGGTTTGACACTGGAGAAGAAGAACAAGGACGCCATCAAGATTCCTTTCGAGCGGTCCCCGAAGATTGGCATCACTACCAACTACGCCATCAAGGGTGCGGGCAACAGCTTCGCCCGACGCAAGTGGGAGCTTGAGCTACATCAGTACTACAACAAGTCGCGCACTCCACTGATGGAATTCAAGAAGCACTTCTTTGCCGATTGGGATGAGGAGGACTGGGCCTTGTTCGATAACTATATGTTGGCGTGCATCTCCGGATACCTAGGTACGGGACTCGTGGAGAGTAAGTTCATCAACCTCGGTATCAGGCAGCTCAGTGCTGAGACAAGCCACGACTTCATCGAGTGGTGCGGTCTCGTTGGTGGTGAGGAAAACAAAACCATCGAGCCATACGTCAAGCTGTACAAGAAGGACGTGTACCTAGACTTCATCCAAGAGTACCCTGACTACGGGCCTACCGCCAAGCAGAGTATCTCACGGACTAAGTTCTACAAGTGGCTCGTGTCATACTGCCTGCACAAGTATGGCATCGGACCAGAGGAAGGAAGGGATAGGCTAGGCCGTTGGCTCCGTATCCGCAACAAGCATGAAGGCGAAGAGCAAAGCGAAATCACATGGAGCTAAGAAACTATCAGAAGAATATCGTGGCTCGAGCCAAGCAGATTCTTGGTGTCAATAGGTTTGTTTACCTAGCCATGGAGGTTCGGACAGGCAAAACCTTAACGAGCCTATCCATCGCCGAGGAGATGGGCGTAGAGAGGGTCCTGTTCCTAACCAAGAAGAAGGCCATGTCAAGCATCAGCGAAGACAGCATGAAGCTATGCCCCTCGTACGAGCTGTTCATCATGAACTACGAGAGCATACACAAGCTGCCCAACCTGAAGTGGGACCTCATCATCTTGGATGAAGCCCATGGCCTTGGTGCTTTCCCCAAGCCGAGCAAGCGTGCTAAGCAGGTCAAGGATTTGTCGCGTGGTGCCTACGTTATCTTGATGTCTGGAACCCCAACGCCTGAGTCGTACAGTCAGATGTACCATCAGGTGTATGGCATCCCGGGCAATCCATTCCGTGGATACAAGAACTTCTACAGGTTCTGCGATGACTATGTCGATGTCACCTCGCGCATGGTCAACTCCCTGATGCTCAAGTTCTACAACAAGGGACTGCCTTCTATCCTTGAGGCGATGAGGCCATACACGATTAGCTTCAGCCAAAAGGAGGCAGGCTTTAAGAGTCAACTCAACGAGCAGATACTGCGTGTACCTATGGAGCCACGGACATACGCCATGTGCTCTGAGCTGCGTAAGCACAGGGTCATAGACGGAAAGAAAGAAGTGATACTGGCTGACACCCCGGTCAAGCTTATGAGTAAGCTGCATCAGATGTACTCGGGAACGGTGAAGTTTGAGAGCGGCGAGGCCATGGTCTTCGACCACAGCAAAGCGCAGTTCATATACGACAGGTTCTGCCGAGATAAGATTGCCATCTTCTACAAGTTCAAGGCTGAGCTACAGGCTTTGAAGGATGTGTATGGCGACGAGCTTACCACAGACCTGAAGGAGTTCTACGATGGAGACAAGACCATCGCGCTACAGATTGTCAGTGGTAGGGAGGGCATCAGCCTACGCCAAGCAAAGGCTTTGGTGTACTACAACATCGACTTCTCTGCCACTAGCTACTGGCAGTCCCGAGATAGGATGACCACCAAGGAACGTACCAAGAGCAACATCTACTGGGTCTTTGCTGAGCGTGGTATCGAGACTAAAATCTACAATGCTGTATCGAACAAGAAGGACTACACTTTAAAACACTTTAAGGAATGGAGTACAACAACGACTTCAAGTTCGACCTGAGTCGCGGGAAGATTGGAGAAGAACACCTAGCTAAAATACTAGAGGACAAGACACTAGAGGTTAAGACCGACAGTTGGATTGCTAGGACACAGAACATAGCCGTCGAGTATGAGAGCCGAGGCAAGCCCTCTGGCATCGCGACTACCGAGGCTGACTACTGGGTCTTCGTCTTTGACGGACGGTACAACAAGGAGGTCATACTAATAATGGACACGGAGAGGTTGAAAAAAATAGCAAGAGACTACCACTCCCGTGGCAGCATAAAGAAAATGGGTGACAACAACACCTCCGTTGCGGTCTTGATTCCTTTATGCGAACTCATTTCAAAGGTCTAGATATTACCTTGTAGGTAAGATGACCGAGCAGCAGATACAGAGTCAGCGCATCAAGCAATTGGAAGAGGAGGGATACTATGTCATCAAGCTAATCAAGACCAACAAGAACGGCATACCCGACCTCGTTGCTATACCACCAGATTGCGGAGTGCTATTCTCTGAAGTCAAGCGACCTGAAGGAAAGCTATCTCGCCTGCAAGAGTACCGCCTCAAAGAATTGAAAGAACATGGAGTCCACACAGAAGTATATCGAGGTTGAGCAAGCGTACGAACTGGACGAGAAGTTTGTCGACGGCATCATGGACCTTGCGTCTATCGACCGGGTGCGTGTCATCCGACAGCTCAACGCTGCTGTAGATTCATTCACGAACGACGAGGAGAATACTCAGATTGCTGCGGGACGAATCGGCGGTGAGATGTACTACGAAATAGAATACTACAAGGACGAAGAGATGGTTATCCTCCTCGACTTTTCAGCCATAGAACTAGATGACTACCTCGACTACATGAACGAGGGTAAAATTTTACTACAATGATTCCCCACCACCCCGAACAAATCCGTCGGCTTGCCGACATCTGCTTTATCATATTCAACGGAGACGTCTACGCCAATACCCGTAAGAGAAAGGTTGTCGACGCACGCGTGTGCTTCGCTATCCTCCTGAAGGAACAGGGCTTAGGCCCTAGCGATATCGGAAAAATCCTTGGCCGTGACCACAGCACCATCATCCACTACTTCAATAGGGGTGAGGCGCTCATGCAAACCGACAAGACGTTCCGAAAGAACATGGTTTTAGCGCGTGAAGATTACGCTGGTCACGACCCTGTGTATTACTACTCTTCTCCCGAACTTCGCAAGAAGTATATGGAGCTACGTGCAGACTTAGAGGAGGCCAAGGAAGAGCTGAAGAAGCTACGCAACAACGAGCGTTACGACCGCCGCATCCAGCCTATCATCAACGTCATCCGTGAGCGTACCAAGCGTGGCTTTGAGGAGGACGCATTGCAAAGAATCAATAGAGTATACAACGGACTATGAAGTGCCCCGAGTGCCGTAAGAATTTAAAATGGACCGGCGACCACGACTCAGATGAGGGTGGTACGCCGGGCCTTACGGTCTCTTGGGAATGTAACAACGATGAGTGTGAGATACGCTACATCGATGTGCATTGGGTTATCTAGCCCGCATGACCTTACTCTTCTTCTTGTTGATGTCCTTATAGATGGACCTCTGGTAGTGGTAGTTGATATCGTTAGCGAACGGAAGGACTCCGGCAGCACCCAACGCCTTGATAGCAAATCGTATCTGCTCCTGCTCGGCACGGGCCCTGTCTGTCCTTTTCTTTTTCATCCCTATCTCTTCGAAAGCAAGCTCACCGCCAAGGAGAGTGGCTCTAACTGCTGCACTCGCTGGACCAAACGACCTAGCTGCTCCGTCTAGGACCCTGTCGCTGAATTGCTTTTCAGGGTTGATGTCTATGAGCGGCATCATCACGCGTTTACCGAAACCATACTCTCCCTCTGCTAACATACCTCTGTTGAGAAGCTCTACCGGAATCGCAACAGCACCTCTACCAAGTTGACCCATTGTATTGCCCAATACTAGCGTAGCCATTCCTTGGACCACGGACTCAGAAGCGCGTTCAGCAAGGTCCTTCTCCTCTTCATCATCGCCATACAGTAGGGCACCCATAGTGTCCCTCAAGGCTCCTGAAATAAATTGATAGGCAAACATCCTGCTAGTTACACCAGCCATTAGCCTTACTCCATCTCGCTTACGCATCATCCCGTTACCCACCATGGCTTGTACAGCGGTACGAGCCGTGACATACTCGAATATGAGGAAGCGAGTCATGTAACTGTTTATGAATGTCCACAAATTTTGCGCACCATTCTGGTCAGGACGGATGGTTCCGTTCAGCATACCCAAGAACAAGTTGTCTGTAGCACCGGCCTTGATGGATGTATCATCAGCCTTTGCCGTAGCCGACTCGATAGCTTGGCTGTATCTATCCATATACTCCCCATTGTTCTCCGCAATCTTTTTCATGTCGGGCTTCTGCCCCGTGCGTGCCTCAAACTCCCGAGCGAAAGACCCGAACCAAAGGGGACGAGAAATCATCTGGTCCGGCTTTGTGATGAGGTAGTCGGCAATAGCTCCAGACCCCCTCTCGAGTCTCCCCAAGCTTTGGTTTATAATTTGACGCCCCTTATTTGCAGCCTCGTTACGTATCTCAGCGCGGCCCGGAGATGTGGCGGCACGCATCTGGTCTAGGCCAGAGCTTTCAAAGCGAGTGCCTTCACCACCGGGGAAAAGCCTAGTGGTTTGCATACTGCCTACGTTCCTGAGTATATCCGTACCGTCGTTGTTGTATATGTTTCTGTATGTCTGCCCTACCCTAAAAGAGCCGGGGTCTACCCAAAGGGCATAGCTTGCGTTAGAACCGAGCTCAGCTACGGCCCGCTCTACCTGACCGAGGGTAACTTGATACCCTTTCCTTTTGATGTAGTTGAAGACCTTTGAACCTAAGCTGTCTTGGTTGACAGCCTGTACAAGCATATCCTTCACCAAGGTTTCCGATGCATTCATCAGGAACTGAACCATCTCTCTCTGCCTTGCATTCAAGTCTTTCGATTCTCCCAACTTATTGACTAGCCGCTTGTTGGTACGAACGGGCTTGGTCATATAGTAATCGGTGAGGACAAACTTGGCACCACGATTTACTGATGCGAACGGGTCGAAGTTTACGGGGGGAGCCCCTTTCGCCTCACGCTCGATGAGGTTCTTAGCCCTTGTCGAAGGCATCATGTTTTTATTCATGACATCTGACAAAGCCTTATCGCTGTCCTCTCCGTACTCGTTCTCACCCTTGAGTACCACCCGGTGCATGTACTGGGAGTACGGCATGAACGGAACGCCACGGATGACACCAGCTACATACTGAGCTTTAGGCGTAAGCTCGTCGTTGATTTTACGAATCTCATCAGCCACAGCGAGCATCTGTTTCCCGCCCTGTTCCTTCTTTATGATGGCCTCAATCTCATCGGCTGTACGCAATTCAATTTGGTCTCGGATAGACTTCAATACTTCTACGGAAGCGTCGTTGTATCGAGTGCTTGTGCTGACTTTCTGTGACTGCTTGATGGTAGCATCGAGAAGGTCTATTGCCGAGAACACACCCTTCACGTTAGGGTTAGACTCGAACTCCTTCTGCATCAGGTATGCCCCGAGCAAGAACTTAGCACGGGTAACCTTATTGGGGTTGCGACCGAGGGCCTTGATGAGTGCGTCTTGAACCTTATCCATACGCGCTTCGACAACCTGTAGGTCGGCGCGGTATGACGCTGATGCCACAGCCAAATCCTTAAACACCGCATCGAACAGGCGGGTAGACTTGAAGTCACCCCATACTTGGTCGATATAACGGGTGGGGTTCTTACGCCCACGGCGATTCAAACTAGTAAGGCCCGTCCTATCAATCAGTCTAGCAAGCCCAGACTTATCGTTAACTACCGACTTCATCACCTCCGCACGCTTGTTCTCCGCATCAATCTTCTCGACCAAGACCTCCGCCATATGCGGTAGGAATCCGTTCTCGATATTGTTGGCTACGCGCAGTAGGTTCTTTAGCTCGGCGTTATCTAATCCCTCGATGCCGCTGGTCTTGATGAGCTCATTGAACTGACGGAGCAAGATATTCTCCTCCCGGGTAGGGAACTTATGGGTAAGCTCAGGGAGGCCCTCGACTACACCGAGTAGGAACCTTGCCTCGTTCTCCCTCTCTTGCTGTAGCTCGGCCTCATCCTTACCCTCTGGCTCGGGGAACAGCTCACCCTGATACTTTCGCAGCAGCTTGGCTTCGTCCTCAGTGATGACCCCTGCCTCTATCATAGCCTTTATGGTCTTGGCAATACTAACCTTACCGCTATCATCACGCACCTTGGCATCGAAGTTCTCGAACTCAGCCAGCAGTTCGTTCTTTGCGTTTATCTCTTGGTCGATAGCGTCGATGATAGTCTCGAGCTTATTGCGTAGCGAAACGCGGTTCTCTAAATCGAGCACGGCCTTGCGCTCAGAAAGCTGCGTCATCACCTCGGTGTATTCCTCAAGCACCTCCTCAGGGATAGCTTCCGCATTGATGCCAGCGATAGTCCTGATGACATCGATGACGTCGGTGTTGATGCCCGTCTTCTCCTCCGCATACTTCAACGCCCGCTTACGCATCTTGTTGAGGTCGTTCATCTTCTTGGCGTAGTCGGCATCCATAAACACCTTGTTCGCATACTCGATAAACGAATTCACGGAAGCTTCGTTGAGGGGATTGGTGCGGGCCATACGGTTCAGTAGGGCCGTAGCCTGAGCCGTTGTCAAGACGCCGTCCTTACGAAGCTTAGCTACGTCCTTAGCAATCTGTTTCCTAGCCTCAGCGATGGCAGTAGCCGTGGTCTTAGAGCTCCGTGCCATAGCACGAATCTGGTCTCGCAACCCTTTCTTCTCCTGCTCAGAGAATCCATTCTTATCGAGCGGTCCGTTCAACAACCTGTTTGCTGACGGAGCTGACTTCATGTTGATGCCAAGCTGCTTCTTTACCCCACGTACCATAGCCTCACGGCCTACGTCAGATGCGTTCTGATAGAACTTACTCTTCTGAAGGTATCTGATGACATCGTTCTCCAGCCTAGTCAAGGCAGCAGCGTCACGCTTCTTTACCGTAGGCAACCCTTGGATATCCTTGTCAGCACGGATGCGCTCCGTAGCCTTTACGATGACTCCCTTAATCTGCTCCTTCAGCCGGTTCTCTTTGGCTTCGTAGGTGTCGATAGCCTGCTGTGCTCCGGGACGGAACTTTAAGATAGCCGCGTTGGAGTATCCCCTTTCCTTGGCAAACTTAACTGCTGAGTAGGTGGAGTCCTCGTCAGATATCTCATCGTTGAGACTGTCCCTTTGCTCACGAGCAGACAGGTTGCTCGGGGGAATCATCCCATCAGGGAAGTCGAGGTACTCGTCTTGGTATCTCTTGAGACCTTCGCTACGTAGGTCTTCGGCTTCGGCTTCGATTGCTCTCTCCTCTGCCACCTCCCGCTCTACCGCAGCCACATCGGCACGCTCGGCACGCTCGTCGGCACGGTCTTTCTCGATGAGCTTCTTGGGGTCGACCTTACGTCCCGTAGCGGGGTTGACGATATGGACGTCGTCCATCCGTGTATCAAACTGCTTGACACCAAAGCCATAACGCTTGAGGTTCCGACGCAGCTCGGCGGCTAGGCTCGACTCCCGCAAGCTTCCATTGGGCCTGAAGTCATACCGCTCCACCACATCAGCCACCCGCTGCTCACGGGCTTTGGGCGTAGGCTTCACCTCTACCTTTCCTCTTACTGGAATATCCAGCTCTTCGACAAACTGTTGGTTGTTTATTTTCTCTAGAGCCTGCTCAAACAAACCATCGGCCTTTTCATCTAAAGCCGCTAACGTTTCAGAACTAGGTTTGTCCCTCATGAGGAAGGTCACGCCCATTCTTCCTCCTCTTCCGTTTCTCAGCGGGCCCTCCTTCGTGTCCCGCGTCAACTCTCCGAATTCGGTTTGATTCACTATGTATACACCATACAGATTCTCCCTTATTTTTTTTAAGTTGAATCTTTTTTCACGTCCTAATTCATCTCTTCCTGCATTTCTCTCCGTGTTGATTTTTTCGTCAAGAAACTGAATTTGTTCACGAGACAATTTTGAATCGTCAACATTGACAGCATCGAGTCCGTGGTCATCGTTTGGGTGCCGTCCGCTTACGTAAAGGAAAGTTTCAACCTCCACCTCCTGTGCCTTAGCCGGAGCCTTGTCCCGCTTAGCCTTGGCCTCAGCGATAGACATGGTACCGAGGTCGGCCCTGTATTCCTTGAGCGCATTGCGCCTAGCCTTAGACTTTGTGTCGGTCTTCCCCTTCAGCTCAGCCAGCTCGGCATCGGTCTTGCGAACCTCATCTTTCTTGGCCCGCCCCTCAGCTTCCAAAGACTCAGCCTTTGTCTGTCTCTCCGCCTCCTCTACCGTGATGTCTTCTAGGGCAGCACGCTTCTCCGCTTCCGATACCGTGGGCTTTTCCTCTGGTGTGGGCGTATCCTCAACGGCACCCTCCTCCGCTGCCTCCTTAGCCCGCTCGGCTGCTGCCTTGAGCTCAGCCTGCTCGGCCTCCTTCGCCTCGGCTGCACGTTTCTCTGCCTCAATCTTTTCCTGTACGGAGTTCTGCACCACCGCCTGCTCGGCGTCAGTTAAGCCCAGCTCGGTAGCCAGCTTCACCACCTTATTTACCCGGCGTGTGGACGCAGACTTCTGACCACGAGTCATGTCCTGCTCCGGGTCGAGAGCTTTCACATATTCCAAGTAGTCGCGCACCGCAGCCTCCAACTTCCCGAACGCCTCGACACCAACCTTGGTACGGATGGTAGCGACGGTGGGCTGCTCCTCTACGGCGGGCTCGGCCTCCGTCTTGGTCTCCTCCTCCGGCGTTACTTCTTGCTCCGTCTCTACGGTAGGCTTCTCCTCTACCGCAGGCTCTGCCTCAACGGTGGGCTCTGTCTCTACCGCAGGCTCTGTCACCTTCTCCTCTACCGCAGGCTTCTTCTTCTCACCACGCAGCTCAGCAATCTCCTGTCTAAACGCAGAACGCTTGGTTTCGGCCTCCTCTTGTAGCATAGCGAGATACTCCTTCAGCTCCTCGCCCTCGAATTGTTTCTTCGCTTCCTTCCTATCCTTAGCAAGTTGCTTGGTCACCTGTGTCTGTCGCTTCTTTACGTCAGCTAGACCAGCCTCCGCACGCTTCTTTTCAGCGAAAGGCTCAAGCTTAGACATAGCCTCTTTGATACCGGGCTTAGCCTGCTCCCGAGCCTCCTCTAGACGGGTGACTTCCTTCTCCGCCTCCCGCTCTAGCTTAGCTACCCGCTCAGCTTTGTCAGAATCAGACAGCTTCTTCGCCTTCTTGACGTCGCGAATCTTTTTCTCTATAGCCTTAAGGTTGCTGTCGTCAACAGACTTGAAAAGACGACGCATAGCAACAGAGAATAAACTCCCGTCTCCCTTGCCAGATTCTTCTAGCAAAACAAACAAGTCTCCAAACAAGTCGTTGGATTGACTAACCGCCTTACGACGAAGCTCCTGAATGCGACCGATAGCAGCGTCAACTTCCGTCTCAGCCTTGACCTCAGCGGCAGCCTCCTCAGTAACTTCAATACCACCCACGTCCTCAGACGTAATGGCCTCGCCACGCTCAACTTTACCAGCCAGAATCTCCATGGCGTCAAGCACAGCTTGGTCACCCTCAGACCAAGAAGCACCGAGCTTACGACCGAGGACGCCCTCGATTAAATTCTTGATGGCAACCTTAATCTTTGCCTTGACTTGCGGCCCGAGACCACGGTATCCACTGGCGATATAACTGAAGACCTCCGCCAAAGCCTCCTCACTAATATCCTGCTGGTCATACTGAGTAAGGAAACTATCGATACGGTTCTTCAAAACCGACTTCGGAGGCAGTGCCTTAGCAATGGTGGTAAGAAGCACCTTCGCCTTAGCTTGAGCGTCGGGGTCGCCGTTCTTAATCTGCTCCAAGAAGATGGCGTGGAACGCCTCGTGGAAAGCAGTACGACTGTTGGCACGGCTGAGGTTGATGTGTATAGTCTTGCCATCGGAAACGTATGTTCCCCTACCCCTCATACCTGTAGCTGCCTCGTACTGCAACTGCGTTTGGTGGGCGATAACCTTGATGTCCGGGATGAGAGACTTGAGTGAGGTAAGTACGTTGTTGGCTTGGTCGACAACGCGCTGCTGCTTCTTGGTTAGGTCGGACCCCTCCTGTCTTTGTACGTCCACACCAGCCTCGGTGGTCTCAGTTCTGTCGGGCGTACCCTCAGCTTCAAATGCGGCGGCGAGCTCGGCTGCCTCCTCCTCGACTGCCACTTCATCTTCAGTAGGGGTCACCTCCTCTGTCTGGGCAGCTTCCTCCACCGGGGCAGCCTCCTCTACCGGGGCAGCCTCCTCTACCGGGGCAGCCTCAAGTCCTGCTTCAATGCTATCGAAGAACGCACTCTGTTTGTCAGCAGACTCTTTCCACGCCGAATAGGCTTTGGTCTCCTGCTCTGCATCCTGCGCTGCTTCATACTGCTTCCAGAGTCGCTTCCTTTCGTTATCTAGCTCAACCTCCTGCTTGTCCTGTTCCTCGGTTAGGGTGGTGCGGAGATAATTGTTACGGGCCCTCGCCGATACATTACGAGCATCGTTGACTTCATCCTCAGTAGCCCCTTGCTCCTCAAGCTCAGCCACACGGGCCTGAGCCCTGTCGTATTCCTCCTTAGACTTACGTAAGCGACGCTGTTTCAATCGGTCACGCATGCGGCCTGCTATCCCTTTCTTTTCAGGAGCTTCTTGTACTTGGCCTCCCACTTCTGGGCCAGCTTCGGTTTCGTCGCGTGTAGGAACCTCCTCTGTGCTTTGCTCTTGAATGGCATCGGCTATCTCTTCTTGTTGGATTACTAGGTCGTCGATTTGGCTTTGCAACCTCCTCTGAAATGGCTTGGCCGTGCTATTCATGCGGCGCTCCAGCTCCTGCTTACGAACCTCAAGGGCAAGGGCCTTCTTCTTCTGCTCAGAAGACATGCCCTCTACATCGCGGATTCCGTCGAGAGCCTGAACCGTACTTTCATATCCGTTCAAAGCTTCCTTGGCCTGCTTACCCGTAAGCTTCCCTTGGTTGACAAGGTTCTTAAGGTGAGCAGCAATCATAGGCTTGGTAGCACCACGGTTGCCGGGGTTGGACAAGAAATCAAGGACAGCTAACTGCTCGTCACTGATACTGGCATAGTCAGCCTTTTGAAAAGCCGCGCCAAATGCTGCTGGGGTACCGAGAACGAAAGAACCGACCGCCTCTTGAGCACCGGCGTTAACCAACTGACCAAGTATTTCGTTCAGCTCCGGAGTGTCTAAATCAGGGTTGTCACTGACAGCGTTCCAAACCTCCTTGGCCCCGATATCGGCAAGCTCTTGAGCGAAACCCGTCTCAAACTCTGCGAGACCAGCGTTGCCAAGGGTAAGTAGGCCACGGCCTATAGCGTTGTTTACCTCCAGAGCAACGGTCTCCCTAAACGACCTTTGCCCCACACCCAGAGAACCTCTGCCTAGCGCCCTCATCAAGATTCCGCTGGCAAAACCCTTGTTCGCCATCACGTTTCTGAACCCGATGTTCTCCAGTACCGCAACGGTAGCACCGAGAGGTACCTTCAGCAAGAGCTTGTCCTGCTCGCTGACGCCACGCAACTCCGGGTTGTTACGGAACTCTTGGTCTACGTGGTCGGTAACCTGACCGAACATACGGGCTGTACGAGAAGCAGCCTTAAACCCTGTCGTAAACAGTTTCTTTCCGAGACCAACGAAAGCAGGGATAGACTCGATGGCGCCAAGGATGGAGCCGCCCCACCAGTTTTTCTGAGCCATCTCATAGGCGTAAGGAGTCTTTTGGTCCTCTCCCGTAGCCCACATAATGCCCTTATAAACTTCTTCCCCTAGTCCTTCTCCAATAAAATCTCTTCCGGCCTCATCAATAATGAGACTCTCTTCCAGCTCTTTACCCCCATACTTCTGCGCCTTGCGCATATCGTCAAACATTTTCATGTCGACGTCGTGTCTTAAGTCGTCGGGTAAACCATCGTACCAACTATCGAAATCTTTTGTTGCCTCCTCAGAGATGGTACCGCCCATGTCGTCATAGGTCTGAAGGAACTGCGCACCGTAGTTTTCGTGGTTGCGCATATCAAGCAAGAGACCGGGAGAAGCTACGTCCAAAACAAAGTTCGTCATACCCCGCGCCATAATGGCTGTACCACGAGACAACGCTGTCTTTACAAGTCCGGGCAAAGTAGATATACCACCTTGCACCTCTACGAACTCTGCTGCCGCACGGTTAATCTCTTGGTTGGCGTATAGCAGCTCCTGAGACCGGCCCTGAAGTTGACCACGTAAACCTTGGATGCCCTGAAAGTCAGCGTTGTAAGCCTCAGCCTGAGCGTTATAAGCCTCAATCTCATCAGGGTTGGCACGCAAGTACTCTTCAGTATACTTATCTAGTCCAGCATACTTTTCGTTAAACGCCGCCTCCATCTCGCCGAGCTCACGAGAGAACTGCTGGAAGCCATCCATCTCAGAACTCAATTGGTTGACACGCTGGCCAATCTGCTTCTCGTTGGCGAACTTCAACTTAGCCGCTTGATAGTCGTCCTCTTGCTTGAGCAAGTTCTCTGACTCCTTTCGGTTTTGTTTGAGGAAGTTGTTGAGCTTCTCTGCCTCAGCGACCTCAGTTTTACTACGCCATGGGTCGAGGTCTACCCTTAGTGTCTCACCATTCTTTGCGGTGACGGTCATGGCATCACCCAAGATGTTTGCCGTCTCAAAAGAAAAACCATACTGACCAAGGAGATTGTTCATCTCCATCACAGTATCGTCGTCGTCTGTCCTCCCTATGACCTCTGGAGTAACGCCCTCCAAAGCCATCTCAAAGAACTCATCCGACTCGGTACGGGGTTGAACCTCCTCGACGACCGGGGCCTCCTCTTCAACAACGGGTGGCTCCAATGAACCATCCTCCGATACAGATTCCGTATCGTCTTTTTTTTTTTCGCCGAAGAGCTCGGGGAACTTGGGGTTTACCACGGAATAGTCATACTCATTGGCTTCCGCCGTAGCGATATAGTCCTTAAGCACCTGAAGGTCATAACCCTCAAGCTCAGGGAACTTGGGCATGACCACATCGTAGTTGTAATTATTGGCCTGCGCGGTCGCAATAAAATCCTTAAATACCTGCTCGTCGTTCATTGCCGTGCGTTACCGCCTGATGAGGCTCCTGATGTTACGTTAGGGTTTCCTACTTCCCCAAACTCTATAGGGTTAGCGTCCCTAAACTCCTGCGTGTTATAAAGGTCGTAGTTGTCCGGGCCAATAGCTGCCTTCAACTGCTCAATGGTTACCTGCTGGCCCTGAGCCCTAGCCTCGGAAACCAGTTCGTTCAATACCCCAACAACGGCGTTGGCTCCCTCCTCTGGAACGAATACCTGATATGGCATGACTCCGGGAACAAAGTATTTGACGGCGTCAGTATTATTTAATGGCCCCTCTGGGCTCAGATAAACCACCGACACCTGAGGGTTGTCGAAGTTCATCGCACTCAATGCTCCCAGCGCCGCAGAAGTTACGCTCTGGGAGCTTTTGTCTGCCTCGGTTGAAGCCACATAGCTTGACCTTGGTGTAACCTCTATAAGCTTCCCTGTAGCAGGGTCAAAACCCTGAGTCTCAGTGTTATAATCTACGGCAGGCTCCTCGTATCCCACGGTGCGCTCACCGCGCTCGAGGACCGTGCTTCCTGCGGGGACGATGCCGCCCTCATAGAATCGACCGTAGTCGCCCTCTACGCCATGGAACTCGGTACCCTCGCTGAGCCACTGTGACCGGCTCAAGCGTTGCCCAGACTCGTCAACGAGAGACACGGGACGCGAGGTTCCGTCTGGATAGAAGAACGTCACCCGCTGCCCATTAGCATCAGGAACGATACGGTCTACAATGCGCTCATCGGCTTCTTTGCCCTCGTTGAGCATACCCACGATAGCCTCTGCGGCTACCGTCTGGTCCTCGGGTGTGCCCGTACCAAGGGTGTCCCAGTTGGTTACCATGCGAGTCTCACGGGCCGCTCGCTCACGAGCCTTCCTAGCCGTGTCGCTGTCACTCGGAGTAGCATCTGCCGTAGGAGTCTCAACAAACGGAAGACGGGCACGGAGCTGGTCGCGAACGGTGTCGAAAGCCTGCTCTCTCTGGGCGTCTCGGTGACGGCGTAGCGTAGACTTTTCTCCATCGGTCAAGGGCTGACCGTCGCGGGTAGCTTGCTCATCGATATACCTATCAAAAGCAGCGTCATCTTCGACAGCACCAACCATCCTATCTGAATTCCTAGAGCTCGGAACCATAAGCACGGCGTTGGGGTCGTTGATAGCGTCGTTGATGTCATGAGTAGTGCTGTACAAACCCCGCTTGAAATCCACTAGAACAGAAGTGTGGGCGTTGTCACCAATAAGGATACCAGAGACCGCGTCGTTTTCGGCAGCCACATAATTAGGGTTCTGCAATGCGCTCTCAAGGGTGCGTACTCCGCCGGCTTTAATTACGTTAACGGTTTCCCCCATCTGCGTTGCCACATCTGTGGTGCGCCCCTCCACATCGAGCCTGTCGTACTGCGACATAACAGCTACTCCTAACTGACTGACACTGGCATACTTGGTTCCGTCCTCACCGACCAAGCCAATGCTACCCGTAGGTGCATCGATAATGGGAGTGAACTTGTTGAAGTTCCCGAAGTCTTCTACACGGGCCAGCTCAGATACCTCTACGCCAGAGGCAAGCTGCTCCTCCATGCGCTGAACGTGCTTCTCGTAGTTGGCAGCATACTTCTCCGCCTGACCGAGGTAGCCCTCGGTGTTGGTCTTAAAGTTGTTGGTGGCGGCGATATACTCGCGGTAGCTCATATCTCCACTACGCCACAGCTTATTCATCATGAGCGAGTACTCCTTAGCATCGGACGCGAACTCAGACACGCGCTGGTTGGCGTTGACGTCGGAGCCCATAGGGGCGTCGGATAGGGTGGTCGTAACCTCGCCTTGGAGCTTTACAGCATCGTCGAGCTTCTCGTTGCGCAGGCGCGTCTGCTCCTTGAGCATGTCGACCATGCCCTTGCTAATCTCATTCCAGTCTACCCGAGATTCCGAGGACCGTTCTGCATACTTGTAATAGCTCATTAAATGCCAAGCTGACGGTTACGGAAATTTCTAACATACTCAGTTGGACGCATATCCGACCCGAGGTAATTACCGGACATTTCGGGAATCTGAAATTGCGGTACAGATAGTGGACCTGATGTAGCTTGTTGGGATGGCCCCATTCCAAACGCGGACATGTCATACCCACCGGGCCCCGTAATCATAGGCTGAGCCTGTGTAGTGCCGGGAATTTCAAAAGCGGTATACTGCCGTGGAGGGACCTGTCCGATACCACTTGCCGGAGCACTTGTAGTAGTTCCGGGAACGGCGCTATCAACTAGGCGTTGCTGAGCCATCATCCTATCATACTCTTCTTCGGCAGCAAGGAACGGAGCTCGCTCCCTCCTGTTCAACATCTTCTTGCTGTTTGGCTGGCCGAACTTACCAAAGTTCCCCTCCGCATAGCTGGTGCTAAGACCCTGAGCGATACTACCCAGTGTGCCTACACCCTGAGTGATGTATTTTGCCCGGTCCTCCTCGGCATCGCGGACAGCAAGCTGTGCTCCAGCCGCTTCATCCATGGCAATACCCGCGAGCTGCTGCTGACGACGCGCGTCCTCCTTAGCTACGAGCTTGTTAAGCTCATCCATCTGCTGCGCCTGTTCCGCACGAATGGCGGCCTGCTGCTGGCCCTGCGCCATTTGTACGCGCCCTGCTGTAGCCGCCGCACCACGGCTCGACCCCTCAACAGCAGTTTGCAAACCCATCGCACCCTGAACGAGTTGCGCCTCACGCATAAGCTCGTACGGCTCTTTCGCAATGGACAACTGCTCGTAGACGTTGACGTCCACACGCTTCTTAGCCTCTTCAATCGCTTTGTCCGCAGCACGCTGCGCGGCATCACCACGCTTGCGTGCCTTACCGGCATCGCTGAAAGACTTGGCTCCCCCGTACAAGGTTGTGCCCGCGCCGATACCGGCGGCAACGATAGCGCCCGTTCCAACAGTAGCCGCCGCTGTGGTACCGAAAGCCCCTAGAGCTGTAGCTAGAATTACTCCTGACATAATTTCTTTTGGATTACAGACTCCGGCAACTCCCGGAAGTCCATGGTATATACCTCTTTCTCCGCCTCTTCAATGGTCTTGGCATCGGTGCGATATACGCACGCCCACCGCGTGTCCTCATGGATAACGGCAACACGCTGCGTACCCGCCTCAGTGTGTACCACCATAGGTGCCTTTACGCGCTTGACCTCGCCAGTATCCATCAGCAGAGACATCTCACCCTCCATAAAGAAAGACGGGTGGTTCTGCTTATGGATGAAGCTGACGACGAGCTGACCCGCAGGCATAAATACCTCACGAGTATACAGTCCGTTCTCAAGCTTGTGGGTGACAGGCATCAAGTCCTGCATATCCTCGGTGTGGTGCTCTACAGTTTCTTCCAAAGGGGCAAGATGATTCCGCAAATCCTCAATGGATTCCCAGAGCAATCCTCTCTCTGTATGGATGTTATGCAGAATCTCTTCCATTGACTATAAAAGTAAGGCTTAGCCGGGATACGACTTCATCACCTCACTCTTGGCTACGAACATCTCTACAGCCGTAGTATCCTCGTTGGTTAGTTTGAATACACCGTAGTGCCCAAGCAGCCCACTGGACTCAGCCTGCTGGTTCTTAATGCCCAGCCAGAGCGGGTCGTTGATGCCGGGTGCAGTGCCGCTACCGTCATGGGTAACGCGGTTGATTCCGTTGGGGATATCGACCTCGATACTTTGGACATACCCAGCGAAAGTGACGGCCGTATATGGAGCCGGAGAGAAATAGAACGCGTCGCCGCTACCCACTACAAGTGGGTCGCCCGCGCTAAGGATGCTGCCGATGTCTGTGGTAAGCGGGAAGTTTACCACGTTGCCCACCACCGTTTGGCTGAGAGCAATGCCGTTGAGTGAACGCAAGGCATAGTCGTCAGGCTCAGCAGGGTTGTTATTGACCGTGCGTACAAACGCGAAGTAGTCACCCTCCTTCTTCTCAAAGAAGTCCACGTCCATGAACCTCCCGTCCTGCTGGTCGGAGATAAGCGTAGCCGACCAAGGTCGGTTGCCCTCGATGGCCATCGTCTTGAAAATCTTGTTGACGATAGGCTCGTCGTTGAAGACGCTCGTGATGGTGCTCGAGTCTTCCGCAGGGTCGTAGCTGTCGTAGAACGTATTGCGCTCCTCGTTGGTATTGTGCCGGAAGAGGTTGCCGCCACTGAACGTATACAAGAACTGGTTCATGCCCTGAATCCACTCAGGGTCATACGAGTAGAACGAAGGCCACCCCTCAGCAGGCGGGCTATATGTCAGCGTGTAGTTAGGCATTAGGG
>Ga0224513_10000242_pt1 | contig 20130 bp, 29 predicted proteins | sample SF_May12_sed_USG_5_FD_169109 | JGI IMG/M metagenome (GOLD analysis project Ga0224513, IMG submission 169109) | Sediment microbial communities from San Francisco Bay, California, United States - SF_May12_sed_USGS_21 | ecosystem: Environmental > Aquatic > Marine > Sediment | place: USA... | reverse complement strand
TCGGTTGCTACTGATTAATTCCCTTGTGGGCCTGCTTCCCTTATGGGAGGCAGGCTACACGAGAACAAACTTATAAAGGCTATGATGAAAAAGACGATTTCGGTTTCCGCTTTATGTGCTCTCTGTTGCCTTGTTCCATGTGGAACAAAATCCGAGATGCTAACGCAATTTACATCTCACGCGACAGCCGCGAATCATGCCTATGTCCCCCGTGGAGGACAGACGGTTCTTATCACCTTGGCCGCTGAGTCTGATGCTGCTGCTGCCGTGGTTACTGTTCAGGGACGATCAGGGATCACAAAGGACGTAACCGTAGCAGCTACGAGTGGGGCCTCGGTAGTTTTCTTTGCCAATCCTGCAACCATCGTCGCAAGCAATGATGTTGTTATCGTATATCACAACACGACGGGAACGATGGATTACTTAACGGTGACGAATGCCACCACGACCAATGTCACATTCTCTGGAACCATTTCAGAAGCAGCGACGACATCTGACAAGGTGTACGAGATGTCTACTCAAGGGCAGTACGATCTCGGCAATGCTTCTCTGGAGCTGGCAGGAAGCGGCCTCTTTGCCTCCCCAAAGGATTCCCCGGTGCGAGTAGCGGTGACAGGCAGTTCTGCGTGCTTCGTCACATCTACCGCGATTTTGATGCCGTAAAGCAACGATCATGGATGTAATCAGTATAGCGGAAGCAGAAGCCTTGATTTTCTCTGGGGAAGATTCCGGGAGTGGTGGGGATCGATTAGCAGAGATTATTACCGATGTGTCTGCCCGGATGGCTTCTTTTACTGGTCGGGATGATTGGGGAGCGGCGAGCGAACGTACGGAACACCACGACGGAGGCAGGACGTTTATTTCCCCGCGGTATCGACCAGTGGTATCAGTTAATACGATCAAGGAAGATTCCGATCATTCTTGGGGCACGGGGACGACTCGCGATTCTACGGAATACTTTATTGATACAGGCTCTCCTATTGGGATGATTTGGATGGAGTCAGGATGTTTAGTGCCGGGTGCCAGATCAATCGAGCTGGTGTACACGGGTGGATATTCTGCTGTATCTGCGATCCCGAGGCAAGTGAAGGCAATGGGCAAGAAGCAAATCCTTTACGAATGGAATAAGACAGAGAAGCCAGGAAGGCGCAATGAGGAAGAAGGAATTAGACCGGGGCATTTATTGCCTGAAGTAGAAACCGGCCTTCGAGATTACATTCTTCAACTTCCCTTTGCATAATGGAAGATGGCGAACTTAGTATCAATTCGAGTACGTGGAGCCGCGAAAGTAAACTTGCGCCTACGTGGAGTCGCGAAGAATCTCAAGAATGCCAAGCCACTCATGCGTCTATTAGGCGAAACCTTGCGGTCAGAATACACAAGAAATATGACTCGAGGCGTCGATCCTCAACAACGATCCCTCGCTAAACCACAAAGCTGGACCAGGTTCATTTCTCCTGATGTAGGGAAGGCAGTCTCGGCGGCAACTAAACCTTTGATCCGGACTGGTGGTTTACGTGCCAGCATGGGGCCAAAAGAGATTACCAACACTCGCCTGCGCTTTGGCTTTCAAGGAAAGTTTGCTGATGTCGCTGAGAATATGACGGATGGCACGCAAGGCAAGATCAAGGTTAGGCAAAAACTGATTAAGACTACTCAGTCGGGACCGAATACCGGATTACAGTATGTTCGCATCCTGACCAATAGCGGGCAGTGGTTCACGAAGCGAGTGCGTGGCGGGTATGTCCCTGTGAAACCTCAAGCTCGCAAATTCTTTTTTCTTTCTGGTCGGCAACATCGATTAATCGAAAGGGTGGCGGCAAAGTATGTCCGCAACACTGTCAACTAATGGCTTCCGATCATCTAAAGGCTACACTAAAAGGTTTGATTCAGACCATCGAGGAAGATTCAGGTATTCAGACTTCTCTAGTCAAAGTTTTTCCCTACTTCGCCCAATTCTCTCCGGGGTATCGTGTAGAGCAACGGATGATTACTATCCAAATCACTGTTGGTGATTCAGGAAGTGAAGAACCTTTGCATAACGAAACGACCGGGACCGACATTCTCTCCACCGAATTCATTCTGGTTTGCGATACAAAGCTTCCAAGGGATTCGGAAATCTTTATTTCAGACGACGGGGAAACCCTGCTTGATTTGGAATACAAAGTCCTCCGCTCTTTGCAGTCTGCTACATGGTGGAATGCTTCGACTCACCATTACGGGTGGTCGGTGGGAAGTATCACTAGAGATGTCCCGATACTCGACGAGAATGGAGAGCAGGACTACGATTCAAGACGGTTTATAATTCTACTAGATGTCGACATATCGTTTGATCGGGACGATGGACCAGCAAGATAAAGGATAACTTATGGCAAAGCTTTCGGTATCAATAACGACATCCGACCAAACGAAGAATATCAATTACCCCTCAAAAAGTATTGCTGTCACTACAGGGGCTGGTGAACAAACCGGCTCGATATCAACTACGACCTCAGAAGGTAGCATTACGATAGACACGCAAATATCAAGTGGTGGAAATGGTCCGGGATTGTTATTGCTTCGGAATCTAAGTACTACGGCGGCTGAGAGTATCGAAATCGGGACCGCGACGGCAGTCTATCCCATCAAACTAAACGCAGCCGACGGAGTTGATATGAACTGGGCTGCGTTGCCGCTGAATAGCACAACATTGACCATTTTTCACAAGGCGGCATCAGGGACTCCGCAGTTGTGGTTCATGATCTACGAAAGAGGAGTGTAATATGTCTACAAAAAACCTAACAAGCGTGTCACATGCAGCGAGCGGAGTAGCTGGCGCAACTCGATTTACCTGCTCAATGACCAGACCTGCCAATCCGGTGGTATGCGGTGACGGTGAAGTTTTCGCCTCCGCTGTGACCACAGGAGGGTGGGAAGTAAGCGCAACGATGGAAGGCCGGGACAAAGAAAACATACAGGCTTTAGAAGGTGCCGCATCTGGGGCGCTGGTTGCTGCTCATCCTGCATCGGATAATACATCGGGGACAGCGAAGACGTTCACGATTCAGAACGCAATCCCTAATGGTTACTCGGAGTCGACGCCGGAGCCGGGATCGCCGGGAACAAGTGCAATTACATTCAATTGTTCATCGGCAGATGGGACTACTGCCATACTCGTTATTACGGACGTATAGGAGAAACCAATGGCAGCTACAGTACATTTCAATTTATTAAGTGCGACGATTAACGGCGTAGTAATCGTCGAGCCTCTGACATTAGATGTCACATACGAGAGTTCTGTGGCAACTTCAACGAGTTCTGCGGCTGCGTATTCTGAACATCTCAACGTAGGTCCAAAATCACGTACCGCAACAATTACAGCGCAGGATCCTAAGTCATTGCTTGCTGCTGTAGTGGCAACCGCTGCCGGGTTCGTATTCGCTTATCAACACGTCGGGGATGTGCCGGACACCTCCGTCACCTTGACGCTGACCAGTGCAACGCACATTGCTGTCGGTACATCTTTCGAATGGGATTCCGGCAATCCTGGTGAGTTCGGACAAGCGACTGCCACGTTCATTATAAGTGGAACCACGTACGCAATAACATAAGCAACCGAGGAATGATAAAGAGATGAAATATACTACAACGATTGGCACAGACATTGAGATATACCCGATTGAACTGGCGCATACAGGGGCCCCGAAGTACGTGGCCTTGCGTCAGGTGATAGAGGCATTTGGAAAACATGATTCGGTCAGTGATGATATCAAAGCCGATGACTACTGGAAGACATTCGAAGACTTGCGGAAGGCCTTGGAGAATATGTGCTCGGTCTGCGGTATAGATCCTCAATCGGTCAGCATAGGGGATGCGATTCCTCTCGTGCGGTTTCTTAACACAGGGGTTATGCCTTCGGATTTTACCTCTGCGGAGCTGGAGGGTTGAATGGGTCGCTTCATCTCTACCTGTTGGACTTCGAACGGCTCCGCAGGGGTCTAATGATGAAGGGTGTGAACCCGAATGACGCAACGTTGGATGTAGCTCACTTGCTACTACCGGGACAACTTGCGCCCGAAGAAACGGAAGCAAACGTGGAAGCACTGATCAAAGCAGGGATCGCGAAGCGAGAGGAACCCGATGGCGCGTAGGTCAAAGCTAGATATCATAGTTAATGCGGACACTAAGAGTGCGGTAAGTGGCCTAGGAAATGTGTCCACTAAGCTTGGGGGTATAGCCAGGAGCATAGCGAGTATTGGTGGCGCGGCTGCCGTTGCTGGATTTGCCGGGGCGGCAACGGGAATACGACAAATTACGAAAGACTCCATAGCTCTCGGGACAGAGATGGACCGGGTAATGAAGACTACAGGAGCAACTGAACAGGAGTTGGCTGGTCTTCGAGTTGCAGCAATTCAAGAACATGCGTCATTCCAAACTCTGACTGGGGGTTTAAAGTTTCTTTCACGCGCAATGGAAGAGGCGAAAGCAGGTGTTGATACTTATGCGGATGCCTTCAAGGATGCAGGTATTGATCCTTCGACTTTTGGAGACAAATCTGCTGTGGACGTATTTCGTCTTCTGGCCGATGCTTTCAAAGGAATGGACAGCGAGTCTAAGAAGGTTCAGATCTCAATGGATTTAATGTCTAGGTCTGGAGAAACCCTTGTGCCGTTATTAAACAAAGGCAGCGGATTCTTGGATGAGATGCAAAGGGAAGCTGAAAAGGCAGGACTTGTTTTCGATGGAATGGCAGCACAAACGAAAACAATTGACGACAACTTTACAACATTAAAGCTCAAGATGGAGGGGTTTAAGCTCCAAGCTTTTTCAGGGTTTGCAGACGAGTTGCTGAAGGCAACCAATGCTTTTAATGGGTTGGACTTTGCGCAAATTGGAAGAGAAATAGGGGCGGGTATTGGACCATTGATATCTGGACTGGTTGCGCTCACTCAAGGCACGACAAGGGTTCAGCAAGGGATCACTAATGTCATCCAGCCTACAGTGACAGCCGCAGTACAAAGCAAATCTCAGGGAGAGAATAACTTTGTTACTGCATTCAGAATCCTTGACGCAAATCTACGTTCGCTAACTACAGCAATTACAGGCATAGATCCGGGGCAATAGCATGGCGTTATCAGAACTTCCCTTCGAAGGGTTTAGGCGCAATTCAAGCTTGTTGGATGATTCCGAAACAAGGATTTTCCGAACTACAAACCTCGCCGTGGATGTCCCCATTGCTGGGCGAACAGCTACACTGACCTCTGCGAGTTTCCCGCTTAACTGGGTGATCAGTAATGTATCATATTCCTTTGATGGGTATGACGCCGGAGATGTAAATACTCCGGTTCATATCATCGCTGTGACTGCTCGCCCGAGAGAGCAAACATCATATGAGCCGGGTTTGGGGGATGACCGATACAAAGACTCGGAAGACTTTGACGCAACGATTGATTTCAAGGTAACGCCGGGCGGGGAAGATGTCTATCCGGTGCCTAGATCCATTTACACGTTGACTCGATATACAAGGGTCAGGATTGGTACCGGGGGAGGAGCCGATACAGATGATCCGGTTTCCGGTTTAGTGGATAAGATAGGAAAGATAAACGCTGGCGCAAATGATCCGTTTTCTGGGGCTGTTGCCTTGGAATGGATGTGCATAGGGTTAACATCGGCGCGAGCCTCTGCTCGGCTTTGGCAATACGTTGCAGAGTATAAACATTCAGGGAGGGTGTGGGATTCCGCGGACAACACAGTTAAGCGGGTTACATGGCAAGCCGATCAAGCCAATGTAACATACGAAACAGGGACGATTGGCATCTAATGAAGTCAGTTCGTGACATTGATCGAATTGATAGGGACTATAAAAAGCATAGGCTGCGGTCTGTTCTTGGCAACGCTGAGATGTTTCAAACTCCTGATGGGATTGCAATCCATGTGAAAGCAGGAGCTGCTGCCTCCTGTGGCTTCCTCTGCATCACCAAGAACTCCACCACAGCCACCACGATCGACGTATCCGCTGGCTATGCCTGCTATGCTGGGACGTTCACCGAGTTGAGCGATGGGACCGATACGATAACCGGCTACAGTGGGGCCAACGGATCATGGTATGCTTCGGCCAAGATCGACTTTGCAACCGGAACCTGGTCACTGGTCAAGTCGGCGACCGTTAACGTCCTCCCAGTCAACACAGACAGCGTGCAGCATTACGTGCTTGGCAAGGTGACGGTTGCCGCCGCGATCATCACCGCGGTTGAGCAGTACTGGAATGCCGGTTGGTGTATTTATGAAAACCGCGTGTAGCCTACTCGTATACTTATTCCTGGTGCTGAATTGCTTCGCGGCGGGTTGGGACACGAATGCGTGGAGCGGGGACTATCAACGCTACTACCTGGACGCGAGCACGAACAAGGTCTTCATCAAAGAAGTCTTATCAAGTAATGCCTTCGAAGCGATAGAGGAGCGGTCAGCGATTAGCGGGGTGTCGTCTGCTACCACAAACGCATGGTTCAGGAATAACCGGTCCGACCTGGTGAATATTAAGTCATGGATCAGTGCGAATGCGGATGAGTTTTATAATGGAAAGTCATGGACCACGAACGGGTGGGTTATCAATACGAGTACTAATACACAAGCAGATTTAGCGTGGATTTCCTGCCATGTAGATCCCATCGAGGCAGCAGGAAGGTGGGTCACCAGTACAAGTGAGGGGATCGATGTAGGGCTGGAAAGTCTTAGTGCTAGTGCATATTCTGTATCGGAAATAATTGATGAGCTGAATCTTTCGTCAAATTATTTCACGAGCACTCCGTGGAGATCCTTGACATCAACAAATACAGCAAACGGATGGCATGCTATAGATGATATTTTAAACCTACTTATCTATCCGACGGTCGTTGTCTCATGGTCTAGTAAAGGTGAAACAAACGTGAAGTCCGGGAATAACAATATTCAAGACGCGGATTCAAATGAAACGAATCGAGATTGGGACTTGGTAACAGCATATTGGGAAAACAATTCTCAGGGGGGATCAGCGAATAACTTGCCGCCTCAGAAATATACATTCGCGGTTGTCCTGACCAAACTTCAGAATTTTTCAACTGAACATGTTTGTGAGTACCGACCGCATTTCCAGACCGTTTTTTCGTATCCAGTAATTACGCTTGCTACGAGCGCAACGAATTATACTTCAAATCTAGAATACTATGGAGAAGCTTACTCGGTTAGTGTGGGAATGGCCTATAGTAGCTGGGCAGGTGATGGAACAAACTGGTTTGATTCTCAAGGAAGTGGTTTTAATCGAGGCGTAAATTTAATGTTATCGGAAGCAAACATTGCCACGGTTGGTACGTGGACGAACACAGTAAGTATTGGCGATACAAATAGGACTGTTGGAACATGGTGTCCTGCACCAGATGGGGGGTCGAATAGCGTTGCTGTGATTGCAGCTGATTATTTCCCAATACAACAGGCCATCGATAATCGTCCCGTTTCGTCTTTGGGCTATCGAGTTGACAGCACTAGAGTTCTTGCTGACTACATATCTTCATCTTCCCCAATCACCTACTACGCCGATTAAAAGGAAACGACTATGCGATCTCTTCTTATCTTCCTACTTGCGGCGTTAGTCCCGATATTCTCCTTCGGGGCCCCTCCTGCTTTTCCTATTACGGTAGATACTCGGGATAGCACGTCTCCTACCCTTACTACATTCCAGGGAAATGAGAGAACCTTCCGAGTGACCTACACTGACAACGATGTAGCCCTAGACGTTACCTCTCATACGCCCTACATGACTTACAGCGACAGTGTCCATGCCAGTTCGTACGTGACGTCGGCGTACTCGGTGGTGACCGCTACAAGCGGAGTGGTGGACTTCACGTTTGATTCAACCCAGTTAAATACGAATGGGAGTAGTTTCGTCTATGAGGTGACCCTAGATGACGCCTCGTCGAAGCGGGTGACTTTTTCGCAAGGAAGGTTACGGATCAAGAAAAGTCCGTTTGCGGGTGGAGGGTCGGCAGTGACCTACACGAGTGTTGCCGATTTCGATTTGATAACCGAGTCAGGTTTAATCAGTGGGGTCACGATTACGAATTCGACTTACTATGGAGACGGGGGTGGGCTCACTAATGTCACTGGTGGCACTCCGGCAACTGCTGACATCTCTGATGTGTCTGTTACTCAAACCGAATTGGCAGAACTCGAAACTATTGGAGCAACGACTATATCCGCAAACCAGTGGACCTTGTTAGGCGGTGTAGCTGAAACGTTAGGTTTTGCGGAACTAGATTTGCTCGATGGGATTACAGTGTTGTCAGGATCGAATACGGGGGATGACGCGACCGACTACATTTCCGAAATTGAGTTGTCGGATGAAGCTGAGCTGGAAGCTCAGATTACTGACATGGGAAACATATTGCAAGAAACTGAGATTGATGCGAGCAGTGAATTATTAGCGATAATGGATGACGAAACCGGAACCGGATTGCTGGTCTTTGGGACTGCTCCTACATTCACAACCAGTATTACAATGGGATCGGCGGCATTAAGTGAGGCTGAACTTGAAATCCTGGATGGTGCTACGATAACAACGGCAGAGCTGGAGGAGTTGTCGGATGGGAGTACTACCACATTGCATGATCATACTGGTGGTTCTTCTACTAATCTTTCTGACACTGCAAATATTGCCTATCTTAATACTGACAATGATTTTGTCGGACAACAAACAATCACAGATACATCATTTCCCGTTATGCAGACAGTACGGACTGCTGCATCAGATGGGACTCTATGGTCAACTCATGCGGTGAAAGCAATGTTATCCACAAATATGACAGATGGATTCGGGACGGGTCTGATGTTCCAGTTGGAGGATGACACTTCTGGTGAAATTAACATTGGTAGGATTGGCGCAGTACGTGACGGGGCAGATGCTCAAGGCAAATTAGTATTTAGCGTTAACTCAGGACTAACGACTGCATTAGACATTGATACGACAGGGAATGCCGATTTTAATGGTAATAATATTACAGGGGTTTCAACGGGAACTATTACGAATCTTGTTGTTACTGGAAATATTGAACTATCAGACCCGACGGCAAATACCCTGACTGCCACTGCTGGTGTGTTGAGTATAGAGGGTAATGTTGTCCATCATACCGGTGGTACAGATATCACTGATGCAGACATTTCGGATACGTTAACCTCGTCAATTTTAATTGCTGCGGGATCCCCTTCGACTGTGGGGATTGTCCGAATGGCAAATGCTGACTTTCTCGGCTGGAGAAATGCTGCGGACACAGGAAATGCAGGAGTTTCTCTTGATGCCGCTGACGAGTTTGCGTTTGTAGGGGCAGGTCTGTCAGTTGGGGCTGCATCCCTTGGACCTGGCCTGTTGAAATTTAAAGAAGATACTGACTTTGGTGCGAACTTCGCGTCCTTTACTTTACCTGCTGGGGATCTGGTAGCTAATACCGAATATTTTTGGCCACCTGATGATGGTGATGCGGGCGAGGTATTACAAACAGATGGCTCCGGCGTTTTGACATGGGAAGTTGATGCGGGCGCGGCTGGTGGAGATTCTGTCACCGTCACAAATAGCGCAACGGTGGATCCATCATTTAATAACACGGGGGACATTGCTTTTACTCTTACGGGCACAACCGGGATCACAGCCAACATACAGTCGGGTGTGATAGTGAATGCTGATATGGCAAACGATGCTCTTGATGCGGACAAGATAGTTGGCGACTCGGTGGACGATGACGACTTAGACCTTGCTGCTGGAGGTACAGGGCAATCTCTTACCGATCCCGGTGCCGATGGGATTATGCTGTGGGATGATTCGGATTCAGGAACTGAGTTTGACTTTGCGGCAATTGGTTCCGGTCTGTCGTATGATGGTACAACGTTGACGGCTACGGGAGCTGGCGACTCTGTTTCCGTTGATGGCGTTGGTGTTGTTGACCCTGATTTTGTGAGCACTGGAGATATCGACTTTATAGACACCTCAAATACCATCACAGCAAATATTCTTAGTGCGGCAGACTACACCAGTGATAACGTAACGATAAGTAATCTCACAATTGTTACAACCCTAAATGCGACATCCTCAACCGTTTCCGTGAGTACGATCCTGGCGAACCTGATTGATACATCAGGTGCCGCTGATATGGATTATGGTAGTGATGATGTGACGGACCATACATTTACTACTGATAGCACAGGGACCGGAGAGATAGTCCTTCCGGCGGGAGCGATCGATACGACTGAAATTTTGGATGGCACCTTAGACATCTTGGATATGGATGCAGGGCTGACAACTACTCTAGGGCTTGCCGATACATCCTTGCAATCGTTAGCAACGGATTCGGTTACTCCTGATATTCTCGATGATGATGCGAATACTCCGGTTGCTGGGTATGCTGTGATCGTAGAGGCTGGTGCGGTCTCGTTTGATTATTCGGATCTGTCCGCAGTGTACCAGCCGATTGAAGCTACGCTGACAGATATCGCAGACGGGACGATAGCAGAGGATCTGGTTAATACAGCTAATCCGTGGGCTGTGAATGAGGGGGGATCTGGAGCGGCTACGTTTACCGATGGTTTTGTCCTTCTTGGATCTGGCACTTCTGCTTTTACTGGACTCGACGTAACCGCTGATGGAGCCATGTTAGTCGGGGACGGTACTAATGACCCGGTAGCTGAGTCAGGGGCTACCCTCAGAACGAGCATAGGTGTAGGTACAGGGGACTCGCCGCAGTTCACAGGTATCGAGCTGGGGGCTGCGATAGATACAACCCTGGCGCGAACTGGGGCGGGTCTGGTGACGATTGAAGGGGACCAGATCATTGATGCAGGGACAACAATTTTCGAGTATCTGTATGTTAATGCTGGGGCGATGATTCCTGAAGCTACTGGTGGGGCCGAAGCTACAGCCGCAACCGAGCACGCTACCAATGATATAATGACTGATAGTCTTGCGTTTGATATGACAGAAGAAAAGCGTTGCGGATTCTGGGTGACATTTCCTGAAGGGTGGGATGAAGGAACCGTACAGATGAAATTTCATTGGTATCCTGATTCGGTTGCAACGACTGGTACAGTGAAGTGGGATGTTGCAGCACAGTCGTATGCGGATAGTGATGTCATCGACCAAGCCCTAGGAACAGAGCAGACCGTTACCGACACCTTTATTACTTCTGGCGACTTGCACATATCCGCGAAGCTTGGAACAGCGCTAACCATTGCAGATGCTACCGCCGGCGAACCTGTTTACTTTATGATTGCTCGTGATGTCGATGACACAATGGATGAAGACGCCCACTTGCTTGGCGTAGTCATCGAATACTCACGTACAAATCAAATCGCAACTGCATGGTGATAATATGGCACATATATACTCCCTGATTCAAAATTCAGATGACGCAATCCTTGAACGCGCAAGGGACTTTGAAGATTCATCTCCTCAGGATCCTAGGACTTTGACGCAGAAGTTCGGACCTGCCTTCCCCTCTCGGTGGGTTGCCTATGTTGATGACCCGAGACCGACTCCTGGGGTAGACTATGATCCTGCTATTGAGAAAATCGTGCAGGGCGATCTTGTTGTCCCGAATGGACACCATACGACCTACACAGTTACCGCGCTGACTCAAGCCGAGCTGGATGCCATTGCCGATAATGCTGATCGAACAACCAAGCGGCTCAACGTATCCAATGCGGTAGCAACCCTCCGCACATGGGCAACACAGGCCGGGAATACTACTGTCACTCAAGGCAATGCGGTTGCGACTCTACAGACTGTGGTGGACAGGCTAGGTATCTTCTTTGACCGGTTTGCTGACTTGATAGAGGGGCAGAGATTTGATCAGGAAGCGCCATAATAGGAATGAAAAAGATCTACGCATATCTTCTGATTGTCCTGGTTGTTTTGCCTTTACCGGTCTTAGCCCGCACCTTTCTCGCGCACAGGAGATTAGCTTTTCAAACAGTAGGGTGTGCAACACTTCTACAAGAAAATAATAATGAAAGCGGGCCTGGAACACAAGCGGGAGGTGTTTATACAGCTACAAAAATAACTGCGACATCAAGTCCTTCTGGACCTCATAGTATTTGTAGTCTTAGTTTTTGGCACATGTCTGTCCCGACCGGTGGTGCTATGGTATACGATATATACGATCACAATGGGGGTACTGATGAACCTGGTTCTATTATATCTAACGGTACTTCGGATTCTGTGGATTGGGCGGATGTTGTTTCTAATGGTTGGACGGATGTGACTTTTTCTACACCCCCTTCTTTAACCGCTGGAACAACGTATTGGATTATTGCAAATGCTTCGAGTGCTACTGGTGGTGGTACTACGTATAAATCTAACAATGGTTCTCCTGAAAGAGTAATGAAGGCAGGCACTCCGCCAACGTGGTCTTTAGTGACATCCAGCCGTGCTCTTAGATATAGGTTATTTACCGAATGAAAATTTTGTTCTTATGTTTGTTATTGGTTGTTCCGGTTTTTGCCGCAAATCATTACGTACTCGATGGAGGGTCAGGCGATGGTTCAGCTTGGAATAATGCCTGGGATGTTTTACCTGGGACTCTTACTCGAGGAGATACTTACTATGTAGGAGACGGTACGTATGCTTTATATAATTGCGATACAACGGAAGACGGCACAAATATTATTACGATTAAGAAAGCAATTGAATCAGATCATGGAACAGAGACAGGATGGAGTAGTGCATATGGTGATGGTTCTGCGGTATGGGGCGAGATTATTTTTTCAACGGATTATTGGGTATTAGATGGACAGGTGAGGGATGCTGATTGGCTTGCAGGATACGGTTTTACATTCCAGGGCGGGAATAAGGTGATAAATCTATCCTGGAATAGTCTTCCGGCTGATAATGTAACAATACGATATGTATCTATCACAGGTACGGGTCCGGATGATGCCGCAGGTTCAAATGATGGTATTTATGTAATAAACAGTCAGACGAACGTTTACTTAGGGTATTCACGAATTTCGGATGTCGGACGGGTTCAAATTCTTGCTAGGGGTCTAAAAAACTTTATTTGCGAATACAACTATATAGATAGAAACGAAAATTACACAGGACAGCATTCGGAGGCTGTTTCTTTATTTTCCGGTACAGTAAGTAATTGTGTATTTCGGTATAACAAATGGGTAGATATAGAAGGGACCGGAGTAATTGTTGTTGGTGATGCTATTGATTGCAAGTTTTATGGAAATGTAATTTATTGGACAACTAATTATCCGTACGCAGGACAACAAGGCAGTTATGTTGGAAACGGTTCAATCACTTGTTGGACTGATAACACATTAACAAATGCGTCAATTTACAATAATACGCTAATTATACCTGAAACCGGCGGGGTAAATTATAGACTTGGTGATGTTGGGGGAGCCGCGACTAATAATGTAGCTACTAATAATTTGATTTTTTGCAGTGGTACAATAGGTAGCCGTTTTGGATATACCTCTACAACAGCACACGATTACAACGCCTATTCTGGTGGCAATTCAGAAAGCGAAGCGAACGAACAAACGAACATCACCAGCGCAATTTTCACCGATGTCGATACCTACGATTTTACGTTAGTTTCCGGAACGGATGCTGGAATTACACTGGGGGCTGAATTTGCAACTGATCTGTTGGGAATAACTAGAAGTATTGATGGTACGTGGGATCGTGGTGCATATGAATATGGTGCATGGCCAGTCAACCCTGATGTTCCTCCCAATCGTTTATGGATCGGTGTCCCATGAATCGCTTTGGCAAATACTGCGTAAACATCCTGCTGTCCTTAGACCAGCTACTCAACTCGATCCTTGCCGGTGACCCTGACGAGACATGTAGCTCAAGGATTGGGCGTATCAAACGCAAGTGGGGAGGTGCTATACCGAGATGGAGAGTCTTTACCAGGATCACTGACGCGATCTTGGAACGCATTGATCCTGGACATAGTATTGATGCAATTGAGGAAGACGAGGGAGGGGCTGGACTTGTCGACAGACCGGAAGACACTACAGGAACCGCATGAATGAAGTTCGGGTAAGGCCGTGTCAATACGTGAAAAAATGGATCATTTTATTTTCCCGGCGACTATAGCGACCGTTGGAATGGTCGGATTGGTTGGAACCAGCTCTACCGCTGTAGTAGGAATGGATACCGCCGCGGATATATCTCAACAGTTCGCCGTGTTCGGGCCTTTTGCTCAACTTTTTGTGGCAACATTATTAATGTGCGTTACCGGGATTGTTTGGTGGGCAAGGATGACCGAACGGAGGTTGGTAGCACACAGGAACAGAAACGATGAGTTGCTCAAGGAATTAATTGAGCGTTCGAGGGAAATTGAGCGGGTAGCTATGCAGAAAGATGAAGTCATTGAAAGACTAGTCCGGCAACTAAGTAAAGAGGGTACAAGCTCTTGATGAAGGAAGAAAAAATACATACTTACATTGCTGGGTTCTTTGTCTTTGTTATTCTGCAATTATTAATTTCTGCAAGCATCTTTTACATCGTTACGATTAATGGGAATAATATTGAAAACAATGGGACGCGAATCCATACCCACGGGGTAAAACTAGATGAAGGGAAACGATTCACCCAGGAGATGTGGGAGGTGGAACACGAGAAGCTCCTTATGCGTCTATCAGAAATTGAAGCGATAATAAACAAGAATAATGATACCGAGAGATGAGAACATTGGTGATATGTCTCATGGACGAGTACAGGAAATTGCTTTTGTTCTGGCTTTGGATGTTCGCAATTGCATTTGTGATTGGTGCGTGGCTGGCAGTCAATGCTGATGCTCAGGAAATTCCTGAAGAGGATGTCAATGCGATCCTGCTACAGATCGACGAAGACGGTACTCCAGTCGTGGCCCTTGACATACTCAAGGCGTTCGCCAGCGAGGATGTGAAGAAGGCATGGAGTGAAGCGGGCGAGTTTAGTTTTCGCATGCCGTTGGATCTAATACAGGCCATAGTGCGGACAGGTTACGAACCTTTACGGGAGACCGGGGAATATGCCACTCAGAGTCCTTGGCACCTAGCAGGGGTTTTAGGTACTGCACTGGTAGGCACTCGGGCCGTACAAGGGAAACTAGGCGATGACATTGATGATATAGTGGACCTGTTTGATTCGTCTGACAGTGATAATGATGCTTTAAACAACGATGATGCAAAGTCGTCGTTGGAAGCATCCGGGCCAGGTTCGGAAATCCTGATTAAGGATGCTAAGCAGTCTTTGCTTAGTATCAAGGCGACTGATGGGGGCAGAGTGGAGGTGGACTTCCAGACACAGTAAATTTCTTCATCGATGGCAGTAGAGGCGATCTGACAAAACACCTTTCTCATCTGTCATCGATGAAGGATTGCTGATTCCCGTCAAAGTCTTCCATTGTAAACTCTCTGACTTTTGCTTCCCAGATCATAGCCTTTCCACCGCGAACCTTTTTCACCTTTCTCCATCCCCAAAGCTCAAGCTTTGTGCCTGGAGTGGACAACCAGTCTATACATTCCTGAGCTTTTCCCTCCGTGAGTTTCTTGACATGTTCACTCCAGGACGACCCACAAGATTGAATACCGACGACTCCCCGTGCTGGGTCTAGTGCAATAAGATCGATAATCCCGAAGAGGTCTTTTCTGAATCCTGCTCCACCACCGAGAGGCAGCCATCTTTCGACGATCCCGCAAACTCTCCCCTGCTTCCGCTGTTCACGAAGTGTGCGCTGTGTAGGGGAGAGGCCAGCCATCAGAATGGCAACTCGTCGTCTTCTTCTGATCCTGGAGGCAATTCTGCTGCGGTCTCATTAAAGATTCCTGTTACGGCTTTCTTGGTGAGCTGAGATATATGCTTTGCTGGTGGCTTCTCGCTCGGTTTGATTGGCCGAGTAAGAGGGACATCCTTTGCCTGCGCGGGCTCTGCAACCTCTGGCGGGCTCGCGGTGGCCTTCAGTCGAAGTTTTCCAACCCTAGCGTCTAGAATGAAGTAGTGGCTCTTCTTGACCCCGTCTAGCTTCTTTTCTGCGACATCGGCAACACAGTACCTCGCGCCCTTGATGCTTACCGAATCGCCCTTTCTGAATTTGCAACATCCCCAAGCACGCGCCCCAGCAACCAGTACCTTTAGGAAGATAGCTTGTGCTTTCCCTTCTAGGAAACCATCAGGGACGGATATGTTAAGTGCGGCGACGGGTTCCCCGGTAGAGGTATTCTGTAAGGTCGGAGTAATAAGCAACTGACCATCAAATGAACATTTGTTTTTCATCTCTGGCTCCTAGTCCAATGGGTCATTGTCATCTGGTACTTTCCACTTCCCCCAACCTCCTAGGGCTTGTTTCTGCTGGGTCCAAGGGGCCTTATCGTCATCTGGTACTTCCCAATTTGCGGCTTGTTTCTGCTGGTTCAGCATGGCCTGAAATTCTTGACTCTTGATGATGATTTTTTCTTGCCATTCTGGAACCTGGGGGAGTTGCATAAGCAAGTCGTTGCCTGGGTCTAATTGATTGACGGACCATATGACGGCAGGATTATGAAGGGAGTCTGGGTGTTCGATTCCTTTGATCATCTTCATTACGCCCGCAACCTTAGCAATGGTATCTCCGCTTTCCTTAATGTGGTGAATAACTTGTAGCTGGCACCATTTTGCTAGTAAGTTTTCAAAGTCAAACGTGGCCGCCTGTTCTGCGGTTAACTCTTTCCCCCGCCATCCATTCACAACTTTCAGCAGGTTGGATTTGGAGCCCTTTTTCGATGTAAACATAGAAAAATTATAAAAGGCCGAGATCGATGCGGGTTCCTCCGGGCCGTCCTCTTGCCATACTTTCATAATGGCCGGGATTTCCCAAGTTAGTATGACCTGACGCTTGTCGTCATACTGCGGATTCTTGGATGTCTGGGTACCAACATCTATGAAGCTATACAGGCAGGCCACATAAACATCTTCCGGGATCGGTTCTCGTTCAGTGTAATCTTGATGGGGGGCTATGAGTGACATGTTGTATCTCCTATTCGTTGTTGATGTTTAGTTTTGCGATGTAGATTTCCGTATTTCTGATGTCTGTTCGTAGTTGTCTTAGCTGTTCGTTTTCGTCTGCAGTGAGTGTGTAGTCGATCCGTCTTTTTTTCTGGATGATTTCATCTCTGAATTTAGTAAGCTTTGCGATCTTGGTTTGAGCCTGGGTCGCAGACAAAGGAAACCCTTGCGGTCGCGCGAATCGGCTGGGTCCTATTCCTCTTTCGAGTTGCTGGACCCTCTCAGTCAATGACATAACCTTGTGTTTAAGGTCATGCAGGGCTGAAAGGATCTCGTCAACTTGGTTACCCATTATTAAGATCATCATTAAGATCATCTTTAAGCCGTGGCGGCGTGCAGGCCCGGCATATTCCGTATGTTTTTAGTTGAGGGGGGATATCGGACGCGTCCTCATCCCTAGTCTTTCCTGTAACCCGGTCATAGGGTTGACGGCAGAGTAAACACACCAACCGCTTGATAGGCTTGTTAGTCATTTGCACCACTTTCTTATGGTTGGCATGGCGACATCCAACGCTTCTCTGATGATGTGTATCACAGAAACTCGTTGCTTCGCTGCTGCGTTCCGTATCAATTCATCCATCTCTCTAGAAATTTGGATTGTAAGGCCTTTAGCCATAACATCTTTTTTCCTAAAGGGCTTGGTTATCTTCATCGTTATACCTTTCCAATTGCTTTAGCCTACTTGTTAGGTGTTGGCAATCCAGCTTGAGCGCGATTACCTGTACAAGTAATCCGCACACTACAATCGTTAGAATTACATCTATCATGCCCATACCTTACCCCTCACATGTCTTGGTGTAAATAAAAAAATAAATAAAAAGTTTACAATAGTTTTTTTAAGGGGTAGGGTATGGGTAACGTAACAACAGGAGTTCCTTTATTATGATCACCTTCGGAATAGCTTTATCAGGGGCGTTGGCCCTTGTCGTCTTAGTTTGGCTTCTTGCGGCCTCAGGAATGGGGAAACTCTAATGTCAGCGAATCCAGAGGAAGTACCGGATTTTATCCCAATTAAGATTAAACAGGCCGATGTCCCTTCCCTGTTCACTGCCGAAGCGGTCAGTTGGATTATCGCGCAGGTGAAAGAACAAGCAGTCATCGAATCCCCGGACGTGAGTACAGCGAAGGGGCGAAAATACATTGCTTCGGTGGCAGCGAAAATCGCTCGCAGCAAAGTATTTCTGGATGATCGAGGCCAGGACTTAGTGGGCGATTGGAAGCGTCGGGCCAAAATTGTAGACGGGCACCGTAAGATTTTGAGGGATGAACTTGACCTGCTAAAGCGTGAAGTAAGAAAACCCCTAACAGAATGGGAAGACGCAGAAAATAAACGTGAAGCAGAAATTATTAAGAACATAGAGATCATCCGGAAGCTGATTATTTTTGATAGCATTCCTACCTCAGCAGAGGTATCAGACAGGCTGGTCAGCGTACGACGTTGCCAAGATCAAGCGGACTTGTTTCAAGGCCATGAGGAGTCAGCCAGTTTTGCAATCGCCAAGACTCTGGAAGTCCTCACTCTGAAACATGCAGAAGCTATCAAGTACGAAGCCGAGCAGGCAGAACTGGCTCGACTCCGCATTGAATCCGAACGCCTTGCCAAGCAGGTTAGGGAAGATGAGATCCGCCGAGAAGCTGAGGACCGCATACGAGCAGAACAACAAGCCGAGAAAGACCGCATTGAGAGCGAGAGGTTAGCAGCTATCGAGAGGGCCGAGCAGGCCGAGATCCGAGAAAAGCAGGCAAAGGAGCAACGCAAGAAAGATGAAGCTCTTGCTGAAGCCAGAAGGCTTGAAGATGTGATTGAAGCGGAGAGGCGGAAATCTGCTGAGATAGTTACAGAGCAAGAATCGAAAGCGAAAGAGATTGAGATTCGGGCGTCTAATATTGCTCACAGGAATTACGTGCATGACGACATCTTGACGGAATTAAAGACCAAGATTGCCAATCCGGATGAAGCCGAGGGTGTCTTGCAACTGCTCGTCTCCGGGCAAATCCCTCACATTCGCGTCGAGTACTAAAGGAGTAAATATGAGAGCTGTAATAGTCACCACGGAGTATCGGGGGGTTTTTTTTGGGTATGTCCCCGACGACATAAGAGTTGATACGAATAGTACATTGTCTTTAAACAAAGCGAAAATGGCTATTTGCTGGGGCACAGATAAAGGATTGATGCAACTTTGCTCAGAAGGTCCAAATTCCAATAGCAAAATTTCATCAGAAGCAGACATTTTGGCTTTACATAAAGTTACGGCGGTTTTTGCTGTAACAAAGGAAGCGGAAGAAAAATGGAAAAGTGCTTAAAGGAATTAAATTTGACTGACTTCGCTGTTATTGGTGCCTGTGAAGAGGGAGTCATACAGTTTTTTAAAGAATATAATATAACCAAAGCATCGATGCCCGTTTCGGAATTGTTAGAGATAGCAAAGAATTGGGAAGAAATTTACTATATTAAAAGAGCTGCTAATTTAGATGCAAATGATAGCCAGTGCCGTTATGGCTGCGTTCCATTTTGCCAGCATATACACTGTTATGGTCAGGATTATGGCTATGGTTATGGCGACGAAACCGGCGGTGGTTACGGTGACGGCTACAGGCCTGGTCCTTTGCCCGGTTTACCGTTGAGCGATCCCCGGTTTGAGTTTTGTTTTTGTTACGGGGTTGGCGTTGATAACGCAGGGTTTTATGGTTATTCAGTCTCCACCGGCAACGGTTATGGCTACGGGGCCTTTAAAGCGTACGGGTAACTTCTGATGTCTGTTATAAAGCCTAGAGCGACCGTAAAAGGCCGCACATTCAATGGCGACTTGGATTTGTACATTAAGCAATGCGAGGAGCTAATCGCCCTAGAAGACGAGCTATGCCGAAATCCTCCTAGCTATACTAGTGACGCATTGTCGTCCGCTGTACGGATTGCTAGGGCATATCAAGACGTCGTTGCTATCTTGCGGAGTAGTTACAGATGAAGTACCTCTCAGGAGCGGGGTTTGAGGCTTGATCCTCATCGGTCGGGGCCTGCTAGGGATAGCGAGGCTGTCCTGAGAGGTCTTCAACTGGCTACTTAAGGAAGACTGGAAAGTACGCAATGC
>Ga0224513_10000241_pt1 | contig 20193 bp, 20 predicted proteins | sample SF_May12_sed_USG_5_FD_169109 | JGI IMG/M metagenome (GOLD analysis project Ga0224513, IMG submission 169109) | Sediment microbial communities from San Francisco Bay, California, United States - SF_May12_sed_USGS_21 | ecosystem: Environmental > Aquatic > Marine > Sediment | place: USA... | reverse complement strand
CTGGTCAGCGAATTCGGCTCGACGGCCTGCAAGGCCTCGTACCGCTGTAGCGAATGCCTCGAACCTTTCGAATACTTCAAGTGCATCTAACTTATTTGGGGACAGTGACTTTAAGTGCCAGTCACAACTTATTTGGGGACAGTGACTTTGAGCGCCAGTCACATTTAGTTGGTGTCAGTGATTTTAAGTGCTAGGGATCGTGCCTGGCACTTAAAGTCACTGTCCCCAAATGCAGAATTGATATGAAACAGTTTCATCCACTGACTATTGAACGCATCGAGCCCGAGACCAGCGACTCGGTACGCATCGCGCTCGCCGTGCCTGCCGGCTTCGAGGGCGATTACGAATTCCTGCCGGGGCAGCACCTGCCGCTCGAGATCACCGTCGACGGCAAGAAACTTCGCAGGACCTACAGCATCTGCTCCGGGGTGGATGAACGCCCGCTGCAAATCGGCATCCGTGTCCAGCCCGGCGGCGCTTTTTCGGAGTATGCGGCCGGCCAGCTGTCGGTGGGCGACACGCTCGATGCTATGCCCCCGGCCGGCCACTTCCACGTCGACCTCGACAAGTCCCACTCGAAGGACTACGTCGGTTTCGCGGCTGGCAGCGGTATCACGCCGATCCTTTCGATGATCAAGTCGGTGCTCGAGACTGAGCCGAACAGCCGCTTCGTTCTTTTCTACGGCAATCGCAAGCAGGCGACGACGATGTTCATCGAGGACCTGTATGCGCTCAAGAACCGTTATCCTGAACGCCTGCAGCTGCACTTCGTCTTCAGCCAGGAGGAGCAGGAATTTCCGGTCGCGTCCGGCCGGCTCGATGCCGACAAGGTGCGTGAGCTCTACCGGCACTTCTGCAAGGGACTCGAACCGGCCGCGGCATTCGTCTGCGGACCCGACACGATGATCGGGACCGTCACGGAGGCACTCGTGGAGCTGGGCATGGACGCCGCGCACGTGCACAGCGAACGTTTCGGCGTGCCGCGCGACGCCGCGAAAGCGCGCCCCGCCGCGGCACGCAAGGCGGCCGATCATGCGACCGTGACCATCATCATGGACGGCCACAAGAAGTCCTTCGAGATGCGCCGCGATGACGACAATATCGTGGATGCGGCGGCCGGCAGCGGCATCGATCTGCCGTATTCCTGCAAGGGCGGCGTCTGCGCGACCTGCCGTTGCCACGTTCGCGAGGGCGAGGTCACGATGGCAACCAATTACGGGCTCGAGCCCTGGGAAGTCAAGGCGGGCTACGTCCTGGCCTGCCAGTCCCGCGCCGTAAGCGATTCGATCCTGCTCGACTACGACAAGACCTGACGAAAAATGGCGCGAAATCGAAAGCCTCGCGCCGTTCGAAATAATAAAATTAAGGGCTAATCGGCGCGAGCCCATTACGTTGAACAGCGCCGGAGGGCATATGGCCAGACCTATGACAGACATTCCATCGCCACCGCCGGAGCGGAAAAGTTCCTACGACTACGAAGACCTGTTAAGAAGTGGTCACGGAGAACTTTTCGGAGCCGAGAACGGCCGCCTGCCGTTGCCGCCGATGCTCATGCTCGACCGCATCACACACATCTCGGCGGACGGCGGCGCCTACGCTAAGGGCGAACTAAGAGCGGAGCTCGACATTCGCCCGGACCTCTGGTTTTTCGACTGCCACTTCGAGGGCGACCCGGTCATGCCGGGCTGCCTCGGGCTGGATGCCCTGTGGCAGCTCGTCGGCTTCCACCTGGTCTGGGCAGGTCACGGGGGCCGCGGCCGCGCGCTCGGCGTCGGCAAGGTGAAATTCACAGGCCAGGTGCTGCAGAAGGCAAAAACCGTGACCTACCAGCTCGACATCAAGAGGGTCATTTCGCGAAAGCTGACGATGGCGATCGCGGATGGTAGCCTTTCGGTGGATGGCCGCGAGATATACACGGCAGACGATCTGCGAGTCGGCCTGTTCCAATCAACCGATAACTTCTAAGAAAAGGACTGCTCATGAGGCGAGTCGTTGTCACCGGCATGGGTGCGGTGTCGTGTCTTGGTAATTCTGCGGATGAGATCACCGATTCCCTGAAGAACGGTCGGTCGGGCATCGTCTATAACGAGAACTTCAAGGAGATGGGCCTGCGTAGCCACGTGTCTGGCAGCGTCAACATCGATTTGAAGGAACACATCGATCGCAAGGCCCGTCGATTCATGAGCGATTCGGCGGCGTACGCTTATATCGCCATGCAGTGGGCTATCAATGATGCCGGACTTGAGGATAGCGACGTATCGAACGTGCGTACCGGATTGATTGCATCGTCCGGTGGCGCCTCCAGTGAAAACATTATTTCCAGCGCGGACACGCTCCGCAATCGGGGCGTACGCAAGATTACCCCATACATAGTGCCGCGCTCGATGAGCAGTACCGTGTCTGCCTGCCTGGCAACGCCGTTCAAGATCAAAGGTGTGAATTACTCGATTACGTCCGCTTGTGCCACGAGCGCGCATTGCATTGGCAATGCCGCTGAGCTGATTCAGCTCAACAAGCAGGACATCGTGTTTGCCGGTGGTGGTGAGGAAGAGCACTGGAATCTATCGAGCATGTTTGATGCCATGGGTGCCCTGTCCACTCAGTACAATGACGAGCCCACGCTGGCGTCCCGACCCTACGACGTTAATCGCGACGGCTTCGTTAGTGCTTCGGGTTCCGGCATGCTCGTGATCGAGGAACTCGAACATGCGAAAGCGCGTGGTGCGAAGATCTATGCCGAACTCGTCGGCTATGGTGCAACCTCGGATGGTCACGACATGGTGGCGCCGTCGGGAGAGGGTGCCTACCGTTGCATGGAGCTTGCCAAAGCCACAACCGAAGGCGACGTCGACTACGTCAATACGCATGGCACCAGCACGCCAGTCGGCGACATCGTCGAGGTGGAAGCCATTCGCAAGCTGTTCGGCGACAAGATGCCGAAGTACGGCTCGTCCAAATCCATGTGCGGCCACTCGCTCGGCGCGACGAGCGCACAGGAGGCCATTCACTGCCTGCTGATGCTCGAGCACGATTTCATCGCGCCGTCGATCAACGTATTCGATCTCGATCCGGCGCTGGCCGATATGCCTCCTGTCACCGAGACGATCTTTGATGCAGGTATCCGGACGGCCATGTCGAACAGCTTCGGCTTCGGCGGCACCAACGCGACGCTGGTATTCCAGAAGCTCTGAAACAATAATGCGTCTCCATGACCATAGAGACGCTTAGCGAGACCAATTGCTTCGGCGGCCGCATCGGCTTTTATAAACACGCGTCCGACGCCAATCACTGCGACATGCGGTTTTCCGTGTTCGTGCCGCCGCAGGCAGCCGACGGCAGGGTACCGGTCGTGACCTTCCTCTCCGGCCTGACCTGCACGGAAGAGAACTTCATGGTGAAGAGCGGTGCGCAGCGCGTCGCGGCCGAGCTCGGCATCATGCTGGTGTCGCCCGACACGAGCCCGCGCGGCGACGACGTGCCCGACGACCCCGACGGCGAATACGATTTCGGCCTCGGTGCCGGTTTCTACGTCAATGCGACCGAGGAGCCCTGGTCCCGTCACTACAATATGTACGACTACGTCACGCAGGAACTGCGGCCGGCAGTGTTCGACAATTTCCCCGGCGACGCCGATCGCCACGGCCTGATGGGCCACTCCATGGGCGGTCACGGTGCGTTCACGGTCGGGCTGCGCAACCCGGGCATGTTTCGATCGCTATCGGCGTTCGCGCCGATCTGCACGACATTGAATTCGCCCTGGGGCCGCAAGGCACTCGGCCACTACCTCGGCAGCGATACCGTGACCTGGAAGGAATACGACGCCAGCGAGGTCGCCCGCCGCGTGAACGACGCCGGTCACTGGGGGAAAATCCTCGTCGACCAGGGTAACGACGACCCGTTCCTCGCGGAGCAATTGCACCCCGAAATGCTCGAGCGAGCCTGCGCCGAGAGCGGGCTCGAACTCGAGATGCGTTACCACGACGGCTACGACCACGGCTATTACTTCATTTCCACGTTTATAGAAGAGCACCTGCGGCACCACGCCGCCAGACTGCGCCTCTGACCGGCCGCCGCCATGGAAGACTGGATCCTGCTCGCGTTTGCCATGCTTGCGACCGGTTGTGTCGCGGGCGTGCTCGCGGGGTTGTTCGGCATCGGCGGCGGCATCGTCATCGTGCCGGTGCTCGAGGCAGCGCTGGGGTTCCTGGGTGTCGATGCCGCAATCCGCATGCACGTCGCCGTTGGCACCTCGCTGGCCACGATCATTCCGACCTCGATTTCCTCCGCACGGGCGCATCATCGGCGCGGGGCGGTCGACGTGGGGGTCGTGAAGCGCTGGGCCTTATTCGTGCTGATCGGCGCCCTGCTCGGAGCCTGGATAGCCGCGCAGGTCCACAGCCGTGTCCTGGCCGGCGTGTTTGCGACGCTGGCCCTGCTGGTCGCGTTCAAGATGGTGTTTTTCCCGACCAGCCGAGAGCTGACGGACAGCGTGCCGCGTGCGCCCTGGGTGATCTTGATTCCGACGGCCATCGGCTGCTTTTCCAGCATGATGGGCATCGGCGGCGGTACGTTCTCGGTAATGACGCTGACACTCTTCAACGAGCCGATCCACCGGGCGGTGGGCACCGCCGCGCTATTCGGTCTCGTGATCAGCCTGCCGGGCACGGTCGGGTTCATCCTGTCAGGGCTCGACGATCCCCGACTGCCGCCGGGCAGCCTCGGCTATGTCAATTTGCCCGGATTGGCTGCGATCGCGCCAGCAACCGTGCTCCTCGCGCCTCTCGGAGCCCGGATCGCACACTCGTTTTCCGCCAGGAAGCTCAGTGTCCTGTTCGGATTGTTCCTCGTGTTCGTATCCCTGCGGCTGTTCTATTCTGCGATCGTCTCCGGCTGAGGAAACTCAGTCGAAAATGGTAGGTACGACGCGCGCGAATGCGCAATGCGTTCCGTCATCCAGCATGATCGAATCGAACAGCTCCCCATTTCGGCCCACACCGGAGCTTACGAAAGTCAGCGCGGTCGCTTCCTTAAGGCCCCTGCACGGGACGTCGAACGTGACCCGGAATCCCTGCGACTCGTCGGCGGCAAATAGCAACAGCGTCTGGTCGTCGACGGGTCGCCATGACTCGAAGTCGTCTTCCGCAACCTGGATCGCGTAGCGCTGTGCCGAGTCCCCGATCGTCGGCTGCCCACTGCTCTCGCGGATCAGCTGAGCGGCCTCGTCTTCGACAACCTCGGAAACCACCAGTGTCCAGTCGAGGTTCCCGGCGACGACGTCCACCCGGTAACGGCCCGCATCCTCGAACAGCTTCTTGCCGTTGGCAATGATCCGCTGCTGAATGACGGTGCCGAGGTACTTCCCGGAGTCCGCATCATAAAGCCGCATTTCAAAGGTCTTGGGCAGCGTGTTGTCGCTCTGCGTGTACCAGTAGAGCATCCAGGGGCCGCCGGGCTCGAACACCGGCGTGCGCCCATTGTTGTCGCCGCTGAAGCGAGCCAGTGTGTCAGCCTGAGCCGTGAAGGGAACGGCCACAAGGGCCAGGAGCAAAACAGCGGATAATCTCATTGGACACCGCCTTTTCTGCGCGTTGCGCATTTATAAATACGTTGAACCCCTGATCTGTAAAGCGCAATCCGGAGAACTACGAATTGGATTCAGTGCAGTAAGGGTTTATATAAACTGCGCCGGAAACCGTTTCCGGTACGTGAGTTAAAGGAGGTGAGCGTATGCCCAAGGTCCGTAACATTTTGCCGAAGAAAGAACACGAGGCAGGCAGGGCAATGAGACCGTTCACCCACAGCATGGAGGAGTTTTTCGAGAACGCTTTTCCACGCCGCTGGATGGAAGGATTCTTTGAGCCGTATGCCTTGAGAAGGCCGTTCTTTACCGAATTCGACGAGAAATTCGACGTCTTTCCGAAAGTCGACATCATCGACCGGGATGACAAGCTCGTCGTACGCGCCGACGTCCCCGGTATCAAGAAAGAAGACCTCGAGATCACAATCTCTGGCGATCGCCTGATTATCGAGGCGAAGCGGGAATTCGAGGAAGAGGAAAAGAAAGAGGAGTTCGTCCGTCACGAGATGGCCTATGGCCGTCTGTACCGGTCGGTTCTCCTGCCGTTCGAGGTACTTGGCGACGACGCCAAGGCCGAACTCAAGGATGGCGTCCTCGAGATCTTCCTGCCGAAAGTCGAGGCAACTACGCCTTACAAAGTCAAGGTCGCCTGACGCACGGGGAATGTCAGTAACCTGGGGCGGCGCGAGCCGCCCCTTTCTTATCGGGGTAGTCCCTAATAGCTTTTCGGGCGGCCTTTGTGCTGCTATTCACCTACCGCCTCGGAGCCCTGTTACGGGGAAGACCATGGCAGCAGACGCAATCCAGGAATACCGGGTCCAGCCGGATGCACTGCGCAGGCTGTGCTCGCTGCCTGCCGACTTCGAACACGACGCAGATGAGCACGTGGGCACGCACATCGGCCAGGAGCGCGCGATCGACGCGATTCGCTTTGGCATCGCGATGCGTAAGGCCGGTTACAACATTTACGTGCTGGGACCGATTGGCAGCAACAGGCACGCGCTGATCGAAAGCCTTGTCGGCGAAGAGGCGAAAGCAAGGGGCGCGCCGCCTGACTGGTGCTACGTCAACAATTTCTCGAACCCGGAGCGGCCCCATTCGTTGCGATTCCCGGCCGGGCAGGGCCGCGAATTCCGGGAAGACATGCGACATCTCATCGAGGAACTGCAGCTTGCGATACCGGCGGCGTTCGAGGGCGACGACTACAGAAACCAGCTGCGCGCCATAGAGGAAGACACGAAAAACAGGGTCGAGGAGCAGTGGAAGTCCCTGAACGAGCGCGCGGGGGAAGAGGGTATCGGCCTCCTGCAAACACCCACCGGTTACGTGCTAGCGCCGATCATCGACGGGAAGGTCATCGACGACAAGGAATTCAACAAGTTACCGAAGGGGAAACGCGAACAGATCGAGGCCGCGATCGAGCGCCTCAGCGAGGAGCTGCAGGCCCGCATCGAGATGATGCCCAAGCTGCGCAAGGCGCACCGCGAGCGCGTAAAAGCCCTCGACCAGGAGGTAACGGCACATGCCGTCAGTCTTCAACTCGCGGATCTCAAGGAAAAATACCGGTCGTTGCCCCGCGTGGCGGTCTACCTGGACGATGTGCAGGAAAACATCATCCAGAATGCGCAGGACTTTCAGCAGACGGAGACCCCGTCTTTGCCGTTCCTCAGTCGGGACTCGGAGCAACTCTACAGCCAGTATGAGGTCAACCTGGTTGTGGATAATGCTGATGCCGACGCGGCCCCGGTCATCTACGAGTCCAACCCGAGCTACCCGAACATCATAGGACGCGTCGAGCATCGGGCAGAGATGGGCGCGCTGGTAACGGACTTCCGCCTGGTGCGCAGCGGGGCCCTGCTGCAGGCGAATGGCGGCTACCTGATCCTCGACACGCGCCGCGTGCTGAGCCGGCCTTTCGTCTGGGAGGCGCTCAAGCAGGCCTTGTTCGCCAAACAGGTGCAGATCGAGACGCCCGCCGAATCCTACGGCTGGGTTAGTACGACGACCCTGAAGCCCGAGCCGATTCCGCTGGATGCGAGGATCATACTTATCGGCGAGCGCTGGTTGTACTACCTGCTGTGCCACTACGACATCGAATTCAGCAGCCTCTTCAAGGTGGCCGCGGATCTCGATGATGACCTGGAGCGAAGCGACGACAACGTCGAGCGCTACGCGAGGCTGGTGGTGCGGCAGGCACAGTCAAGGGAGCTGTTGCCTTTCAATGTCAGCGCCGTTCAGCGTGTAATCGAGGAGCGGGCCCGCCACGCTGACGACAGCGAACGGCTCTCGATGCACATGAGCTCGCTCGAGGACCTGATCGAACAGGCTGACTACTGGGCTCGGGAGCGCGGTGGAGGCGAGGTCGATGCCGGGGACGTCGGCAAAGCGGTTAGCGAGGGCCGCAGGAGGCTCAGTCGCCTGCAGTCCCGGATCATCGATGCGATCAAGCGCGACACGCTGCTGATCGACACGAGCGGCGAATGCGTCGGCCAGGTCAATGGGCTTTCCGTTACCGACCTGGGCGAGTTCCGCTACGGCCACCCGGTCCGCATCACCGCGACTACGCGCGTCGGAACCGGCGATGTCGTCGACATCGAACGCGAGGTCGAGCTCGGGGGCGCCATACACTCCAAAGGCATGATGATCCTTTCCTCGGCACTGTCGGCGCGTTATGTGCCTGACCTGCCGCTGTCACTGCACGGCAGTGTCGTCTTCGAGCAGTCCTATGGTGGCGTCGAGGGTGACAGCGCTTCGGTGGCCGAGCTGTCGGCGCTGCTGTCGTCACTGTCGAGGCTGCCTGTCAGGCAAAACATCGCCGTTACCGGGTCGGTGAACCAGCTGGGCCGGGTGCAGGCGGTCGGCGGGGTCAACGAGAAGATCGAGGGGTTCTTCGACGTCTGCAGAGCGCGGGGGCTGGACGGTTCCCAGGGCGTTATTATCCCGCAGGACAACGTCAAGCACCTGATGTTACGGGAAGACGTCGTCGATGCCGTCAAGCGGGACGAGTTCCGGGTATTCGCCGTACGTCACATCGACGCGGCCATTGCCATCCTGACCGGCGTGGATGCCGGCGAGCGCGGCGAGGACGGCGATTTCCCGGAGGGATCGGTGAACGGCCTCGTGGAGAGTCAGCTCATCGAGTATGCGACCGCGCGCAAGAGCTTTGCGAAGGAGGCGACGAAGAGTGGCGAAGACTGAGTTGAAGCTTCGCGTCGTTATCGCGGTGACCGAGACCAGCCCGGTCGCGCGGCTCTGGGAGGCGGCGCTGCGGCTGCTGCGGGATTCACCGGCGGATCTTGTTACGCTGTACGTGGAAGACGATCGTTGGCATCGTGTCGCCAGCCTGCCATTTACGCGCGAAATCTCGAGGTCCGGCGGCGTCCCGGTCGAGTTTACGCGGCAACGCGCCGAGCAGGTCAGCAGGGAGCGGGCCGCGCGCGTACAGGAACTGATTCAGAAGCTGGCGGCCGAATCCAACCTGAAACCCGCCTTCGAGGTCCTCGGCGAATCGGACGCCGAACGGTTGCGGGAATTCATCGGCAGCCACGAGAGCGTCCTGGTCGCGCCTTCTTTTATCAGTACGAGACCGATCTTTGCAATGCTCTCGGAAATGAGTTGCCGGATCGAACTGGTGGAAGCCGACGAGGAAGAGGAAAAGCCCGCCTATACACTCCCCTAACTTTGCGGCTCCGTTGACGTTACCGTTACCGGTGTCTTCATAATGACTTCGCGATGCGGGAACGGGATTTTGATGCCGCTCTCCTTGAACGCATCCCAGAGTGCGAGCATCACCTTGCCGCGAATGTTTGTCAGGCCTCGTTGCGGGTCTTCGATCCAGAAGCGCAGCAGGAAATTGATCGATGAGTCGCCGAACTCTGTCATCCAGCACACGGGACGCCGGTAAGTGGCGACTACACGATCGACGGAAGCGGCGGCCTCGATAGCGATATCGATCACCTGGTGCGGGTCCGCATCGTAGGAAACACCGAAAGGTACGTCCAGCCGTACATACTTGTCGGAAAACGACCAGTTGATGACCTGGGTAGTGATGAAGTCCTCGTTCGGGATCAGGTACTCGCGACCGTCTCGCGTGACGACCGATACGAATCGAGCGCGTAACTCGCGGATCCAGCCGAACGTCTCGCCCAGCGTGATCGTATCTCCCGGTTTGATCGACTGGTCGAGCAGAATGATCATCCCCGAGATGAAATTGGACACGACCTTTTGCAGGCCGAAACCGATGCCGACACCCACGGCACCGGAGAGAACCGTAAGGGCGGTCAAGTCGATGCTGAGCGCCTGCATCGCGACCATGACGGCAAGTACCACGAGCGCGATACGAATTATCTTGCCGAGGAGTACCCGCAGGGACGGAGTGAGTTCCTCGACTTTCTGCACCCGACGATCGAAAAAGTCGCCGGCATGGACCGCGATCCACAGCAGGCCGCCGACAAACACCAGCATCTGCAGGACGCTCAACACCGAAATGCGCACTGCGCCAACGGTGAAACCCACGCCGTCGAGTATGGTGGCAACGTCGTCGACGATTCCGAGAATCGACGCGGCGACGAACACCCAGACGATAACCGTGAATATCCTGCCAACAAAACGGCTGCGAATAGCGTGCGATACCACCGAGATCAACAGCCATGCACCTGCGAGGAGCATGACGCCATAAATCAGGTAGTTCTTCTCGGGCCAGCCCACTGCCGACGTCAGCACGTAGGCGACTCCGAGGAAGATGACGAAAAAGAGCCACTCCATGCGGCGCAGGAACGCGACAACAATGCGCAAGGTGCCCGGCATGCCCCTGATCTTGCGGGCCTGCTGTTCCAGAAGAGGCTCCACACGGGTCGACAGGAACCATGCGGGGAGGAACAACACCACGATCAGGCCGACCTGGAACAGGAGTTCCGGATGGCTCAGGTATTCGACAGCGATTTCCCAGTACTCGAGTGCCTGCGCCTTTAGTTCTTCCAAATCCAAGTCTCAGGCTCCTGGCGATCAGATCAATGGTGCGAATGCGGGCCGGGCGACATCAGTGCTGTAATCGGCATGTAGAGCGTCAGTATACCGAGCATGACGATCAGTAGACCAGCGCCGAGCCGCGTGCGCCGGTCCTGCATCAGCTGCGCGAGGCGCGCCGCGCCGAGGCCGGTTAGCACCATTGCCGGCGTCGTGCCGATGCCAAAGGCCAGCATGATGAAGGCGCCGTCAACAGCGCGGGCGCTGGTCGCGGCGACCAGCAGCACGCTGTAAACGAGTCCGCAAGGCAGCAGGCCCCAGAGGAGCCCCAGGCCGAGCGCGCGCGGCAGGGTGTTTACCGGGAGCAGCCGACCGGCCAGTGGCGAGATACGCGACCAGGCGATGCCGCCAACTCTTTCGAGAAAGGCCAGCGCGCGAATATTGAAGGCGACCTGCAGGCCTATGAGGATGATGACGGCGCCGGCAACGAGGCGCACGGGGCCGGCTGCGGCCGGCGTCAGGCCGGCGATGCGACTGCCGAGTGCGGCGACCGCGGAACCCAGGATCATGTAGCTCACGAGCCGCCCGCCGTTGTAGGTCAGCGCCATCGGCAATTGCCGGCGCAGACCGCGGACGCTGGAGTGCATGGCAAAAAGACCCGAAATGCCGCCGCACATGCCAAGGCAGTGCGCGCTGCCGAGCAGCCCGGCAAGCACGGCAGTCGTGAGTGCCGCTACGAGGTCCGTCATTCCCTGTTGTCTTCCGGCGGGCGCTCGTCGTCGTCCATGATCACACGTACGGCCGGCGTGTCGAGATCGTCGAACTGGCCGCTGCCTACCGCCCAGAAAAAGGCCCACACCGCACCGGCCAGCAGCAGGAGGGCGAGTGGAATCAGCAGGTAAAGAATACTCATCGGATACGGCTCAGGCGCAGGGCATTGAGAACGACGACCAAAGAACTCGTGCTCATGCCGATCGCGGCAAGCCACGGTGGCACGAATCCGGCTGCGGCAAGCGGGACCGCCGACAGATTGTATACGATCGCCCAGGCCAGGTTTTGGCGGACGATCCGCATCGTGCGCCGGGCCGCCTGCATCAGCGTCACGATCGGGTGCAGCGTATCGCCGAGCATCAGCACATCCGCACTCGATTGTGCAAGCGACGCGGCGTGCGACGGCGCGATCGACACGTCCGCACCGGCAAGCACAGGTGCATCGTTGATACCGTCGCCGACCATTACCACAACTTCGCCTTGCTGCTGAAGTCCGTGTATACGCTGCAGCTTGTCGTCGGGCGTGCAGCCGGAACGCGCATCGTTGATGCCCAGCGCCGCCGCCGCCCGCGCCACGGGTGCCTGGCCGTCGCCGCTTACGAGAGACGTTGATAATCCCATTTTTTCGAGTTCTTTCAGCGTGTTGCCGGCATCCCTCCGCAGGGTATCCGCGATCGTGAAGGTTGCGACAACGCGGCCGTCCGCGCCGAGGAATACACGCGTAGCCTCTGCGTCCTGTGGTACCGATTGCGCGCCAGGAACAAACGCTGCATTGCCGAGCTTCCAGTGCCGGCCGTCGACGACGCCTTCGACGCCCGCGCCGACACTGATGTCGAGACCGGTGGCGGCTAGCGCCGACTCGTAATGCGTAAATGCGCGCGCGATCGGATGTGTCGATGCGACCTCGAGCGCTGCGGCAACCTGCAGACACTCCTGTTCATCGAAGTCCGGGTCGTGAACGATTGTCTGAACGACTTCGGGCATACCGCACGTCAGTGTGCCGGTCTTGTCGAATACGATGTGCGTTGCCCGGGAAAGCGTTTCGATGGCGTTGCCGTTGGTGACCAGCAGGTGCAGGTCGGAGAGCCGGCTCCCGGCGGCCGCGAACGCAGTTGGTGTCGCAAGCGCGAGCGCGCAGGGGCACGTGACTACGAGTACCGACAAGGTGACGACGAACGCCCGCTCCGGATCGACCAGGTACCAGCCAAGTGCGACTGCTGCGGCAATCACGAGTATCGCGACCACGATGTAGCTGGCAATGCGGTCCGCAAGCTGCACGAACGCGGGACGCGCATAGCGCGCCCTCTCGCTCAGCCTGCCTATCGTTCCGAGCGTCGTGTCCGTGCCTGTCACGTCCACGCGCATCTCCACGATGCCATCGATGTTGACGCTTCCGGCCATCACTGCATCGCCGACGATTCTCGGCTGCGGTTGCGACTCGCCGGTGAGCATCGACTCGTCGACGCTGGTCTGACCGGCGGTTACGGAGCCGTCTGCCGGGAAGGACTCGCCGGCACGGATCAGTGCGATATCCCCGGCAGCCAGCTGTGTGACCGGCACCTGCCGGCGCTGCGCTCCGTCGAGCCGCGTCGCCGTGTTCGGTAGCAATGATGCGAGTGCGGCACCGCGGTCGAGCGAACGATGCCGGGCGCGCATTTCGAGGTAGCGCGCCACCGTGAGGAAGAACACGAACATGGCCACCGAGTCGTACCACACGGCCGGGCCATTGGTATAGGTCGCATAGACTGATGCGACATACGCAGTGCCGATCGCGATCGATACCGGCACGTCCATGCCGGGACGAAGGGCGCGCAAGCCGCGGATCGCGCCGGCGAAGAAAGGGCGCGCCGCGTAGAAAACGACGGGGGTCGTCACGAGGAACGATACGAGACGAAGAAAGCGCTCCATGTCGGCGTCAATGCCCTGGAATTCGCCCGAGTACAGGCCGACCGCGAACATCATGACCTGCATCATGCCAAGCGATGCGACCAGCAGGCGCTTGAGGGCCGCGCGCTGTTCGGCGCGCTCCGGCCGCTCGGTCGAATCGGGCGCGAGAGGCTGCGGCTTGTAGCCCAGGTCAGCCAGTGTCGCCAGTATGCGGCCGAGCCCGATCGACGACGTGTCCCACGTTACGCGCAGTCGGTGGGTGACCGGATTTATGTCGGCGCTGGCGATGCCGGGTAGCTTTCGCAGGGCTGCATCTATCAGCCAGCTGCAGGCGGCGCAGTACATGCCGCCAACGTAGACAGTGGCCTCGGCACGGGCGCCGTCCAGCGAGGCGAAGGCGGCCAGCATGTCCTGGCGGTCGAATACCTCCCATTCACCCGCGTCCTCTGCAGGACGGACCGAGCCCGGATCCGGTTTCTCCCGGGAGTCGTAATAGCGTTCGAAACCGGCGTCACGTATCAGTGTGGCGACCGCCTTGCAGCCCGGGCAACAGACGGGTCGCTGTTCGCCGCCAATTTCTACCCGGATGTCGCAATTCGCGGGGATCGGCAGGGCGCAGTGAAAACAGGTTTCAGCCGCTGCCATCGTCCGTCGTGCCGGCGGGTTCGAGCTGCAGCACCGCCGCGCCCGACCAGCTGTCGCTGAGTCGCCACGCGTCACCGTCGGCCAGCACGACATACCAACGCCCGTCCGGCACGTTGATGAAGTGGCCCGACCAGGTGGGATTGCCGTCGCTGTCCGGCATTGCGGCCGTCATCAGGATTGTTTGGTCCCTGTCCGCGAACGCAGGATGAGAGAACAGCAACTGCAGGGTCTTGGGCCAGTCAACCGTCGCGTCTGCCGCAAGCCTCGCGTGGATGGCACCGCTCTCGAGATCGAACGTGAGTGTCGCCCTGAGGCCATGCTCGGCCGCGAATCGCTCGGCTGCGAGATGCCGGCCGGCGACGACGTCCATGCCGTCGTCGGAGGTCACTACGAGCGAGTCCGTCGTGCGCACTGCGAGTGATACGGTGTACAGGCTGGCGACGACTGCGGATGCGGGCAGGGCGATAATAAACCACGGCCAGAACTGCCGGTACCAGGGCTTGGTGTCGAGATCGGTCATGGCTCGATTGCTTACGGCGTAGGGCCAAGAAAGCGGCTGTCCTCGGTCATCATCGCGGACGGGTTTTCGACGTCTGTAACGGTAAACGAAATATCCATAATGCCATAGGCGCTGTCGGCGGGCGCACGTGCGCGCACCGGTAGCGACAGTACGCCACCGCCATCGACGGTGACAAGATCGGGGACACCATCGAGTTTGATACCGGCCACGCCGTCAACCGCGAGTTGAAATGTCCGCGCATCGTTGCGCTGGTTGATGACCTTGAGCGTGTAAATGTTCTCGATCACACCGTCCGGTAACTCCCGGTACAGGAAGTTGCGGTCCCGAATGATGTCGAGAATGATCGGCGTGCGCGTCGCCATCGAGGTTACCAGCCCCGCGACCAGGACCAGTAGCAGTGTCGCGTATACGAAAATGCGCGGCCGCAGGACCCGGGTCTCTCCTTTCTTCATGCTGTGCTCGGTCGAGTAACGAACCAGCCCGCGCGGGTAATTCATCTTGTCCATTACCGAGTCGCAGGCATCGATACACGCCGCACAGGCGATGCACTCGTACTGCAGGCCTTCGCGGATATCGATACCGGTCGGGCAGACCTGCACGCACAGCGTGCAGTCGATGCAGTGGCCGAGCCCGAGCGCCTCCGGATCCGCCGCGCGCTTGCGGCTGCCGCGCGGCTCCCCGCGTTTCTCGTCGTAGGAAATAATCAGCGTGTCCTTATCGAACATCGCGCTCTGGAAGCGCGCGTAAGGGCACATATACTTGCAGACCTGCTCGCGCATGTAGCCGGCATTGCCGTAAGTGGCAAAGCCGTAGAACAACGTCCAGAAGCTTGCCCAGCCGCCGGCGGAGAAAGACAGCAACTCCGGCCCCAGTTCGCGGACCGGTACGAAGAAACCGACGAAGGTAAAGCCCGTCCACAGGGAGAAGGTCACCCAAAGGAATTGTTTGCTGCCCTTGCGGCGTAGCTTGTTCCAGCTCCACGGCGCCTTGTCGAGCTTCATCCGCTGCGAACGCGTTCCCTCCGTCCACTGCTCCATCCAGATGAACGCCTCGGTCCAGACTGTTTGCGGGCAGGCGAAGCCGCACCAGACACGCCCGAGCAGCGCCGTGAAAAAGAACAGGGACAGGGCCGCGATGATGAGCAGCATTGCGAGGTAGGGGAAGTCCTGCGGCCACAGCGTCAGGCCCACCAGGTAGAACTTGCGCGCCGGCAGGTCGAACAGGACCGCCTGGCGGTCGTCCCACGTCAGCCAGGGGACGACGTAGAACAGGCCGAGCAGGGTGATGGTCGCGAGCTTCGACAGGCTGTCCCAGCGCCCTTTCATTTCGCGCGGGTAGATTTTCTCCGCGCTGGCGTACATCGACGCGCCCGGCGCCTTGTTCGCGTCCACGTCAGATTTCATCCGCGGCGTTTCTCGTCGCGTCTCGGCGCTGTGCGAACCAGCCAGGCCGTGACGGCGCTCGCGAAACCCGACAATACCCAGAAAAAGAAAAAGCCGGCGGCATAGCCGGCCTCACGGCCGATGTCGAGGTCCTCATCGAAGATACCCGACAGACTAACCGGATCGAACACCGCGAAAAACAACATCGTGCCAATTGCGGCACTGAGGAAGGATATCCATACCACGATGGCGATAGCCTGACGGTTGCGGCTCCACTGCCGGGCGCCTCGATACTCTTCCTGAATCACGTTGCTGCCTGCTTCTGGTCTGGTCTAATCCCCGCTGCCGAGGCTGTGAACGTACGCCGCCAGGATCTTGGTGCGGTTATCGCCGAGCAGTTCTCCATGCGCCGGCATGACGCCATTGCGGCCGTTGACCAGGGTGTAACGGATATCTTCGGCGTCCCCACCATACAGCCATACGTCGTCGGTGAGATTCGGCGCGCCGAGCATCTGGTTGCCCTTGGCCTCCATACCGTGGCAAGCGCTGCAGATTGCGACGAACTTCGACTGCATCGCCGCCGCAGCCTCGTCCGCTTCGGCCAGGCCGCTGAGGCTACGAACGTACGTGACCATATTGTCGAGACCCTCGTCACCGCCGAGCGCCGCGGCGAGCGCGGGCATCACGGCATTGCGTCCCTGTTTCAGCGTCATCGTGATCTGCTGTTCGGTATTGCCCCAGTTCCATTTGTCGTCGGTCAGGTTCGGGTAGCCGGGCGCACCGCGTGCGTCGGATCCGTGGCAGGTCGTGCAGTAGCTCGCGTACAGGCTTGCTCCGAGTTTCATCGCGTCAGGATCCTGGGTGAGCGCTGCGAAATCCATTTCCGCATAACCCGCGTAGATCGGTTCGAAGCGTTCGGCCGCGGCCTGTTGTTCAGCCTCATACTGCTTGGTCTGCGACCAGCCCAACATGCCCTCGAAATTGCCAAGCCCCGGATAGGCAATCATGTAGCCCACGGCCCAGAAGACCGTGATGAAATAAAGATACAGCCACCACTTGGGTGCAGGATTGTTCCACTCCTCCAGGTCGCCGTCCCACTTGTGGCCGGTGAGATCCTCGTCACTTTTGTCTTGCGGCCCCTGCCTGGACGACCAACCGATCAGCCAGATACACCAGATGATGAATAGGATCGTGCCGGCGGCAACGAACCAGTGCCAGAATGCAGGCATCACGTGTTCTCCCGCGAGTGACTCGCTCTATCTTGGGTAATGTAATGATCGTCTTCGAGCGGACGGCGTGCGCTTTCGTCAAACTCCGCCCTGCGGTAACGGCGCCAGACGAACAGGCTCAGGACTACGAACGCCAGCATCGTGATCGCCGTGATAATGCCGCGAATATCGTTGATATCCATTGAGTGGCCTACCTGCGATTACTGCGATTGAGACCGAGGCCCTGCAGGTAGGCAACCAGCGCGTCCATTTCAGTTCTGCCGTCGACCTGAGCCGCGGCCGCTGCAACTTGCTCGTCCGTGTAAGGGTCGCCCAGCAACTGCAGCGTGCGCAGCTTGGTAGTCACCAGCTCGGGATCAACCAGGTTCTCGTTCAGCCACGGATAACCCGGCATGTTTGACTCGGGAACCAGTGCGCGGGGATCCTCCAGGTGCAGGCGGTGCCATGCATCGCTGTAGCGGCCGCCCACCCGAGCGAGGTCGGGGCCCGTGCGCCGCGAACCGAACTGGAACGGACGGTCGTACACCGATTCGCCCGCGGTGGAGTAGGGACCATAGCGCTCCGTCTCGCTGCGGAACGGCCGCACCATCTGCGAGTGGCAGCCGTAGCAACCTTCGCGAACGTAAACATCCCGACCCGCAAGCCGCAACGGCGAATAGGGTTCGATATTCTCTGCGGGCTCCGTCGTCTCGCTCGAGACCATTAGCGGCAGCAGCTCGACGAGACCACCGATACTCACCGCAAGCACGATAAGCACCATCATCAGATTTACGCTTTTTTCAATAACCTCATGACGCATGAATGGTCTCTCCTTTACGCCGGGTCGAGGACAGCCACGGGGGCTGGTTTCTGCTCACTGACGGTCTTCCACACGTTGTAGGCCATGATGAGCATGCCCGTGAAGAACACGAGACCGCCCAGCAGTCTGAATACGAGGTACGGATCCACCGCCTTGAGCGATTCGACGAACGAGTACGTCAATGTGCCGTCATCGTTGACCGCGCGCCACATCAATCCTTCGGTGACACCCGCGACCCACATCGGCACGATGTAGAGGATTACACCAATGGTCGAGGTCCAGAAATGAACGTCGATCAGCTTGGTGCTGTACATGCCCTTGCGGTTATAGAGCCGCGGGATCAGGCAGTACAGGGAGCCCATGGTCATCATCGCGACCCAGCCGAGCGCGCCGGAATGCACGTGGCCGATCGTCCAGTTAGTGTAATGCGACAACGCATTCACCGTCTTGATCGACATCATCGGGCCTTCGAAGGTCGACATGCCGTAGAACGACAGCGCGACGATCATGAACTTGAGAACCGGGTCGCTGCGCAGCTTATGCCAGGCGCCGGACAACGTCATGATGCCGTTGATCATGCCGCCCCAGGACGGCGCGAGCAGGATGATGGAAAACACCATGCCCAGCGTCTGCGCCCAGTCAGGGAGCGAGGTGTAATGCAGGTGATGTGGCCCTGCCCACATGTAGACGGCGATCAGAGACCAGAAGTGGACGACCGACAGCCGGTAGGAGTAGACCGGGCGCTCGGCCTGTTTCGGCACGAAGTAATACATCATGCCGAGGAACCCGGCGGTCAGGAAGAAACCGACGGCGTTGTGGCCGTACCACCACTGCATCATCGCGTCGACCGTCCCGGTATAGATCTGGTAGGACTTGGTCAGCGTGACCGGCACCGCAAGATTGTTGAAGATGTGCAGGATCGCGACAGTGATGATGAAAGCGCCGTAAAACCAGTTGGCGACATAGATGTGCTTGACGCGTCGTCGCGCGATCGTGATGAAAAAGACGATCGCGAACGCGACCCATACCACGGCGATCAACAGGTCGATCGGCCACTCGAGTTCGGCATACTCCTTGGACTGGGTGATGCCGAGCGGCAGGGTGATGGCTGCCAGGACGATCACGGCTTGCCAGCCCCAGAACGTGAACGCAGCCAGCTTGTCGAAGGCGAGGCGGACGTGACAGGTGCGCTGCACGACGTAGTAGGCGGTCGCGAACAGCCCGGAGCCGCCGAAAGCGAATATCACTGCATTCGTATGCAACGGACGCAGACGGCTGTAGGTAAGGAATGGCAGGTCGAAATTTAGCTGCGGCCAGATGAGTTGGGCGGCGATGAATACGCCGGCGAGCATTCCGACGACTCCCCATACGACGGTCATGATCGCAAACTGTCGTACAACCGTGTCGTTGTATTGAGCTTTTATGTCCAACGGACGACCCCTGTAGCTGATTGTAAGAGCACTGGAACCGGGGCTCTTGATCGGCCTGAGATTGCAGGATTCTCCCGACCGTTATCGATAGTTGTGGCACCCGGAAGGCCAAGTATATCCCCGGAGTCGGTCGGCACGCTAACAGCGGGATTCCGGAGGCCTCATACGTAACTATACGTATGGCATTTGGAAGTTGCCCCGGTGCCTGATTGGAGGCTGTTTTATGCCGGAACCCCCTTTATAATCGAGCCCTTAGCCATTTCCATGCGCCCCCCTATGTCCGCCAGTAAACTGCCCGCCGAGGTCGTCAACGAGCTGTTGCACGCTGCTGCAGACGCGGCGATCGTCACCGATGCGGACGGCCGGATCGTGTTCGCCAACCGCGGTGCGGAGACCTTGTTCGGGTATCCGGCGGAGGAACTGGTGGGCAGGCGCGTCGAGATGCTGATGCCGGAAGAGCACCGCGGCCAGCACGAGGAATACCGCAGCCGTTACAAGACTTCGCCGCGGGCGAGGCCGCTCCTGTCGGGGCTTGACCTGTACGGCCTGCGCAAGGATGGCTGCCGTTTTCGCGCGGAGATCGCGCTGACTCCGGTCAACACAAATACCGGCCTGCTCGTCGCCAGCACGATTCGCGAGGTGAATGCCGGCGACGAGTCGGAGACCTATTTCCGTACGATGCTCGAGACGGCTCCCGACGCGATGATCATCGTCGACGAGCGCGGCCGGATAGCGATCGTCAACCGCCAGGCCGAAGACATGTTCGGCTACACGCGGGCCGAGCTCCTGGGCCACCAGGTGGAGATGCTGCTCCCCGAGCGTGTCAGGAAGGGTCACCTTGAGCACCGCGACGGCTATGTCGCAACCCCGGAGCTGCGGCCCATGGGACCGGGGCTGGATCTTTTCGGGCGCCGTAAGGACGGCCGCGAATTTCCCGTGGAAATCAGCCTGAGCCCGGTAGAGACGTCGAGCGGCATGTTCGTGTCC
>Ga0224513_10000240_pt1 | contig 20267 bp, 18 predicted proteins | sample SF_May12_sed_USG_5_FD_169109 | JGI IMG/M metagenome (GOLD analysis project Ga0224513, IMG submission 169109) | Sediment microbial communities from San Francisco Bay, California, United States - SF_May12_sed_USGS_21 | ecosystem: Environmental > Aquatic > Marine > Sediment | place: USA... | reverse complement strand
ACGAAACTATTCTCCTCAACCGAAGGACCCGCCCTTTCGACCGCCTGCGGCCCTGGCGTCGGTGCCTCTGTCGAGATTGCAGTCGGCGCGGAGGTTGGGGTCGGTGGAAAGGTAGGCGTGGAAGTTGCCGTGGTCGCCGCCAAGGTGACTGTCTCGATGGCCGCGGTGGCTGTCTGGCGCGCCATCGCCTGCTGCTGGGCCTCCTCAATGGCAAGAAGGCGTTCCGCCTCCAGCTCTGCTTCGCGCTGTCGTTGGGTTTCCTCCTCGGTCGCAATCTGTTGTTGCAGCTCTTCGAGTTTTTGCGCGTCCTCACCCGTCAATTGCCCCTGCTGCGTTCGATTTTCACTCTCAGTAAGGCGCCGCTGTAGCTCGTCTATCTTCGCCTGGCGGGCCACGAGCTCCCCGCGGATCTCCTCCTCCTTCTGAGCCATCATCTCCGCAACCAGACCCTCGGCCAATTCCCTCATTTTTTCATTCTGTGCCAGTCGTTCGGCGGCAATCGCTTCAGCAGTCGGCGTCGGCGGCGGAGGAGGGGTTGTCGGGCCGCGAAAGACAGTCAGCCAGAGCATCGCTGCAATCGCGGCCGCCCCAGCAACGCCGAGACCAATCGACAGACCGCGACCCTTGAGCGCAGGGCCTGAGTCGATGGAATCAAGGACAGGCTCTGGTGTCACCGCGGGGGCTAGATACGGGCCGACATCTGTTGCCAGCTCGCTAGCGAAGTCGGCCTCGTCTGCCTCGATTTCGGGGCGGAAAAGGCGATCCATGAAGAGCGCGAGATTAAAGGTCGTTGGACTGTAGTCGCCACCATAAAGAAGACGGTCAAGTTCTTTCTTGAAATCAGCGGCCGAACGGAAGCGCTCCTCTGGGTGCTGGGCGAGGGCCCGCTGAAGGAGTTCCCTGATGTCGTCCGGGATAGCTTCTTCCTCAAACGCAAAATTCGCGGCGGCGATCGCGCCTGCGCGTTCATCGGTCGCCGTCGGCAGAGTCGCTCCCGTGAGCAGGTGAAAGAGAATAGCTCCAAGTGAGTACACATCTCCTTGCCGACTCGCCACCCGGGTCTGCAAGACCTCCGGCGCCAGATAGGGGTGGATAACATCGGCTGAGAACTGGTCATCGATCAATGTCAGCAGCTGCTCAGCAACGCCGAATCCGGTGACAATCCCCTCGCCGTCGTTGGTTACGAAGACCAGGCTAGGATGCAAGAAACCGTGCACCACCCGTTCGCCATCGATCTCTACAGTCAATGTTGCAGAAAGGGCGAGCGCGATTTTTTCGGCAATCAGGAGAGCGTTGTCGACCGGAATCGGGAATTGTTCCTTGGTAACGCGGCCCAAAACCCGGCTCAGCGGCTGCGAAGCTACGAAGTCGGTTGCAATTGCCGGTGTGCCGTCCTCGACCGCGAAGTCTGCGCGCGCCACGTTTGTCGACTGGACGGCGTCCGCAATGGCGTTGGCGCGGTCAAATCCAGCAATGATGTCGGCAGCCTCAATGATCGGCTGGTCGAATACCCTCAGCCAGACAGCTCGCTGAACACCTGAAGCATCGATCTCGCCGGCGCGGTAGAGATGACCCAGGGGATCGGAGAGCACCTCCTTAAACCGCAGATACGATGCAAATACACTGTAGGCCTCAGCCATCACGATCCTCCTGGTCCGCCCATCTCACTACCCAACGCAGCGAAAAAGGCGAACTTCGAACGTACCACCCCGCGCCGCGCAAGGTCAACGACGAGAGCTCATAAGTCGAGCCACTGCGCGATTATGCTCGCCAAGGGTCTTGGAAAACGCGTGGCCTCCTCCGGGTTTGGCGACGAAGTAGAGGTATGGCGTAGGCTGTGGGTTGATGGCCGCCGCCAGGGCGGCGCGGCCAGGAGAGTTGATCGGGCCCGGCGGGAGTCCTGGATAACGATAGGTGTTGTACGGATCGTCCACCTCCCAGTGAATCCGCAGGAGCCGCCCTCGCCACTCACTGCGACGTTTGAGGGCGTAGACAACGGTTGGGTCGCACTGCAGCAGCATGCCTTTGCGGAGCCGGTTGGCAAAGACACCGGCAACCAGAGGGCGCTCCTCATCGAGCGAAGTCTCGGCTTCAACCAGCGATGCGAGAGTGACGATCTCAAGCGTCGACCCCCAAAGGGCGTCAGATTTCTGTGCCTCCTCCGTCCAAACCTCTTCGAACCGTTCCACGAGATGATGAGCCGCGCGAACAGCCGGAATCCCGACTGCAAAACGGTAGGTGTCCGGAAACAAAAAACCCTCGAGCGAAGGAGCGTTGGACGCGAGGTCTGAAATCCACTCTATTTGTTGACCGAAACCCAGCCATTCATCTGCCCTCCCCAAACCGAGGCCCGAAAATTGCTCGCCAATCGTCGCGAGGTCGCTGCCCTCGACGACTGTAACGCTGAACATCTTGACTGCACCTTCGAGGATCGTCTCGAGAGCATCCACCGGTCGGCTTGCGGGAGGGAATTGATAGTGTCCGTAGTAGAGCGCTTTTCCGGAAGCCAGCGTTTTCAGATAGATTCGGCCGGCGAGTACCGACGGCAGCAAATCCTCCGCGTGGAGTTGGGCCAGAATTTCACGCGCTGTAGAGCCCGCAGCAATTTCTATCTCGGTTGTTTGCAACGAGCGCGTTCCCCAGAGGCTACGATGGAACCACAGCCCTCCAGCAACGACGAGGATCGAGGAAAGAACAACTGTGGCCAACAACGCCCGTTTCATCATGGGAGTTCCTCAGCTCTCCGCGGGGGGAGCCGCCGGACGGGAGGCGAGGTGCTCCTCGAGGAGTACCTGGGCTGCAATGTCATCCACCGGTTGGCGAGGGGGGCGCCCTGCGGCGCGCGCTCGCCGCTGCGCCTCGTTTGAGGATAGAAACTCGCTCTGCAGCGCAACCTCGACGCCGAGAGCTTCAAGGGCTTCAGCGAGTCGGTCTGTACGTCGCGAGGCGGGTCCACGGGAGCCGTCCTCGAGGGTCGGCAGACCGAGGACGACTCGTGCCGCACCCACCTTCGAGGCCAAGGATGCAATCTGTTGTGCCGCCCGATCGACACCCGCGTAGGGCACAATCTCGAGCGGTGACGTCACACCCGTGGTGTCGTCTCCTATGGCGAGACCCATACGCCGCCCTCCAGGATCAACTCCCAAATACCGCACCCGCCCATTGTACGCAGTATGAGCATGCGTGAGCAGGGCGAAGAACCAACCCGACCGGCTACAATGTGCGAGGAACCGCGCATGCCGCCAGGAGGTCCATGACCCACTCCAATCCGATCTTTTCGTCCGCCGGATGGCGGGTGACGCTGATCGTTTTGGCCCTGGTTGGCCTGTCGACTTTTGTCGGTGCTGCTGACGAAGAGGAAAGGGTGGTCCTCCTCGCCGAGACTCAACTTGGCACCGAGGACGGCTGGCACGGAGAGGGCGACGTCCAGATTGTCTATCAGGATATCGACATTCGCTGTGACACGGCTGATTGGAACCGCGCCACGGGTGAAGTGATTGCGCGTGGGAACGTCATCCTCGATCGTGGACCGAGTCGTTTCACTGCAGACGAGGCGCGGTTCAACATCCAGACCAAGACGGGCACATTCTTCAATGCCACAGCCTTCATCGATCCCATGTACACCTTCACAGGCCGCGAAATTGAAAAGCTTGACGAGACCCATTACCGTATCGACCGGGCGACGTTCACGACCTGCGCCACGGACGGAAAGCCACCGTGGAGCTTCCACGTTCGCACGGCAAAGGTCGAGCAAGAGGGCCTCGGGCGCTTTTCGAGCTCGGCGATGAAGATCCGTGGCGTTCCGGTCTTCTACATGCCATACATGGTGTGGCCAATCAAACAGGAGCGTGCGGCGGGTCTGCTTTTTCCCCGATTCGGGTACTCCAACACGAGGGGATTCAATTTTGGGTTGCCCCTCTTCATACCAATCGGCCGAAGCTACGACACCACGATCTTTGCCGACTACTACGCCAAGGGCTATTTCGGCCTCGGCAACAGCTGGCGATGGGCGCCGGTGGCTGGCGCGCGCGGAGATTTCAACGCATATGCGATCTGGGACCGCGAGAACGAAGAGGCGCAGTGGAAGGTCTTCGGCAGACATACTCAGGAAGACTTTCTCGGCTTCAGGCTCCTGGCGCAGGTCGAAAATATGTCCGACATCAACTTCTGGCAGGAGTTCGACCGCAGCTTTGCCGCCAACACCCGCCGCGATCTCTATTCGTTCGCCTTTCTGACCCGCTCCTTTGGGCCCTATTCTCTCAATCTTCGCGCCGACAATCGCCAGACGTTTCTGACAAAAAAGGTTGTCTCCGACGATGATCCTCCAGTGATCATAAACGAGACGCAAAAAGTCGTCCTGAGCCAACTCCCGGAGATCGAGATCCGCTCGGGCTCGACGGCCGTCTTCGGATCGAAGGTCTACCTCAATCTCATCTCGTCTATCAACTACTTCGACGTCGACCGCGGCGGCGAGCTCGTCGGGGAATATGGTCGCGCCGATCTCTTCCCGCAGTTCTCCTACACCCTGCCGGGGCCGCCGTGGCTGTCGGTAACGCCCCGCGTTGGCGGTCGCTTCACCTACTACACCGCGCAGTATGAGCTTGAGAACAGACGGCCAGTACGCTTTCTCGACGAGCCCATCGACCGCATCTATGCGACCGGCGCCGTCGACATCGTTGGTCCCTCTCTCTCGAGGGTCTTCAATGGGGGCTTCGGTGGCTATAGCAAGATCAAACATCTCATCGAGCCCCGGTTCGAGTATCGCTACCTCACCACCACGACCGATGTCACCCGGATCCCGATTTTCGACGAGGTCGACTCAACGCCTCAGGATGCGAACCTGGTCAATTTCGTCCTTGCGAACCGCCTCCTGGGTCGCGCCAGGGATGGTGTCGGGACCCGCGAGTTGGGTTCGCTGGAACTCATTCAGGCCTATTCTTTTGATGCCCCATTGAACTTTGGCGACGGTATTCAGCAGAGCCAACTCGGGCCGCTTGGCATGGCCCTGAGGTTGACGCCCTCACAGGGCACCGGCTTCGACGCGCGCCTGTCGTACGATCTGCTCTTCAAGAACCTCCGATCGACTTCACTGGCGGCCTCTCTCATGCGTCCGCTCGGCATGCTTAATCTGACCTGGTACGAGAGCTACAACCCGCGCACCGGTGACCGCTTTTCGTCGCAGCTGCGGAGCCTGGTCGCCTTCCGCAAGGCCGGCTTCCCACTCGATGCCTCGTTCCAGATCGCCTACGACATCGCCAACGATTCTCTCGGCGATCAGCGGTATCAGGTTAACTACCAGGGCAGTTGTTGGAACATTTCTGCCCAGTACCGCGATACCAGAATCGGCGCATTCCCGACCCGAGAAATTCTGGTTGTGATTGGCCTCAAGGGTGTTGGCGCTCTGCCCGAGATCAAGGGTTCTCTCGGGGGTTACTGACCGCGCTCCCGAGGAGAGTTATCAGTAACCAGTTGCCAGTAATCAGTAGGGGCCGCAAACCGACATGAAACTGGTTACTGATCACTGGTTACTGATTACTTGCTTCATCTTTGAAAGATGTTGAAGGCTCTTGGGGCGTTTGGTTGGGCGAAGGAGATCCGGTACGCGATGGCGAAGGGAGCCTATAGGTAAAGGTGCCAGTGACCCACTAATGATGTTGCGCCCTGATCGTCTTACAGCACGAACAATGTGACGGTCCAGCTCATCATACTCCTCGCGGAACTCGATATTCATCATGCGCTTCTCCGCCCCTCGGCTGACCATGCGGCTTGCCGCCTCAGCACTCTTATTGAATTCCGACGCGATGTTCTTCACCCGTAAGCCGTATCTTTCAACTCCTAGCTTCGCCAACATCTCACGTGCCCTCACCACATCCACAGCCCGCCCTCTTCCCGCAAGATCCTCAACATTGATGCCAATGAAGGAGGCACACTCCTCGACGAATTCCGACGTATCCAGCACCGGGCGCTCGAGGCCCGTACTTCGGCCGAGTTCATCGATCATCATAAGTGGGTGACTGGCACCCATAGTTTTAGGAGAACGGCCTACTCATCCCATTTGGCACCTTTGTGGGGGGGGGCGATCAGGCGACGATGTCCTCCTGGTGGGCCTGTTCCCCGCCGTCGAGGATTTCTGTGACGCAGGATCGGTAGGGACACTCGAAGTCGGCGACGCAGGTCGCAGGGTGATCCGCCCCATCGGCCGGTGGCTCCATGGCGACCGAGGCGGCAGTCGCCCCATCCCTCGGAACCAGGAAGCGAACCAGCAACAGGAAACCGAGCAGGAAAGAGATCACGAGCAGGTACTCGATCCCCTTGGTTTCGAAGATGTTGACGTACGAGATGGCTTCCATCTGGATTCCTCCTTGATCAGGCTGCCTGACGGTCCTTGTCGACGAGCCGGAACGGAGTGCTGTGCAGCACCGGCATCCGGGTGACTACCCAGCGGAAGACCCAGATTTCGGCAAAGATCACTGCCGCCGTGATCACCAGTTCCATCCACGACGGCACGTAGGGGTTCGCGGATCGCCAGTTGAACGCGATCACCGACACGTTGAGCCGGTTGAGCGCGATGCCTGCCAGCGTCACAACTGCGGCGGCGCGAATCAGCGACAGCTCCCGCAGCCGAACACCGCGGGCGAACATCAGGCACGGCACCAGCACGAAGGCAACCACCTCGAGCAGGTACCACCACCCCCACGCGTCCCCGAGGTACACCCAGTGCTTGCCGTGTACGAAGACCAGCGCCTTGAAGAACAGGTAGAGAAACAGAGTCACGGCCGCGCCTCTGGCGAGCCCGACCACGATCTCGTCGAAGGTCGCGTTGTGGGCTCGATTCACTCGGTCGCGGAACACCCGGGGCGAGATCGTCCCCTCGAAGATCACCATCGACAGCCCTGCGAACACGCTCGACACGAGGAACAGCACCGGCAGGAACTCCGAGTACCACAGCGGGTGGATCTTCGACTTGGCGAGCAGAAAAAGTGCCCCGAGCCCCGACTGGTGCAGGGTCGACAGCGTCACGCCGAAGATCACCGTCACCAGCGTCAGCTTGCGCAGGATGTGTTGCGCCCGCCGCCATCCCAGCCACTCGGCGACCACCGGCGAGAACTCGATGAACTCCGCGATCATGTAGAGCATGAAGTGCCACGCCACCAAAAAGAGGATCGAGTTGTAGCCGAACGAATTGCCGATGATCGGGTTGACGATTCGCCACGGCCGTCCCAGGTCGAGCAGCAGCGCGCCGGCGTAGAACACATACGCCAGGAATCCGTTCAGCACCGTGGCCCGCACGATCGGGCGGTACCGCTCGGCCTTCATTACGTAGACCGCGAAGGTGACCAGGTAGGCGCCGCCGGCGAACGCGACGCCGGTCACGACGTCGAACCCGATCCAAAAGCCCCAAGGCGACTCCTGCGTCAGGTTGGTCACCGACTCCAGGCCCCGGGCGAAACGGATCACGATCAGCACTACGCCGACCGCCATCACAGGGATCGAGATCAGGTTGAAGGGCGTCGCCAGTGGGCGCCGAGGTTTGAGCTCCGCCGCGACGAACCGGACGAACCGCCGCACCTCCTCGAACCACGCCGGCCTCGGCGTCGCCGGCGCACCGCCGCCGCCGGGCATCACGTTCTCTCCCGGTCGCTGGAAAGCCGGTACAGCCCCGCGAGCAGCGTCGGCACAACCAGGAACACCACCGGCACGCTGTAGAGAAACTCTTTGGTGAATTCCGGGTACGGGGTGGTCCCGAGGTCTGTGGGAAATCCGATCTGTTCGAAGGCTACCGCCGAAAGGTACAGCCATCCGGTACCGCCGACCTCGTGCTCGCCGTAGATCTTGTGGACGTAGTGTTCCGGGTGGTTGTAGATCCGGACCCGCGCGATCTCGAGCAGGTCGCGTTTACTACCGAACATCAGTGCGTCCACCGGGCACGCCCGGACGCAGGCCGGGATCAGACCGCGCTCGAGCCGGTCCCAGCACAGCGTGCACTTCTCGATCCGAGGCACCGGCGAGCCGAACTCGAACCGCGGTACCTCGAACGGACACGCCACCATGCAATAGCGGCAGCCCATACACTTGGGCTCGCGCCAGATCACAGGGCCCTCGTGGGTCTTGTACATGGCGTTGGTCAGGCAGGCGGCCGCGCACGCCGGCTGCCAGCAGTGCATGCATTGTCGCTTGACAAAGACCGTACCGGTGTCGGTCTGGTAGCGGTTGACCACGGTCCGCTGCCGGGTGGTGGTGGTCCGCTCGGTCTCGAGCGCGCCGTCGCCGATCACGTCCGGAACATCGAGACCGTGAGCCTCGCCGCACGCCACCTCGCACGACCGGCAGCCGATACAGCGGGTGGTGTCGACCAGCACGCCGATGAACTCGACGTCCGCCGGCGCGCCGTCGGCTCGCGCCCGCCGCGAACCGGCGGCCACGGTAGCGCCGGTCGCGCCCGCCAGCGTCAGGAACCGTCGACGGTCCATGGTCGCTCCTCGTCCTCGTGCCACGCCTGCTTTGGACCTGAGTGGCACGACACGCAGGCCGCGCTCGCCTCGGCGCCGGTGCCGATTTCGTGGCAGCCCCAGCAGCTCGCGTGGATCACCACCTTTGAACTCAACGTCTCGTCGGTGCATTGCACCGGGGAGTGGTGGCAGACCGAGCAGGACATGGCCTTCTGCGGCTGTTCGCTCGGGTGGTGGCAGGTCGTACAGTCGATCCAGAAGTCGGCGAAATATTCCCGGTGCGGGATGTCGAGCATGCGTGCGTTGGTCTCGTGATGGCAGCTCTCGCAGGCGATCTCCATGTCGTTGAAGTGGGCCTTGTGCGGAAAAACCACATCGCCGATGGTTGATGAGAACACCAGTTCGGGCGTGATTGCCGGGCCGTCGCCGGCCGCCGCCGGCAGGCCGAGCACGATCACCAGACAGACGAGTGCGGTGGTTTCCCGTGATGCATCCATGACTCTCCCGATTGAACGGAGGGCGCGGCCAGTTTGACGACAGCAGCGTTCATTTTTTTCCGAACAACTTCAAGAGTCGTGCCAATCGGGAAGATCCGGTGCGGCGGGGCGCAGCCGGTGGCCCCCTGGTGGTGCTGAAGATCGGCAGCGCCAGCGTCTTCCGGCTGATTTCTCTCGACCAACCCGAGGTGGGTACGAGCCGGAGGACGGTGCGACGAGCCGGATCGAGGCGTGCCATGGCGCACAGTCAGGTGGCACACATCGAGCGCTGACACACATTCTGCAAACACGGGTATCTCTTTTCCTCAGGTCTGTCTGAATCAGGGCGCAACTGGCGAACTAATGATGGTCCTTTGAGAGTAGCTCTGGAGGCTATCGCTGGTGACGTTCGCAGACCGCGCGATATTGCGGCAAAAGAAATCTCGTGACGGCGTCCTTGAGAAAGAACGTAGGTCCTGAGAATGGGGTTGTCCAGCCGGTCGGGAATCATGAGGCAAGGCTGCGGGGTGTGCCTCTGGGAACGTTCTTCGGGAGAACAACCGCTCGGTCGGCCGCTTTCGTGCGTTTGACACCCTCGTGACACCCTGGGTTCAGCGGGAGTACCCAGGGCTGACCCGCGAGCAAGAGCCTCCAGACTGGTTGGCTTTGTTCGGCATCATGTTGGGGCCGAGAACCGCGCAGCGTGTCTTTGGTGATCTCGGCCTCGATCGCCCGACCGTTCTTTTTCGTTTCTCCCGTCCTGTGTCCACGCCGTGGGTGATTATGGAGGGCAAAGAACGGGGCGAGCGGGTCTCCCAAAGCTGATCAAGCGCCGTCGCAGCTGGTGACCGAGGCGGGGACCGGAGCATACCAGCGGCGCGCAAGTTATTGATTGCATTGAATTTTCTCTTGGTGATTGGCGGAGGGAGTGGGATTCGAACCCACGGAGGCGTGAACCTCACCGGTTTTCAAGACCGGCGCCTTCGACCACTCGGCCATCCCTCCGCGATCGCCTACTTTACAGTCATCGGGCTGCCACGTACAATACCTCTCCCGGTGCGGAGAGGTGCTGGAGTGGTTGAACAGGGCTGCCTGCTAAGCAGTTGTCTGGGGCAACCTGGACCGCGGGTTCGAATCCCGCCCTCTCCGCCATAGTTTTTTCGACTCATCCTGACCCGTCGGGGCATTCCTGGAGACCAGCATGGCGACAGCGGTAAGGACCCGTATTGCACCCAGCCCGACCGGTGATCCGCATGTTGGCACCGCTTATGTGGCGCTCTTCAACTACGCTCTTGCTCGTCAGACCGGCGGCAGCTTCGTGCTTCGCATCGAGGACACCGACCGCCAACGCAGCACCTCCGCCAGCGAACAGCAAATCCTCGCCGCTCTTTCGTGGTTGGGCCTCGAATGGAATGAGGGTCCCGACGTTGGTGGTGAGTTCGGGCCGTATCGTCAGAGCGAGCGCACCGAAATCTATCGCGAACACGTCGAGCAGTTGGTGGCAAAGGGCGCGGCCTACCCGTGCTTCTGTACCCGCGAGCGTCTCGAGGAATTGCGAACGGAACAGAAGGCCGCCAAGGGACGATTCGGTTACGACCGCCGGTGTCGATCGATCGACTCAGAAGAGGCGCAGCGGCGCGTGGAAGCAGGCGAAGAATATGTCATTCGTCTCGCGATGCCGACCGAGGGTGAAACAGTCGCGCACGACCTCCTGCGCGGCGATATCGTGATCGTCAACGATCAGGTCGACGACCAGGTGCTGCTCAAATCGGACGGCCATCCGACCTATCACCTCGCCAACGTTGTCGATGATCACCTGATGGAGATCACCCACGTCATCCGTGCCGAGGAGTGGATCTCGTCTCTGCCCAAGCACGTCCAGCTCTACCGGGCCTTTGGATGGGACCTGCCGGTCTTCTGCCATCTGCCGCTGTTGCGAAACGCGGACACCTCGAAGATCTCGAAGCGCAAGAATCCTGTCAGCCTCGACCACTACCGCCAGGCCGGCATCCTGCCCGAGGCTCTGCTCAACTACCTGGCGCTGATGGGCTGGACGATGCCTGACGAACGGGATCAGTTCACCCTCTCCGAGTTCGTCGCTGAATTCAGTCTCGAAGACATCAGTCTCGGTGGGCCGGTCTTCGACCTCGACAAGCTCAACTGGCTCAATGGAAAGTACATCCGCGATCTCGGAACAGAAGACTTTCTGGAAAAATTGCGCGCTACAGTCTTCGCCGAGGACTATCTGGAGAAAATCCTCCCCCTGGTTCAGGAACGCATCGATACTCTTGCCGACTTCGTGCCCTACGCCGATTTTTTCTTTGTCGGTGATGTACGCTACGAAGACGCTGCGTTGCCCAAGTTGGCGGCCAAGAACCATACCCCACCGCAGACCGCCAAGGCCTTCCGGGTCCTGCTCGAGGAGCACCTCGATGCCATCCTCGAGTGGGACGCTGCAAATATCGAAGCGGCGATTCGGGCCTTTTGCGAGACGAACGAGTGGAGCCCCAAGGAGCTCTTCATGCCGATCAGGATCGCCGTAACGGGTCGCACCGCGACCCCACCGCTGTTCGAGACCATGGAAGTACTCGGCAAGGCGCGCTGCCGGTGGCGCCTGCGGCGGGCGATGGAGACCCTGTGCGGAATGAAGGCCTGAAACGGAGACACACAGCATGACGGGCAACGACGACACTGCCGGCGAGAGACAGGACTTCATTCGTGAAATCATCAGCGAGGATCTCGCAACTTCGAAGCACGCGGAGGTCGTGACCCGGTTCCCCCCCGAACCCAACGGCTATCTCCACATCGGACACACCAAGTCGATCTTCCTCAACTTCGGCATCGCCGAGGAGTTCGGCGGTCGCTGCCATCTTCGTTTTGACGATACAAATCCTGTCAAGGAAGAGCTCGAGTATATCGAGTCAATCAAGGAGGACGTGCGCTGGCTCGGCTGTGACTGGGGCGAGCGCCTGTACCACGCCTCCGACTATTTCGAGCGGCTCTACGACTGGGCCGAGTATCTGGTGAGGGCCGGCAAGGCATACGTCGATGATCTTTCGGCCGAGGAAATTCGCGCCCATCGCGGCACCCTGACCGCGCCGGGCACGCCGAGCCCGTATCGTGACCGTGAGGCCGATGAAAATCTGGAGCTCCTTCGCGCCATGCGTGACGGCAAATATCCCGATGGCGACAAAGTTCTGCGGGCCAAAATCGACATGACAGCCGGCAATATCAACATGCGCGATCCGGTGCTTTACCGGATCCTCCGCGCGACCCATCCCCGGACCGGCGACCGGTGGTGCATCTACCCCACCTACGACTATGCTCACGGCCAGTCTGACGCCATCGAGCACATCACTCACAGCCTCTGTACGCTGGAGTTCGAAGACCACCGGCCACTCTATGACTGGTTCGTCGACAACCTTCCTGTGCCCTCGAAGCCGCGCCAGATTGAATTTGCCCGTCTCAACCTGACCTACACCGTGCTCTCCAAACGCCGCCTCCTCCAGCTTGTCAACGGCGGCCATGTCGGCGGCTGGGATGACCCCCGGATGCCGACCATCTCGGGCATTCGGCGACGCGGGTATCCAGCCGCGGCGATGCACGATTTTATTGAACGCGTTGGTCTCGCGAAACGGAACAGCGTCGTCGACCTCGCGATGCTCGAGCATTGTGTGCGGACCGAACTCAACCGCACAGCGGAACGCCGGATGGGTGTTCTGCGGCCACTCAAGGTGGTGATAGAAAACTATCCCGAGGGCACCAGCGAGGAGCTCGAGGCGGTCAATAATCCCGAGGATTCGGCAGCTGGAACTCGCCAGGTTCCGTTCGGGCGCGAACTCTATATCGAGCGAGCCGACTTCATGGAAGACCCGCCCAAAAAGTTCTTCCGTCTCGCCCCGGGTCGCGAGGTGCGGCTGCGCTACGCATACTTCATCACCTGTCGCGATGTCATCAAGGATGATGCGGGCGAGATCGTGGAGCTGCGCTGCACCTATGACCCGGAGACCCGTGGTGGAGACTCGCCGGACGGGCGAAAGGTCAAAGCAACGCTGCACTGGGTTTCGGCGAGCCATGCCGCCGAGGCCGAGGTTCGTCTGTATGACCACCTCTTCAGCCGGCCTGATCCGGGAGCGGATGGCGATTTCCTCGAAGATCTCAACCCGGACTCGCTCGAGGTGATCGCCGATGCGAAGCTCGAACCGAGCATCGCTGATTTCCCGGCAGGAGAACGATTCCAGCTCGAACGGCTCGGTTACTTTTGCGTTGACCCGGACTCTGCCGAGGGACGAACGGTCCTCAATCGAACGGTCACCCTGCGGGACACCTGGGCGAAGGTGAAGGCGAAGGGCTAAGGCAGAAAGCAAAAGCCCGCGGTTTCCCGTGGGCTTCTTTGATCTCTATGGTGCCGAAGGCCGGACTCGAACCGGCACGGATCGCTCCACACGGCCCTCAACCGTGCGCGTCTACCAATTCCGCCACTTCGGCATGTAATACAGTCATCTGAGGTTTCGACCTCTTTTCCCTGAAGGCGCCTAGCCGCCTTCGCCGGCCGGTTCGGGATCAGCCGCACCGTCTTCCGCAGCGGGCTCGGGAACTGGCGCCGGTTCACCCTCGTCCGCTGCCGCGCCCAAAGCCGGTTCGGTAGCCTCTGCCGCTTCAGAGGATTCCACCGGCACGGCCACGGGCACGTCCTCCATCACCGATGTCCTGCTCTTGCCGGACAGGATAGTCAGCGTCAGGCAGAGGAGCACGAAGAGAATAAAAGCCCCAGTGGTCATGCGATGCATGACGTTGGTGGTGCCGCGAGGGCCAAACGAAGTTTGACTGCCACCGCCGCCAAAGGCTCCGGCGAGATCAGCGCCTTTGCCCTGCTGCAGTAGCACCACCATGATCAGGAAAAGGCACACCAGAACATACAGAATTACGAGTAGAACAGTCACGATTCGTCTCCCGCGGCGCAGTCCGCCGCAGCGCGGATGATAGCGGAAAATGAACCTACGTCAAGGCTTGCACCACCGATCAGCCCGCCATCGACATCCGCGAGCGGCAGGAGTTCGTCGGCGTTGGAGGGTTTGAGGCTGCCGCCGTAAAGGATCCGCATGCCGTCTGCGGCGGCCCCATCGAAGATCGAGGCGATACGGACGCGAAGGAATGCATGGGCCTCCTGCGCTTGAGCGGGGGTCGCGTTGCGGCCGGTGCCGATCGCCCAAACCGGTTCGTAGGCGAGAACCAGATGTCCGGGATCGAGAGCGCCGAGGGCGGCGGTCTGCCGCTCGAGCACGGCAAAGGTCTCTCCGGTATCGCGCTCGGCGAGAGTCTCACCGACGCAGTAGATGACGTCGAGGCCGGCGGCCTGCGCGGCACGTGCGCGATCAAGGGCGGTTTCGTCGGTCTCACCAAAAAGGGTTCGCCGCTCCGAGTGGCCGACGATCACCCAACCAACGCCGATCTCGGTCAGCATCGGCGCCGCCAACTCAGCGGTGAAGGCGCCGCTCGCGTCCCAATGCACGTTTTGGGCACCGAGACCGATCTGGGACCCGGTCACCACCATTGCTGCGGCGGGCAAAGACACGAAGGTCGGGCAGCACACCACATCGACCGAGGTCGGCAGGTCTTCGGCGATGAGGCCCTCGAGGTAGGCGGAGGTCTCAGCCACCGTCTTGTTCATTTTCCAATTGCCGGCGATAAGTGGTCTGCGCATACGGTTCTCCTTCAGCTTTCGAGAGCGGTGATGGCAGGCATGCCCTCGCCGGTGATGAATTGGAGCGAGGCTCCACCGCCGGTGGAAACGTGGTCGATGTCGCCAATCACCCCCGCCTGGCGCACCGCCATGACCGACTCACCGCCGCCAACCACCGTGAAGGCTGGACTCTCGGCCAGGGCCTCGGCAACCGCCAGGGTGCCCGCGGCATAGTCTGCGACCTCGAAGACTCCCATCGGTCCATTCCAGAAGATGGTGCGCGACGAAGACAGGACCTCCCGGTAGCGGGCACGGGCCTCAGGCCCGATGTCCACGACCATCATGTCGGCGGGAATCGCATCGCTTGCAACCACGTCCACCCGCCGGGGATTCTCGATTGCGTCGGCGATCACGACGTCGACCGGCAGGACGAATTCGATGCCACGCTTGGCTGCGGCGGCGAGGACCGATCGTGCCGTCTCGACCATCTCCTCCTCAACCAGCGACCGGCCGACCTCGAGTCCTTGTGCGAGGGAGAATGTATTGGCCATGCCTCCGCCGACGAGGAGTGAGCTCACCCGACCGACCAGAGCCTCGAGCGGAGCCGTTTTGGTCGAGACTTTCGCTCCGCCCACCACTGCCACAAAAGGCTGTTCGGGATCGTCGACAATCCGGTCCAGCGCCGTCACCTCGCGCTCCATGAGAAAACCGGCGGCCTTGCGCCCCTGAGAGTAGATGCGAGCGGCGGCCTCGACCGATGCGTGGGCTCGATGGGCGGTGCCGAAGGCATCGTTGACATAGTGGTCATAGGGCTCGGCGAGCCGGGCGGCAAAGTCGGAATCGTTGGCCTTTTCGCCGGGATGGAAGCGGAGGTTTTCCATTAGCAGGAGCGACCCCGGCCCGGCATCGTCTACGAGATCGAGACAGTCCGGCACAAAGCGCACCGACCGGCCGAGGGCCTTCTCCAATGCCGCCGCCACCGGCGCCAGCGAATATGCGGGATCCGGAGTCCCCTTGGCCTTGCCGAGATGGGAACAGGCAGCCACTACTTCGGCCCGTTCGGTGAGCCAGCGCAGGGTCGGCAGAGCTGCGACGATGCGAGTGTCGTCCAGAATCACACCGTCATGAACCGGCACATTGAGGTCGAGGCGGGCCAGGACCCGAGCGCCATCCACATTGTCGAGATCGGCGAGGACCGGCAAAGTCACTACGACTCCCTGCCCACCATGAACTCGAGGAGGTCGACGCAGCGCAGGGCGTAGGCGTTCTCATTGTCGTACCAGCTCACCACCCGGAAAAATGTCGGCGCGATCTGGGCAATGAGGGCCAGGTCGACCACCGACGAGTGAGTCTCGCCGATGATATCGGTCGACACCAGCGGTTCTTCGGTGGCCTTGAGGATGCCCTTGAGAGCGCCATTCGCGGCCTCCACAAAAGCGCTCTTGAGTTCGTCGGCCGAGGACTCGCGACTCGCCACAAAGGTCAGGTCGCAGACCGAGCCATCGGCCACCGGCACCCGCATCGCGGCGCCGTGCAGCTTTCCGGCCAGCTCCGGGTAAACGAGACCGATCGCCTTGGCGGCGCCGGTCGAGGAGGGAATGATGTTGATCGCGGCGGCGCGGGCGCGGCGCATGTCTTTGGGGTGCTGGGTGTCGAGGAGGCTCTGGTCGAGGGTGTAGGCATGGGTGGTGGTGAGCCAGCCGTGCTCGATTCCGACAGTTTCGTGCAACACCTTGGCGACCGGCGCCAGGCAGTTGGTGGTGCACGAGGCGTTGGAAATCACCTGGTGTTTGGCGGTGTCGTAGAGGTCCGAGTTGACGCCCATGACAAAGGTCTCATCCACATCCTGGCCGGGAGCGGTGATGACCACCTTTTTGGCGCCCGCAGCGAGATGCGCCGAAGCCGCTTCACGACTGCGGAAACGCCCTGTCGCCTCAAAGACATAGTCGACGCCAAGATCTTTCCAGGGCAGTTTGCCGGGTTCGCGCTCAGCGAAGACCCGCATTCGATCGCCGTCGATGACGATGTCGGAGCCGTCGACCTCTACGGTGCCCTTGTAGGGCCCGTGCACCGAGTCGTGACCGAAGAGATAGCCCAACATGTCAGGCGAAGTAAGGTCGTTGATGGCGACCAGATCGAAGCCATCGCGGGCCTTGAGATGACGGGCCAGCAGCCGTCCGATGCGTCCGAAACCGTTGATCGCAACCTTGACACTCATGGAAGTCCTCCGCACATTGGAATGGCGGGAGAGTATAGCAGATGAGACAGGCTTGCACCTTGCAGGCTCGTGTGCTAATTTCCGTGTTTGCGTGGCCCGTTCGTCTAGGGGTCTAGGACGCCGGCCTCTCACGCCGGTAACACGGGTTCGAATCCCGTACGGGCTACCAACCATCATCACAAGTTTTGAGTGATGAGTTTTGAGTTATCCCCCGCCCATCCGGCAGCCCTGTGGGTGGATTTCGAAAACTCAAAACTCAAGACTGAGAACTCAAAACTCCTTCCCTGCCCCTGCGTGTTCAAACCCACTCGATAGAGATTCTTTCTCGTTGTTTGAGGATTCGGGTAGAATCGGCGTTACAGAAAGTGAGTCGATAGAATCCTACAACTCTTCGCGAAGGGAGATACCGCCATGGAAGATACTCCGCAAGGCCCGCAGGACGCTGCACCGCCGCCGCCTCCACCCCCGGCAGAGCCGCTGCCACAGGAACCGGTCGCCAGGGAGGTGGTGTCAGAAAATCGCAATGTGATGATCGTTCTCTCCTATCTGTGGCTCCTCGCCCTGATTCCGCTGCTGGTAGAGAAGGACGACCGCGAGGTCCAATGGCATGCCAAGCACGGCCTGGTCCTGACCGTCGTCGAAGTGGTGGTGATGATCGGGCTGCAGGTGGTGGTGATGATCCTTGGCGCCATCAGCGGCGGTCTGGGCTGCGTCTTCACTCTCTTGATACCGATCTTCATGCTCGCCATTCTGATCGTGCACGTGCTGTGTATCGTCAAGGGAATCAACGGACAGCGCTTCCTGATCCCGGGTGTCAGCGAGTTCGCAGACAGGTTCTGAAAACGAAGGCATCTTCGAAGGCGGCCTGATTGTGAGCCGGGTCTGAATGGTCTGTTGGGGTAGGTGACGTCAAGCCCGTGACACGCTACTCTCCTCCAGTCAGGAACGAGGTGACTTGAGTCGTGCGTCTTTCACAACAGCTGGATCCCTCGATGGTGCTGATCTCGCCCAATGTCGGCGGGCGGGCGGAGCTCTTCCGGCGATTCGGCGGGCTTTTCGAAAAGGCCAGCCTCGTTGAATCGAGCGAGCAAGTGGTCACGCGACTCCTCGAGCGAGAAGCAGTTCTTTCGACCGGCATTGGTGGCGGGGTCGCTGTGCCACACGCCCAGATCCCGGGCCTCGGGCGTCTGGTGATGGCTGCGTCCACCCACCCCGATGGCCTCCAGTACCCGGCTCTCGACAACCAACCAGTGCGGCTTGTCTTCTGTCTTCTGGGAGATACCAACACCGCCGCAGATCACCTCGCGGGGCTTGCCCGCCTGGCCCGTCTTGCGCGTCGCAGCACGGCACTCGAGCCTCTCGTCGGGGCCGCCGATGGCAACACATTTCTCGCTGCGCTGCGACGGCTGGAGGGAGACTGAGTGCGGCTGCTGGTCGCCGTCCTCCACCGCGAGGACCTGCTCGATGATGTGTTGTCCGCCCTGGTCGAGCTCGAGGAACCGGACGCGGTTGTCGTCGAAAGCCGGAGCGGGCTCGAGTTGCTCGAACGGGATCTGCCGATCTTCGCCGGCCTCCGCTCGTTGATTCCCAGCGGGATCGATTTTTCGAGCCTCGTCATCTGTTTGATCGAAGATGATCGTCGAGCCAACGAAGCTGTGAAGACCATTCGTAATCTCGCCGTCGGCGGCAGCGAGACCGGAGGGCCCCGCAACACCGTGATGCTGATTCCGGTGTCGGATGTGGAGTATTTTTAGCGACACGACGCTTCAATGAGCGAGCTGTTGATCGCTGTCGCCATCGAATATTTCACTCAGTAACTCGACGAATCGATACCGATCCCGACAGCGATTGCGACAGCGAGAACGGCTGGAGTCAGCACAGTACACTAAGACATGCTCCGCGGAACCCTTGCCTTCCTGGTCCTGGTGACATGTGCCGTGCTCGGGGCCGAGCTGAGGAACATCCTCGCCCGCCGTGGTTTGCGGGAGCCCGCGATGGAGGGGGTTTCCTTTCTGGTGGTCGGGCTTGCGCTTGGCGGGCGCGGCTTCGGTCTCTTCGCGGACGACCTGCTGGTGTCGATGCGGGTGGTTGTCCTTTTTGGTCTCGCCTGGATCGGTCTCGTCTTTGGCGTCCAGGTGGAGCTTCGGATCATCCGCCGGCTCGTCCCGTGGCAACGGTGGGCGGGATTGCTGACCCCTACTGTGGTGGGGTTTCCGGTGGTACTCGGTGCTCTGGTAGCGGGTCTATCCCCAGCCCTGTCCCTGGGACTTGGCGCGGTGGCCATGGCCGCCTCTCCCAGCCCACTCGAGGGCCTGGCACGTGGTCGAATGGTGCAGGATCGCGGGGCCATCCGCCTGCTCAAGTTGGTGATGGCCTTTGCCGGGTTGCCGGCAATGATTGTCTTTGCAGTTGCAGCCGCTCTTGCCAGCCCATTGGCCGAGGCGGGGGGGGATGTTCCGGCATGGCAACTGGTGATAGTGACCGCGGCGGTTGGCGCCCTGGTCGGTTACGCGTTGGTTGTGCTGGTGCGAGGGGTACAGGAGCACATCAGGCTCCTGACCCTGGCCGGTGGCGCGATGTGCCTGGTGGCCGGGGCGACGGCCGTACTCGGTCTCAGCGCGCTGCCGGCTGCGGCCTGCGCGGGAGCGGTGCTGGTCAACCGAAGTGTTTTTCCCAGCCGCATGCTGCGGGTCGCGCATTCGCTAGAACGGCCGATGCTGGTCGCCCTGCTGGTGCTGGTCGGGGCGTCATGGGGCGGCGCGTCCTTCTCGCTGGTTACCTTCGTGCTTCTGACTGCAGTTCGTGCGGTTGCAGCCTGGATCGCTGGTGAATTTCTGCAACGATTCGCCCGCCGACGACACGTGCCTACGTGGACACCGGGAATCGGCCTCGGTCTTCTTCCGCAGGGAGAGCTCGCCCTCGGGTTGTTGGTGGCGATCGTCGGTTTTTTCCCGGATACGACGGGTGTGCTCGAAGCGGTTGTGGCGGCGATCATCATCAACGATCTTGCCGGTGGTTGGTGGATGCGGCGGCAGCTCGCGGCTGCCGGTGAAGACAGGTGCGACCCTTGAGGTGGGCGTTTTTTCTGGTGCTAGCGGTTTTCAGCTGGACCGCGCGATATGTCGGCGGCGCGGCCGTCGATGACCCGGCGGGCTCGGCCCTGCTGGCTCTCGGTTGCCTGATCATCGGCGGGGTGCTGAGCGGCGAGCTCGCAGCCCGGCTCCGCCTTCCCAAAATCACCGGGTACCTCGTGCTGGGAATGATTGCCGGACCCCACGCGCTGGGCCTCGAAACAGCCCGCGATGCGGGTCTCCTGCGGATTTTCGAAGATCTCGCGCTCGGTCTTATTGCTCTCACTGCCGGCGGGGAGTTTCGGATCGCGATGATCCGGCGACGTCTGCGGCCACTACTTGCAATCACCGTTGCCCACACGGTGGGCA
>Ga0224513_10000239_pt1 | contig 20274 bp, 22 predicted proteins | sample SF_May12_sed_USG_5_FD_169109 | JGI IMG/M metagenome (GOLD analysis project Ga0224513, IMG submission 169109) | Sediment microbial communities from San Francisco Bay, California, United States - SF_May12_sed_USGS_21 | ecosystem: Environmental > Aquatic > Marine > Sediment | place: USA... | reverse complement strand
GACGACTAAATTCGGGGTATTCAACATCGGCGGGCAGTAAATAGTCATCAATTGACTGTGCGCCTTGAAGCATTCCTTGTAATCCATTTACCGGCGGTTCTTCCAGATAAATAACATCGTGGTGCTGCATTAAATCGGCAGTGATGCCGATAAATTCCGGCCGGTGGATTGAAAATCCGATGGTGACGGGTTTCATTGGCTCTCGTGAGCAACAAGGTTTTTGCGATTCAGACTTCGGTTTCTTAAAGGGTCTTTACAATACAGTGTACAGACTTATGGTATATCCAATAATGCGCAGTAAATTACAATTTGCAAACAGAATTCATTAAAACAGAGGACGAAATTAAATGGTGAAAGCGTTTGCCATTATCGGTTTCATATCTATTGCTTTAACCATCTGTGCCCCCGAAAAGACAATGTCAATGGATTTAACGCAGTTTCAGTGGAAAAACCGGCTGCTTTTTCTTTTTGCCCCGGATGGCAACCATCCGCTTTTCAAAAATCTACAAAACCAAATTATGGCTCAAAAAGCTGAAGTAGAAGATCGGGATTTGGTTGTTTTTGAAGTGCCTGCACAAGGCCCTTCCCGAATGAACGCGGCGCCCATAGACCCCCAGGTGGCCGATTCGATACGCGATCACTTTGCCATTCCGCGGAACACATTCAGCCTCATTCTGGTCGGCAAAGATGGCAGCATAAAACTTAAGCGCAATGATCCGGTCGATATCGGAGCGGTTTTTGAATTGATCGACTCGATGCCGATGCGCCAAAATGAAATACGGCAGAAAACGCAATGATTTAGAAACTTCGTAACCAAAATCGATTTAAAATCAGTAGATTTCCCGCGATTTTTAAAAACCAAGAACGCGACAATTTGAGGAGGGGCAAACATGGACACAAAAAAATTTTTCATCGTAGGCGGCAGTTCCGGCATTGGTCTGGAAATTGTCAAAGCGCTTCGTGAAAACGGCAACGAAATTTATGTAGGTTCACGAACCAATGATCAGCTGGCCGGCCTCGGCCGCGTGCATCATTTTGCGCTGGATGTGAAGGCGGACCCTCTCAATCTCGAAGAACTTCCGGAAGTGTTGAATGGAATGGTTTACTGTCCGGGAACCATCCGGCTCAAGCCCTTTCAGCGCCTGACAATCGATGATTTTTTAGAAGATTTACAGATTAATTTTTTGGGTGCGGTGAAGACCATTCAAGCCTGCTTAACCCGTCTAAAAAAATCTAAAACCGGCGCGTCCGTTGTGCTATTTAGCACGGTGGCCGTAAAAACCGGCATGCCATTTCATGCCTCCGTTGCCGGCGCCAAAGCTGCTGTGGAGGGACTCACGCGATCATTGGCCGCTGAATTTGCGCCCCGTATCCGGTTTAATGCCATCGCCCCTTCCCTGACCGATACGCCTTTGGCCCAAAATTTATTGTCCAGTGAAGAAAAACGTCAGGCATCGGCGGATCGCCATCCCTTAAAACGGATCGGAACACCGCCGGAAATTGCCGGCTTAGCCGTGCATTTACTCTCAGATGACAGCGCCTGGATGACCGGTCAGATTATTCACATCGATGGGGGCATGAGTTCTCTGAGAACCTTTAGGTAATAGGAATTCCAATGGTGCAAAAAGTTTTGGTTACCGGTGCCACCGGATTTATCGGCATCGAGGTCTCCAGGCAACTGGCAGAGCGGGGCATGCGCCCCAGGCTGATGGTTAGGCGTCCTGTGCGCGGCCTGATGCTCAGAAATCTGGATGCGGACATCATGCAGGCCGATATCCGCAGCCCCAAAAGCCTGGATCGCATTCTAAAGGGGATGGATACCGTTATCCATCTGGGGGCGCGAGCTGCTTTTGAACCTTATCCGCGACTTTATCCATCCATTGTCAAGGGATCCATGAATCTCATGCAGGCGGCCATTAAAGCTCGTGTCAAAAACTTTGTATTTGGCGGCAGTTTACTGGTCTACGGGGATCGAACCCAGCCGATCGATCAACAGACGCAACCTGCACCGGAGTCCGGTTACGGCCGGGCCAAGCTCGAGGCCGAACAGCGCCTGGCAGAGATGGCCGCCACTGCCGGCATCTGCTTTGTATCTTTGCGCCTGCCGCATGTTTACGGAGCCCACAGCCTGTTGTTTGATCAGGTGCGGCAGGGCAAGGTCTTTTTCCCGGGAAAAGGCGATAATCCCTTTGCCCATATCCATGTTTATGACGCGGCCCGAGCCCTTATTCATGCCGCTCAAAGCGGTCGACCGGGGATCTGGGTGGTGGCCGATGAGCTATCCTGCACCTGGAATGAATATTTTGAAACGGTGCAAACCTACTACCCGCGGCTGCGCGTGACGCATATTCCGCGAACGATTTCTTATGTCGGCACGCGGTTTTTAGACCTTCTGTTCGGATTAACCGCCCAGGCAAATCCATATCCCAGCGGCGCCATTTCCTGCTGGAATTTACGTTTACCGGTTGTAACCGGAACGATCCGCCAGTCAATCGGTGTAGATCCGAAATTTCCAACCATTCACCAGGGCATTCCCGCCGTCCTCGACGACTCGATCTCCTTTTATTGGCTGCCGTCCAATCTTGATCGACTGTAGGACAATCCGAAATAATATGACCTGATGGCATATCGACATTTGATCGTTGTGTTTTTTGATCAAATCCAGTATTTAGGAGGCGACGATGTTTTGGAACAACATTCATCGGCGATATCCGGGGTAAACTGGAATTGTCATTTTCAAAAAACCTTTGATCGTAAAAAATGGTCAATACCTCAAAAAAGTTTGCTATCCTGATCTCGATCCGACGATGGTTCGACGCAGATGCCGCTGCCGATCAAATAACAGATGCGGCGATCAAGAAAGTGGATTGGTTCCGCATCATTCCATTTGTGATCATGCACACGATGTGTTTGGGGGTGATTTGGGTCGGCTGGAGCTGGTTTGCTGTTCTAACAGCTGCCGGGCTTTATTTTATTCGGATGTTTGCCATTACCGGATTCTACCACCGTTATTTTTCCCACAAGGCCTTTAAAACCAATCGGTTCTGGCAATTTATATTTGCTGCCATCGGCAACTCCTCGGTTCAACGCGGGCCGTTGTGGTGGGCAGCGCATCATCGCCATCACCACCGCTACGCGGACACCGAAAAAGATATCCATTCGCCCAGCCAGCACGGATTTATCTGGAGCCACATCGGATGGTTGACGTCGCCTGCGAATTTTCCAACCAAAATGCAATTTGTGAAAGATTGGGCGAAATATCCTGAGCTGCGCTGGATCAATCGCTATGACATCGTCATTCCGATCCTACTGGCGACTGCTTTATTTTTGGGTGGATATCTACTCCAGATCTATGCACCCCAGCTGGCAACCAGCGGTCCGCAGCTGCTGATCTGGGGTTTTTTTATTTCCTCTGTTGTGCTCTTCCACGCTACCGTGACCATCAACTCTTTTGATCACATGATCGGCAGCCGGCGCTATGATACCCCGGATACCAGCCGCAACAATGTTGTTTTGGCACTGATCACCTTAGGAGAAGGGTGGCACAACAATCACCATCATTATGCGGTTACCGCGCGCCAGGGATTTTACTGGTGGGAAATCGACATGACCTATTACCTGCTTAAGGTCCTTTCATGGCTGGGCATCGTCTGGGACCTGCGGGGAATGCCGGAAGGCTTGCGAGACCAAAATAGAGTGCTAACCGACACCCCTTTAAGCCATTGAGAAAATTATATTCATCGCAAATCGATTGAGGAGAAATCCAAATGCGAATCGCTGTCATCGGAACCGGCATTGCAGGCATGGTGACTGCATACCTGCTCGGTGAAGACCATGAACTGGTTGTCTTTGAGGCAGAGGATTATGTCGGCGGTCACACCAACACAATTGATGTCAGCCTAAATGGCAAATCCTATGCAGTGGACACCGGCTTTATTGTATTTAACGAAAAAACGTATCCGAATTTTGTCAAGCTGATGAAACGCCTGGGGGTGACCTGGAAAGCCTCGAACATGAGTTTCAGTGTGCAATGCAAAAAAACCGGGCTGGAATTTAGCCCCAGTTCCTTAAACTCGCTTTTCATCCAGCGAAAAAATCTGTTGCGCCCATCGTTCTATCGCATGATATTCGACATTTTTCGATTCCGGCGAGAATCCGAAGAACTTCTAAATTGTGATGATTATACGCTGACGCTTGAAAATTTTTTGGCTGAAAAGGGATTTTCAAAGCTGTTTATAGAGCATTTCATTATCCCCATGGGCGAAGCGATCTGGTCGGCGGATCCCGTCAAATTCAACGAGTTCCCTGCCCTTTATTTTGCCCAGTTTTTTAAAAATCATGGTTTTCTGAATGTGCGAAATCAACCCCAGTGGCAGGTCATCGATGGCGGTTCCAGACAATACGTCAAACCGATCACCCAGGGCTATCGGGATCAGATTCGACTCAATTCTGCGGTGAAAGCTGTTCGGCGGCATTCGGATCATGTCGAGGTGCAAACTGAAAATGGTCCCACAGAACATTTCGATCAGGTGGTGATTGCCACCCACAGCGATCAGGCCCTGGCGATGCTGCAGGATCCGACAGACAGCGAAAAAGAAATCCTGGGAGCCATCCCCTATCAGGACAATCATGCGGTCCTGCATTCAGACGAATCGATTTTACCCCGTAAAAAGGCGGCCTGGGCCAGCTGGAATTACCATATACCGCAAGCGGATCTGGGGCGGGTAGCCCTGACGTACGATATGAACATCTTGCAGGGCCTGGGCGCTCCCGTCGAATATTGCGTGACGCTGAATTTGCCTGACGCCGCAGATCCCGCTAAAAAAATCAAAGAAATGCGTTACCATCATCCGGTGTATAATCCGAATAGTCTGGCTGCCAGAAACCGCCATCAAGAGATCAACGGCGTCAAGCGCACCTATTTCTGTGGCGCCTATTGGGGATATGGTTTCCATGAGGATGGGGTCAAAAGCGCATTGGAGGTGTGCAAGCATTTCGGCAAATCCCTCTGACACGGGTTCCCAACTCTTTTTTATCCCGATCTTGTATCGGCGCCAGCTATTCCCTGAAACGCTGTAGAAATAATTTTCTTCTTGGTGCTGACGATTTTTTTTTTGTGCTTATGTTGAAAGCAACTGGTATTACTTTAGCCGGCAACAAGGACGACGCATGCATAGCTGCATCTATGAGGGCACTGTTCGACACCGACGGTTCAGGCCGAAACCGAACATGTTTCGATACCGCCTGTTCTTTATGTATTTGGACCTGAATGAATTGCCCACCTTATTTGACGGTCATCCGCTCTGGTCTTCTCAGCGGGTGAACATCGCCTATTTTCGCCGCAAAGATCACTTCGGTGACCCGAAACAGCCAATCGATCAAGCGGTGCGAGACCTCGTGGCAGAAAAAACCGGACGCCCGCCGGAGGGGCCGATCCGGTTGCTGACCCATTTTCGGTATTTCGGCTACTGCTTCAATCCGGCCAGCTTTTACTATTGCTATGATTCAGCGGATTCAGCGGTGGAGACCATTGTCGTTGAAATACACAACACACCCTGGGGTGAGGTGCATTGTTATGTCCTGAGTCGCGAACAAAACGAGCATCCGGTAAAGAACTGGCGGCGGCATCGGTTAAAAAAAGTTTTTCATGTTTCTCCGTTTATCGATATGGATATCGACTATGACTGGCGGTTTCGCGAACCCGACGCCTTTATCCGCGTGCATATGATCGACTTTGAGAACGGGCAAAAGCTCTTTGATGCCAGCCTCGCATTGAAACGTCGCGAGATGAGTCCGCGGGCGTTAACCCGTGTGCTGATTCACTACCCGCTGATGACGGCCAAAGTCACCACCATGATTTACTGGCAGGCATTACGGTTATTGCTTAAAAGGATCCCTTTGTTTGATCATCCCAAAAAACGCAAGCCGATTGGCGGGAGGTATCACCCATGACCACATCGATTTTGCCTTCTGATGCGCCGGCGCTTGAAAACATCCAAAGCCGACCGACGGACGGCCTGGCCCGTAAATTTCTTTTTAAAATTTTGCGCAAATTGAAGCGCGGTAAAATCACCATCCTGGAGGGGCCGCATCGGCACGTTTTCGGTCAATCAAGCAGCGCGTACCCACTCGAGGCGGTCATTAATGTCCATCATCCCCGATTTTACAGCAAAGCCGTTCTGGGTGGCAGCATCGGTAGTGCGGAGGCTTACATGAACGGTTTGTGGTCGGCAGACGATCTCACCACCGCCCTGCGCATCATGGCCTTGAATCGCGATAGTTTTGAGCGCTTGGATAAAGGCTGGTCAAAGGTCTCGGCACCGTTTCACAAGATATGGCATTTTCTTCGTAAAAATACCCAAAGCGGTAGTCGTAAAAATATCATCGCCCACTATGACCTGGGCAATGATTTTTATCGATTGTTTTTAGACGAAACCCTAACCTACTCCTGCGGTATTTTTGATCGTAACGGCAGCAGCATGCGCGATGCTTCGATTGCCAAATATGAACGCATCTGCCAAAAGCTTGAGCTCGGCCCCGATGATGACCTGATTGAAATTGGATCCGGCTGGGGGGGATTTGCTATCTATGCCGCCCAAAATTACGGCTGCCGGATCACCACCACCACGATTTCCGACCAACAATTTAAACTGGCCAAACAGCGCATTGCGGATTCCGGCGCGGCCGATCGCATCAATTTGGTTATGAAGGATTACCGGGATCTTAAAGGAAAATATGACAAACTGGTTTCGATCGAGATGATCGAGGCCGTTGGGCATCACTATCTGGAGGCGTACTTTCGATCCTGCAGCCGATTGCTGAAGCCGGACGGCATGATGCTACTACAGGCGATTACGATTGCAGATCAGATGTTTGAGCGCCACAAGCGCTCGGTCGATTTTATCAAGCGCTATATTTTTCCGGGCAGCTGTATTCCGTCCATCGCTGCCATGACATCTGCGATTGCCCGGGCCACCGACCTGCGTCTTTTTCATCTGGAAGATATCACGCCGCATTATGCTAAAACCCTGGCCTGCTGGCGGGAGCAATTCTTCAACAATATCGATGATGTCAAAGGACTGGAATATTCAGAGGCTTTCATTCGCATGTGGGATTATTATTTCAGCTACTGTGAAGCGGGTTTCGCCGAGCGCTATATTGGAGATGTGCAAATGCTGTTCACCAAACCCATGTGCCGGCGTGAGCCGCTGATACCTGATTTAAGCGCTCGTTAGAGCCTGTCGGAAAGGAGCTTACACAGATGAATGTTTGGGTGCCGATTTTGCTGTTATTGATACTGGCCGAGGTCTGGTGGTTTGGCGCGCACTGTATGGCTTATCTCAGCGATATACGAGACTTATTTGGAAAAATGATCAAGATGACGGAAGGGGCGACAAGCAGTGATTAAATTGGCCGCAAAGACCAATAAACTGTAACTTTTGTCTGTTATTTTGTCTCTATAGTATTCTCGATTTCGCTTACCATTAATACTCCATCGTATGGTGGTGGTTCAGTTTACGCTGAGTTTCCTCCTTTCCTCAGTGGGGTCAAGCTACTGAACCACCACACTTTCTATAAATCCATTCCGAAACTTTGATAAAGCGCCTATTATCGTCGATCTGTTACATGCCCTATTTTAGGGTAACCGCGTTCTCGTGTTGCATCCGCTGCTGAGCATTCATTAGCAATAAACCAGAATTTCAAAATAGTATTTGGCGAACAGAAAAGAAGTGCTTATGATGTTAGAATGGGTGATTTGATTATTTTTTACAGTGGTCAGATAAATGATGCACCCCGAACCCTATAGGCCCGGAGGAAGACGACGCGATGGAAATTAAAAAGATCTTATGGCCGACGGATTTATCGGAAAACGCTGCAACGGCGCTGCCGCTGGTGACGTCCCTATCCCAAAAATATGCGGCTGAGATTCATATTTTGTATGTGCTAAAAGACTACCCTGAATTTGGCGCATCTTATGGCTATAGTGATCCCGGCGATTACGAAAAAATGCGGCAGTGGGAGCAGGAGACGGCAGAGAAACGGCTGGACGAAATCTGCGAAAATTTTTTAAACGCCTGCCCGCTTTATGTTCGTCACATCAGTGTCGGTGATCCGGTTAAAGAGATCCTCAAACTGATCCAGAATGAGGATATCGACATGGTCATTATGGCCAGCCAGGGCAGCGAGGCCCATTTTGATTTTGGCAGTGTTGCCGACCGTGTGATCAAATGCACGTCAATCCCCACTGTGATTATACCGGTATGATGAAACATTTATTTTCAAAGCACCTGTCGCTCTCTGTTTGTATCCTGTTGAGCGCAACCCAGGCGACTGCCGGGCCTGCCAAATTATCGCCCTGTCCGGATTCGCCCAACTGCGTTTCTTCCCAGAGCACAGATACAGCGCGTTTTATCAAGCCGCTGCAATATGCCGGCGACCTCACCGATGCCAGGCAAAAGGTCATCGACCTGCTGGAGAACGCTAAACGTGTCCGGCTGATAAGCGTTGAAACGGATTACATTCATGCTGAATTTCGCTCGCTCGTATTTAATTTTGTGGATGACGTTGAATTTTTCTTTCCCCCAGGAGAACGCATCATACATGTCAAATCTGCATCCCGGACGGGCTATTATGACTTTGGTGTAAACCGACGTCGTATGGAGCAGTTACGCTCGGCATTTGAAAATCTTACAAAATAATCGACGAATTGGGAAAATCGTCATTTATTCGAGGTTAGGATGAACATTTCATTTTATCTAAAGCTATATGCACTTACCGTACCCGTTTTTTTCATTATCGACCTGATCTGGCTGGGGGTTGTCGCCAGGGGATTTTACCAGAAAAACCTGAAATTTATTCTCAGCCCCAACGTCAACTGGACCGCCGCCATCATTTTTTATCTGATGTATATCGCCGGGATTCTGATTTTTGCGGTTGTGCCGGGCGTCGCAAAAGATTCATGGCGACACGCGGCTTTGTGGGGCGCGCTGTTTGGGTTTTTCACCTATGCAACCTACGACTTGACGAATTTAGCCCTGCTCAAAGATTGGCCGCTCAACATTGTGATCGTCGATATCCTCTGGGGGGTGGTGTTGTGCACGATTGTTGCGACACTCAGCTTTTATATTGCCAAGTGGCTGATATGATTTAGCAAGGGACATTTGATGTTGACCCTACAATGCGAATCGCAAAAAATTTGATTGCAGCAAGCTGCGTCCAGGTTGCTTTCTTGAGGGAATCAAACTTTTGATCAACAATCCGACCCATCGGCAGGAGACGATATCTATATTTTAAAAGCGCCATATCGAAGATGGAGGTAAACGCGGCCTCAGCGATCAACCCGGCCGCGTCGGGGTGGCGCGAGGCAAGGTCGATGGCAATGGCACCGCCAATGGAATGACCGTAAATGAAAATGCGTTTGAGGTCGATGCGCTTTTGTTCGACCACGTAATTCCAGGCTGCTTCGCTCGGTTTTGCGGTTTTGAAATTAACACCTACATTACGCAGTCAAGTTTTGTTGGATTGTGTTTAAGGTGAGCCGGGTTCATGTAATTAATCCGAATTATCAGCGTTCAAGTGCTTGACTTACAGAATAACCAAATAAAAAAGCTTTCATTTAGACCCTCTCACCCGCAATCAATTGCCCGTATTGTGCCCTTCCGACCGCATTACCTTCCAATATCTTAACCCTTGCCATGGCATTGAGCGCTGAAGGATCAATCCACCCGGTCATGAATCTCGATCCTGATTTCACCCCCAAAACGATTCTTCGGAACTTCGATCAAGGGCAACCCGCCATTCGCACTGTGCCTGATCGTCCACCTGGCCCGCAGTTTCTAATGCTTTAAAGCGTCTCAGCGTTTCCGCCATTAAAAACATCGTATTCGGTTCGCTAATCACACGAAATCTTTCAGAAAGAAAGTTGGAACCCGGCTATTGACATTCACACGAGAGTGTATAAACTTAGACATTTATTGGACAAAAATTGAAATTTTAAGTTTTGTACAACTATAAACTCAGATAGGCAACCTCATTCGGGTGATGGAGTCGGAAATGATAGCGTTAATAACCATGGCAAGCGCATTGACCATATTCGTATTCGGCACGGTAGTCGTTATCCAGGCCTACCATCATGGCAATGCCATGCAGCGTTCAACACTCAGTGAGATGGCTACCAACAAGGATACAGTCATCACTTTTGACGAATACGCAGTCGATTATACCGAACAATTACGCTGGAGCTTCAATGCTCTGTGAGCACCGGTAATGATGGCTCCAGCCGTGAAAATGAATGGAACCATTCGAATTCGCATCACTTGTAGGGAGGGCAATATGCTGAATATCAAAAAAACAAAAGAAAATAAAAATACAAGGCCTGTGATTAGGAAAGCAGCCGAAAAAGGACCATACAACCGGGAGAAAGCCGCACCGGGGCACTTGAATTCAGCACCGATCGGGCTGACAAAAAAAACGGCTCAACCGAATACACTTCAACGGTATCTCTCTGACATCAGTCAATATAAATTGCTAACCAGAGAAGAAGAAATATCGCTCGCTACAAGACTGCTTCGACACGGCGACAAGGCGGCGGCCCATCGGCTGATAACTTCCAACCTTAGGCTTGTGGTCAAAATTGCGCTGGATTACAGGAGGCTATGGATGCAGAATTTGATGGATCTTATCCAGGAAGGAAACATCGGCCTCATTAAAGCGGTGGAGAAATTCGATCCGGACAGGAAGGTTAAATTTTCATATTACGCTTCATTCTGGATTAAAGCATATATAATCAAGCATTTAATGGATAGCTGGCGCCTGGTGAAAATCGGAACCACCCAGGCGCAAAGAAAGCTTTTCTTCAGGCTAAAAAAGGAAAAGCAAAAGTTGCGGGATATGGGCTTTGAGCCCAGGGCGGAGCTGCTATCCGAGAGATTGGGTGTTACGCAAAAGGAAGTTGTCGAAATGGACCAGCGGATTAATGGTTGGGATATTTCTCTGGATGCGCCTTTGACAGAAGATTCCGATACAGCGCGAATCGAATTTTTAAAAACGTCCTCCGAATCGCTGGAGGAAACGATATCAAAAAAGGAGATCGAAGCCATTCTTCATCAACGAATTGCTGAATTCAAAAAAGAAATGAACCAACGGGAACTCGATATTTTTAATCAGCGTATTTTTGCGGAAAATCCGAAGACGCTGGCGGAAATCGGCAAGCGATATGGGATTTCAAGAGAACGCGTTCGGCAAATACAAAAAAATATCATTGCTAAAATGAAAAATTCTTTTAAGCACGCATTACCCGATTATGCCGCATACAGTGAAAGCGGTTAAGCCGATTAAGTTCTACGAACCGTCATAAAAAAGGAAGCTTTCATGATCAGAGCGGTTAAGACAAAAATATTGAATTTGGTAAAATCGATGCTCAAAGAGGGGATGAGCTTGCGAAAGATATCGCTGTGCATTGCTGTAGGGATTGTTTTGGGTATATTTCCCGTTTTGGGCACGACCACCTTGCTATGCACCGTTGCCGCCTTGGCGTTGCGATTGAATCTGCCGGCCATTCAGATCGTGAACTATATGGTTTACCCTTTGCAACTCGTTTTGCTGGCGCCTTTTTATGGTACCGGCAGCTGGTTATTCAAAAAACAGGATTGGCCGTTGATCGGTAGAGATTTGGTCGGTTTACTGCAAAATGATTTTTGGGGCAGCATGGCCGGCCTGTGGGATTTGACACTTTATGCGATTCTGACATGGTTGGTCATCAGCCCATTGATTTTCCTGCTATTGTACAGCGCCTCAAAGCCGGTGATTCGCGCCCTGGCTACTTACCGCAGATAGAATTCGTATATTCACACCTATTTTTTCGCGTAATTTCATGATTTTTCCTTTTTGGGAAACCAGGGGAAAAATGACGGGGTGCGCATGATATACTCGCGGTACCCTGGCCGGGTGTTGACAATGGTTTTTTCCGTCAGTGGAATGCCGGTCATCTTCAGTAAAACAGCGGAAATAACCAACGGGCTCACCACGGTCCACCAGCTGTTCGGCGTGGACAATACAATCAAAAAAATCCCCCACCAGATTAAACATTCACCGAAATAATTGGGATGGCGGGAGTAGGCCCATAGCCCGCGGTCCATCACTTTGCCCGCGTTGGTCGGATCGGCCTTAAATCGCGCCAGCTGCCAGTCGCTGACGGATTCAAAAACAAATCCGATCATCCAAATGACGAATCCCAGAAAATCGAGCCCGCTCAAATGGGCCGGTGTGGCGGATACCTGACCGTACTGGATAGCCAGTGCGATCACCCATAAAAACAGGGCCTGGAGCAAAAAAACCTTAAACAGACTGATGATCCAGAATCGGTCGCCGCTGGCCTTTCTCCAGCCACCATAGCGGGGATCTTCGCCCTTTCCCCAGTTGCGCCAGGAAAGATGCGCGCTCAGCCGCAGCCCCCACGCGGTTGTGAGCAAAACGATTAGAATTTTGCGCCCGGTGAATCCCTCAGCCAGGCCAAAGGTCAACCAGGCAATGAGGACAAATCCCAGTCCCCAGAGACTGTCGACAAAAGTGACGTTTTTATAAATCAGGCTGATCAGCCAGCCACAAATCATCAGGCTGATTACGGCGGCCAGATTCCAGCCGAAAATGGGTATTAAATTTTCCATTCTAATTGCTCCAAACGCGCCACCCGTCTTTATGAGATCATTTGATGCGGCTTTAACGGATCTGCCACCGAATTGCCGGCCTGCCGCTCGGCAATCGCGTTGCGAATTTGCTCATGAACGCGGCTGCTGATCGGGTATGCCAAAACAATAATAAAGGCGATAATATTGCAAGCCGACGGCACCAGCGCATACAGCGTTCTCAAGGTCAGCTGCACCTGCTCGGTTTGTACAACATTCGGTTCATAACCGGCGTAACCGAGGATGGACAGTCCCGCTCCCACACCGATAGCAGCAGCAAATTTTTTGGCAATCGACCACAGGCCGATGTACTGCCCCTCCCGTCTCTGACCGGTGAGCAGCTCATCGTAATCTATCACATCCGCCTGGATGGCGGATGGCAACGCCAGGGTGGCGCCAAAGCCGATGCCGGATAAAAAAACCAGGATTCCGTAAATATTTGCATCCCCGGGACCCAGAAAAAAGACACCGATAAACGCGCCGGTATTGATGACCATGGATGTCAGCCAGGCCGCCTTCTTGCCGATGCGGCGCGAAATCAAAATCCATCCGGGCAAAAAAATGATTCCGGTTACAAAATAAAGCAGCAGGAAGGCATCGGCCAGCTGCGACTGCAAGACATACTCGACATAATATAAAATCAGGGTTGCCGGCAAATTGCTGCCAATTGCCGCGATCGTATAGGAGATGACTAAAATAATAAATGGTCGATTGCGAGCCACATAACGAAACCCCATCCAGAGGCCGGTCTGATTCAGAACTTTGCCGGATGGTTTTTCTTTGATAGCAATCACGCACCACCAGCAGGAGCCGATCAACAAAGGTGCATACAGTATCGCAATCCAGAAAAATTTGGCGCGCTCGCCATCAGCGTCTGAAGTCAAATCAAAGGCCCATTCGACAATTGCCGGTGAGCTGGCCGCCATCAGGGTGCCGGCGATGAGAAGCCCGTCGCGCATGCCAAAAAGGGAGGTGCGTTCATGATAGTCGAAGGTGATTTCAGGCCCCAGGGATTCAAAGGGGACCACCACCACGGTCCAAAACAGAAACAGCGAATAAATACAGATGCCAAACCACCAGGTTTCAAAATTGGCAGATGCCTGCGGGGGATTAAACAGCAAATACATGCTCAAAGCGACAAAAAGCGATCCAATGGCAATATACGGGCGGCGTCTGCCAAATTTTGTTCGGGTCCGATCCGAGAGATGACCAATGGCGGGGTCGGTCACCGCATCAAATATCCGCACGCTAAATAGAAGGGTTCCCAATACAGCGATATTGATACCCACCACATCCGTATAGAATTTAGGGATATAAACGTAAACCGGTATTCCGACAATTGCCAGGGCAAATGCCGGTGCTGAATACGCGATTTTTTTTCCTAAGGCAATATGTTCGGGATGCCGCGTTTTCACTATAGGTCCAGGAGTTCTTTTTTCATAGATTCGCTAATCGGTTTGGACCCCAGCCATATGGAAAACAGGGCAGCAGCAAAATCATCGCCCTCGACAACACCCTTGGATTCCCCGTTTAGTGCCAGCTCCGTCCCCTTACCGGGTATGTATGTCAAAGAATACCGGTCGCCCGGCTGAACATCCTGGTACATTGAATTATGGTATTCAATGCGGGATCGCAGTCGCTCATAGGTCTGTGCATCCACATTTTCCGATATTTTTTTGTGGGTGGCGGAACCGAAATCATCGCCGGCGATGGATCTGAAATATTCAACTTCCAATCGCTTGGGCACATCTGAAAGGGCCAGCTTTGAGGAGCAATCTTCCGGCAGATATAAAGCCCCGACGTAAACTTTTGCAAACACCATCACCCGCAAAAGTCCGGTGCCTCTTAACGCTAAAGACGTACCCGCTGTTGTATAGCGATCATCAAAATTTACACCTTCAATTTCTGCAGCCTCGATCTGGGGGGGTATGAAAAGTATCGCGATCAAGGCAACGATCGTTTTTACGGATTGATAGTTTCCTGAGTTCATCCTATTGTCCCCCATATAACGTTTTCTGCATGCTGTGCGCATTAAATGCTCGTTAAAAGAAAAACCACGTCAGATAGATCTGACCTTTTGACCGTGCCTGAAAGAACCAGAGCGGTTTAAATTTGAATCGTTTAATATTTTGGTATTCCGCGAAGACTGATGGTGCGTTAGCCTACTTAAGATTTATGACGCAAGATTAAATGGCCCTATTTTACCTGCTGCGGGACTTTTTGCACCTTACTGAGGTCGTAGCCTTGCGCTTTGATAAAATTTAAGATCCGATTGTAGTCATCGTCCGGTATAGAAGGTTTTCTGGCCATAATCCAGACATAGTCCCTTTTGGTGCGGCCAATGACGGTTTGGGTATAATCTTCAGTAAGATATATGATGCGGTACTCTGCTTTAATCGGCCAAAAAAACTGCATGCCCCAAACAGCATTTGAATCCTTATCCTGAATAAATCCACGAGGTTTATAGGTCTTAAGCGGTCCATCAAAAGCGCCCTTGTTGAACGTAAATGTCGTTTCTATGGTTCCATCTTCAGCCAGACGATAAGATTCAATTGCGTTATAGGCTTCCTTCTCGATTGCGTGGGGGATATTGGCGATAACATACCAATCTCCCATGAAACGCTCTATGTTTACAGAATCAACCGTATCGATCGGCGGCCCGGTAGCGCAACCCGAAATCGCAGCAATTAGAATTAAACAAGAAATTCTGTTTAAGGTTCTCGTTGGAATTAAGGTATTAATTTTTATTAATTTCATCATGGGTGAGATCCTGGTTTATTTGACGCTCAACTGCCTGTGAGCATCTGTTTATTTTCAAGCTGTGCTTTACAGCTGATACAATATCGAGCCGTCGGACTGGCTTTAAGCCGCTTGATGGGAATATCCTCGTTGCAGCGGCCGCAAATCCCGTATTCGCCAGCTTCAATATCCTGCAGCGCTTGCTCGATTTCTCTGATGACCATATTGTTCCTGCTGCACAGGTGATGTGAAAAATTACGCTCGGTAGTATGGACCGCCTGGTCGAGCGGGTCCGCCCGATGTTCGTCGGGTGCCTTAAGGTCGTCGAGACTACAATCAGAACCAGGCAATAAATCTTGGAGCTGGGCGGATAGCTTGCGCTTGAAGTATTTGAGACTTTTTTTATTCATTTATTTCAATATCCACCATTAATCAACTGTAGAACGCGAGGCGCATTGATAGTTTTGTCAGACAGCCTTTTTTAAGAGAGAATAATAATCACCATTTTAAGTCAATCAAGTGAGATTTTAAGAAATGTTGGGTACATTGCCGAAACCTCTAATCGTCAAAATATGTGGATGTCATTATGCATTAGAAGCCAGGCGAGTAAACTGAACAGTCATCCTCAACCTCGTGTTCTTTGCCATCCAAGATCACTTTCCCACGGCCCGACTCAAAGCGAATGAATTGATCGAGATCGTGAACTTTTGTACCAATCTCTTCACCGGGCAATAGCCTCATAACAACCAGTTGACTGTTTTGAGCTGTGTTCAGCACTTTTCGAAAGTTATCGTTCTGCAAAGTCGCTTTCTAAATATTTATTAAAAATCCAGCCATTTGATTACCTCCAGTTAATAATTCATTTTATTTGTAAAGCTTTTGAATATAAGAGATTACCGTTGCGAAGCTGCATCTATTTCATCTTACGCGATACACCGAAAAATTGTTCAGGCTCTTTTTCGCGTCCGTTGACAACAACGTATTCCAGTTCCTCAGCTAAGGGGGAACCCATCGCAAGCAGCTTTTCATGATCCTTGAGCGCGAGCGATTTGTTTCCCATCTGTACATACAGAACCCCGCGATACATATACGGTTCTGGCAAATTCGGATTTAGTTCGATCGCCCGGTTATAATGCATCAAGGCATCGTCAAAATGATCGGACCCCTGCTTCCTTAGGCTATAGGCCAGGTTATTATGGGCTTCTGCGAAACGCTCGTTAATTTCCAGAGCCTCCCGGAACTGCTTTTCAGCTTTTACAAACTTCTTGTCCAGCATCAGCTTAACCCCTTTATTATAGGTTTTAACATCCTTGGAAACGGCAGGGGTGGAGGATGCACTTCCGGCAGCCATTACATTTGGAACGATAAACAGAATCAAAATAAAAATGGATATTAACGTTTTCATGGGATTCACCTCCGATAAGATTTTAGTTTAAATTGCTACAATCCAATAGATTGGGTTTTGAAACCCCTTCCAGACAAATTAAGCCGCTAGGGCATGACTGTTTTGTGAGGTACCGGAATCGTCTTCTGGCATTCCGCTTTGTGACACGGCATTCGCCAGAGCTTTGAGCTCCGCGCCCTCGATGACCTCGCTTTCCAGCAGTTTCTCCGCAGCCTCATCCAAAATGCCCCGCTTGGATTTTAATATGCCCAGAACTCTTTCATATTGCTCATCAATGATTTGACGAATCTCTTTGTCAATTAAGTGAGCCGTCATTTCGCTATAATCACCACCGCTGTCCGGATTCGCATTGAGAAATGGGCTTTGCTTATTGCGGGAAAAATAGACCTGCCCCAATTGACGGCTCATGCCGTACTCCTTGACCATGCTACGCGCAATATCAGTCGCCCTCGAAAGATCATTGTGAGCGCCCGTGGAAATGTCATCAAATACAATATCCTCAGCAGCCCTTCCGCCCAATAGCGTCGCGATTCGATTCAGCAACTCGGTTCGGCGCATCAGAAAGCGATCTTCAGTGGGCACCTGCATGGTATAACCGAGTGCGGCAATACCACGGGGGATAATGGAAATCTTTTGGACGGGATCGGTTTCTGGCAGTGTCATGGCCACAATCGCATGCCCGAGTTCATGATAGGCGACAATCTTTTTTTCTTTCGGATTGATCAGCCGATTCTTTTTCTCCAGACCGGCAACGACCCTTTCAACCGCCTCTTCAAACTCGGCCATGCCCACTGCAGCCTTATTTCTTCGTACGGATAAAAGGGCAGCCTCATTGACCAGGTTGGCAAGATCGGCTCCCACCATGCCGGATGTCATACCGGCCACCGTGTCGACGTCCAGATCGTCCGCGGCCGTTATTTTTTTAAGATGAACTTTTAAGATTTCTTTCCTGCCCTGCTTGTCGGGTCGATCAACCAGTATCTGACGATCAAAACGACCCGGTCTCAGCAAAGCGGGATCAAGAATTTCCGGGCGGTTTGTCGCCGCCATCAGGATGACACCGATATTTGGATCAAATCCGTCTAATTCCACCAGGAGCTGGTTTAAGGTTTGCTCGCGTTCATCGTGCCCGCCGACTGTGCCGAATCCCCTTGCCTTTCCCAGGGCATCCAGTTCATCGATGAAAATGATGCAAGGCGCATTGTCTTTGGCCTGCTTAAAGAGATCTCTTACCCGTGCTGCGCCCAGACCGACAAACATTTCGACAAACTCCGAGCCACTCAAACTGAAAAATGGCACCCCGCTTTCCCCAGCCACTGCCTTTGCCAAAAGGGTTTTACCGGTGCCAGGAGGGCCGACCAGCAAGATGCCGCGCGGAATCTGTCCGCCAATGCGTGTAAACCGCTCGGGTTCTTTGAGAAAATCGATAACCTCCACCAGCTCCTCTTTGGCCTCATCGACTCCTGCGGCGTCTTCGAATCTCACTTCGACATCGTTATTCATGTAAATTTTCGCTTTGTTTTTACCCAGGGTCATAAAGCCCCCCTGCTGTTTTTGAAATCGTCGCATAATGAAAAGCCATAAGCCGAGAAAAAGGAGCACTGGAAAAATCCATGACAGAAGATTTGAAAAAAAATTCGACTGGATTTTTCCGGCATATTCAATGCCGTTTTGCGCGAGCACATCAGAGATTTCCCCATCGACCCGTACCGTTTGGAAAAGCTCGCCCTGTTCCGAGTCGGAGGTGTCGGTAAACATTTTACCCTGAATAACATTGTCTGACACCGCAACTTCTGAAACCTTTCCTTCTTTGGCGAGCTGCAAGAATTCGCTGTATGGGATTGTCTTCACGGCGGCATTCGTCGATAGAAAATTAAACACCAGAAAGGCAAACCAAATACCACCAATGATTAGTAACATTCTAGACCGATTTTGATTCTGCACGGGTTAGTCCTTTCTTTAATTCGTGCTAAGACTCAATGCGTTTACCAAGCTGATTTTTAGTGGCCATCACTTGGTTCAAAATTCTCGTTTTACCGAATGGGAGAATCTAACGCTGAAATCTCTTCGTTAAATGGATTCAGATTTCGATCGATGGAACGATAATCGCCTTTGGCGCTGTTTTCTGATCGTGTCAGTCCGATATTGATGGCCTCATCGATCCGATCCACCAATATGAATTGCATGGCATTACGAATCTCCTCGGGTACGTCGTCCAGATCGCGTTCATTACGCTTGGGCAAAATGACGGTTGTGAATCCAGCGCGGTGGGCCGCTAATACCTTCATTTTAATTCCGCCCACCGGAAGGATTCGCCCGCGCAGCGTGATTTCGCCGGTCATCCCGACATCACTGCGCACGGGACGGTTGCTGAACAAACTGGCCAGGGCCATCGTCATGGCGATACCCGCCGAAGGACCATCTTTGGGGATTGCACCCGCCGGCACATGTAAATGCACTTGTTGGTGATCGAATGCTTGCGGATCAATCGCCAACCTTTCAGCTTGTGCACGAATATAGCTGTAGGCAATCTGCGCACTTTCTTTCATGACGTCACCAAGTTGACCGGTTAATTTAAGTTGCCCGTCACCGTTCATTCGCGTTGCCTCAACGAAAAGGATGTCACCGCCATTTGCCGTCACCGCCAGACCGGTGCTGACGCCCGGCACATCGATGGTTTCAGAACGTTCATTCTCAAATTTTTCTTTTTTTAGGTACTCTATCACCTGCTCGGGCGTAACAATAACATGCGACCAACCATGGGTCGTCAGATTGACGACGCATTTACGGCAGACTGCACCGATAAGCCTTTCTAACTGACGAACCCCGGCTTCGCGGGTGTAGCTGCCAATAATCTTGCGAACCGCCTCGTCCATGAAGGTCATCTCGTTATCGATCAGGCCATGACTTGTCAATTGCCGGGGGATCAGATGTCGCTTGGCAATCTGAATTTTTTCAAACTCCGTATAGCCATCTAACTGAATGATTTCCAGGCGATCTCTCAATGCTGCCGGGATGCTGTCCAATTGATTGATTGTTGCAATAAAAATGACGTCACTCAGGTCAAAATCCACATCCATATAATGATCGCGAAAAGCGGCGTTTTGAGCTGGATCCAATACCTCCAATAGGGCGCTACTGGGATCACCGCGCCAATCCGATCCGATCTTGTCGACTTCATCCAGCATAAAGACCGGATTACGGGTGCCGGCCCGCTTGATGGCCTGAATGATTCGACCCGGCATCGCTCCGATATAGGTCCGACGGTGACCTCGAATTTCAGCCTCATCCCGTATTCCGCCAAGACTCATACGGGTAAATTGACGCCCCATGGCCCGCGCAATGCTCTGCCCCAGACTGGTTTTACCGACACCCGGCGGGCCGGCAAAACATAATATGACACCCATCGCTGGTGAAAAAGATGCCCTGGAAGTTGTATTTTTATTG
>Ga0224513_10000238_pt1 | contig 20325 bp, 16 predicted proteins | sample SF_May12_sed_USG_5_FD_169109 | JGI IMG/M metagenome (GOLD analysis project Ga0224513, IMG submission 169109) | Sediment microbial communities from San Francisco Bay, California, United States - SF_May12_sed_USGS_21 | ecosystem: Environmental > Aquatic > Marine > Sediment | place: USA... | reverse complement strand
GTTCGCCCGCACTCTGGGCCGGGCGCTTTCGAGACCGGCGATCATGCCGGCGCCGGCCTTCGCGGTGCGGCTGGCCCTCGGTGAAATGGCCGACTCGCTGCTTCTGTCCTCGCAGCGGGTGCGACCGCAGGTTCTCGAGGACCACGGTTACGCCTTCAAGAGCCCTTCACTGGACGGGGCAATCCGCTCCGCGCTTTCATCCTGACCCGATTCCCTGGCTGAGGGACTTCAACGCCGCCGAGGGCGATTGAAGAAGGGTCCAGGGCTCAGGGTTCAGGGTCCACCCACCCCCTAAGTACGGATTTGAGCTCACCAGCTCAGTGCGCCTTGTACCCTGCACCCTGCGCCCGGGGATTGGGAGGCGTTTCAGCCCGCGAGAGCTTCGACCGGTGTAAGCCGTGCCGCGCGGAGCGACGGGTAAATCCCCGCAACCAGTCCAATGCTGATCGCAAAGATGATCGCCAGGAAGACCGCGAAGCCCGAGATCGGCAGACCGGCCTCGAAGAACTGGCCTGCAACGGCGCACACCACCACCGCGACGAAGAAACCGATGACCGCCCCGATCGCCGACAAGAATATCGCTTCGACCAAGAACTGGATCAGGATGTCCCGGTCCTCCGCGCCGATCGACTTGCGGAGGCCGACCTCATAGAGACGCTCGGCGAGCGAGATCTGGAGCACCGAGAAGATGCCGACCCCGCCAACAACCAGCGAGATCGCCGAGATCGCGAAAAGGACGATCGTCCATCCGCGGAGCTGCTCGTCGATCTGTCCTTCGGCCTCGAGGATCTCCTGAGCGACATTTTCGATTTCGAAATCCTCGACCCTGTTGTGCTGTCGCCAGAGACGGTTTTTCAGATGGGCGAAGAGCTGCGAGAGTCTGTCGGTATCGGCCGCCTTCACTATCAGCAGCGGGACCCTGTCGCCGCCGCCGAAAAGACTTTGCATGGTCGTGAGGGGGATGGTCGCACCCTCCATCTCGCGCCGGCTCCAGCCATCGTTGATCATGTCGTTGCCGACCCGCTCGCCGATGCCGACGACCTCGAATCGGTGATCTCCGATCCGCACCCACTGTCCGATTGCGTCGTGGCTACCGAAGAGCTCCTCAACCAGGAAATGACCGATGACGACAACCCGACGTTTTCGCTTGAGATCGAGGTCGGAGATGTAGCGACCCTTTTCGGCCCGGCGGTCGAAGACAACTGCGTATTGGGGCGTCGTGGCGGTGATCCGGATAGACTGGCTGGCGTCGCCCCACGCGATCACCTGTTGGGTGTACGACACCGGCGCGGCCGACGTAATCTGATCGCTCGCCTCGACCAGCCCCGCCGCGTCCTCTCGCCGCAGGCCCTCGGAAAGATGAGAGCGCTTGACGTCGAGGTTCGAGGTCGGGGCTTCGGTGCTGACGAAAAGCACACCGCGCAGTCCGAGAGAATCGAAGCCGTTCCATATCTCCACCTTGACCGCCTCGATCAGGCTGACCATGGTCACCACCGCCATGGTGCCAAGGACAACCCCGAAAAGGGTGAGCAGCGAGCGCATTTTGTGCGCCCAGATCTCGGTGAGAGTCGTTCGCAAGGATTCGCCGATGTACATAGGACCTCACTCGTAACGCAGGGCGACGACCGGATCGAGGCGTGAGGCCTTGACAGCCGGATAGAGCCCGAAGAAGAAGCCGACAACCGTGGCTGATGCCACCGAGACGACGATCATCGAGGCGGTGATCGCCATCGGCATTTTCATGACGGTCATGATGCCGAATGTAAAGACGATACCGAGGGCAAGGCCCGCGGTCCCTCCGAACACGGTGACCACGATGGCCTCGATCAGAAACTGAACAAAGACCTGCCACCCAGTGGCGCCAAGCGCTTTCCGCACCCCGACCTCGCGCATCCGTTCGGTGAACGAGGCGAGCATGATGTTGGTGATCACGATCCCGCCCACCAGCAAGGAGATAACGCCGCAGGCGAGAAAGGTGATGTTGTAGATCTGGCCCTCGCTTTCGCCCTGGTCGATCCGTTCCTGGCGGTCCCAGACCCCGAAGTCTTCAATTCCGTGCCGCGAGCGTAAGAGTTGCTCGAGCGCGTCCCGCGACTCCTTGTGGACCTCGGGCGAGCGCAGGCGCAGGTTGAGCTCGTCGATGCGCTCGGCGCCCGGCTCCTGGTGACGTTTCATGTACGAAGTGATCGGCACCGTGACCAGACGGTTGAGCCACTCGTGGGCGTTATACGTGTCGTTTTCCTGCCAGAAGAAAACCTTTTCCGCGGTGACCCCGACCACCGTGTAGGCCTTGCCGTCGATGTTGAGGGCCCTGCCAACCGGATCGGCGGTGCCGAAAAGCTCGCGGGCCCGGGTCGAGCCCAGCACCGTCACCGCTGCCGCCGAGTCCATATCGTGGTCGGTGATGTATCGGCCTCCGCCCATTTCGAGCTCGCGCATCTGCATGAACTCGGGCTCGATGGCGGTGATCCGGTAGCTCTCCTCAGTTCCCCCTGCGCGCACCCGGTGGCCACGCGCGATTTCCGCCACCACGAGGTCGAAGCCGTCAACGGTGTCTCTGATGGCCGCCGCGTCGGTGAGCTTGAGTCCGGTCTTTGCACGTTGCCGGGCCGTCATCTCGAGCTCGCCAGGAGGCTGGTTGTATACGCCCATGAGACGGGTGCCGCCCGATTCGCGAAAGTACTGGTCCCTCCGCGCGTCCATGCTGGCGGTCATCCCGAGGGTTGCCACCACCGAGGCGACACCGAGGATCACACCGAGGGTCTGCAGCACCGTGCGGCCGAGATGCTCGCGAATCTCGACAAACCCTTCGCGGATGAACTGCGCCGGATTCATGCTGCAGCCTGTTGTCCGTTCGGCAGGATCAGACCATCGACAATTCGAATTGTCTGGCGGGCGCGAGCAGCGATCGTCGGATCATGGGTGACGATGATCATGGTCTGTCCGCCGGCGCGGAGCTCGTCAAAGAGCTCGAGAATCTCGATCCCGGTCTGCTGGTCGAGGTTTCCGGTGGGCTCATCGGCCATGATCACCGAAGGTCTGCCAACGATCGCTCGGGCGATGGCGCCGCGCTGCCTTTGACCGCCCGAGAGCTCGTTTGGGCGGTGCCTGGCGCGGTCGGCAAGATTGACCTTGGCAAGCGCCTCGTAGGCGAGCTGGCGGCGCTCTTTGCGGCCGATGCCGCCGTAGAGCAACGGCAATTCAACATTCCGTAACAGGCTCGCCCTGGGCAGCAGGTTGAAATTCTGGAAGATGAAGCCAATCTTCCGGTTGCGAAGGTGGGCGAGCTTGCGCCTCGAAAAATCGGCCACCTCCTCGCCGTCGAGCAGGTACGAGCCCGCCGTCGGTGTATCGAGGAGCCCGAGAATATGCATGAGGGTTGACTTTCCGGACCCCGACGGGCCCATGACCGCGAGGTAATCGCCGACACCCACCTCCAGGTCAACGCCACGCAAGGCTTCAACTGAGAGATCCCCTTCGCCATAGACCTTGGTGATGCCCTCGAGCTTCATCAGCGTCTGCATCAGGATCTCTCCTCCTGTGGCTTCGATGGATCCGCCAATGCCACCTTTTCGCCCTCTTCAATGCCTTCGACGATCTGAACTTCGGTGGTCGAAGCGATTCCCGTCACCACCTTGCGCTCCTCGAACCATCGCCGCCACTCCTGACGGGGGTCGTCACGCCACTTCTCTTCGTCGCTCTTCTGTTCCTCGTCCTCGGAGTCCTCCGTACTCTCGTCGCTGTCCTCCGTCTCGGCAGTCTCCTTGGGCAGAGGCGTCTCGCGTTGGATGTAGACCATCTCCTCTTCGCCACGAACAAAGACCGATTCGACGGGCACCGTCAGCACCTGCTCGCGAATCTCCCCACGGATCTCGAGATTGGCGGTCATGCCTGTTCGCAGCTCAACCCCGAGCTTTTCCAGGGCGATCTCGACGTCGAAGACCTTGACCTGGTCGTCGAGGCGCGCGGCCGGCGCGATGCGGCTGATGGTTCCATTGAAGAGCACTCGCGGAAATGCGTCGAGGGTCACTCGCGCCTTCTGGCCGAGGTGGATCTTGCCGATGTCGACCTCGTTGACACCGGCTTTGACCAGCATCGTGCCGAGGTCGGCGACGGTGGAGATCACGGTGCCGGCGTTGAACGAGCCCGAGCCGGTCACGGTCTCGCCGAGCTCGACCGGGCGTTCGATGACCACCCCGTCCATCGGCGAGAAGATGTTGACCACCTGCCGCGGATTGTCGCCGATCGGGATGCCGGACGCCTCGACGAGACCAATTCGGTCCCGCGCCTCATCAAGCGCCTGCTGGGCCTGGCGGTAGCGGGTTTCCGCCTCGCGGTTGACCTCGACTGAAATGAGGCCGTTCTCGAAGAGTTTTCGCTTGGCTTCATAGTCCTGCTTGGCGTCCTCGAGGTTGATGGTCGCGGACTCGTCCTGGTTGCGAACCGCCAGCAGGTTCTGGGCCTGGTTGACATCGGGTTCGATGCGAGCGATGAGCTGGCCCTTTTTCACCACGTCACCGGCGCGAACCGGGAGGTCCACAACGCGACCGGAGAGGTTCGATTTGACCTCTACCTTGACCTCCGGTTCGACTGTCCCCACCTCTCGAACCACGACCTGGACATCATCAATGGCGGCCGCGAGGGTCGGGATCTCAGGGCCCTTCTCCTCCTCACCGTTAGCGTTTCCTTTGGTCTTCGCTGCATACGCTACAGCCGCGGCTGCGATCACCACCACGGCTATGAGAATCAACCAACGTTTCCGTTTGCGGGCCATAGGCTCCTCCTCCCACACCATCAACGACTCGACTCACTAAGAATTACGCGCAAACGGCTGGAAATGTTCACTTTTCAGGCCGAAGCCGGTTCGCGTTCTTGTCGCTATCGCTATCGGGATCGCTATCACCATCGAATGAACACTCTCCCGACTGGCTCTCTCGATTCCGATCCCGATAGCGAATGCGATAGCGATAGCGATGAAATCCAATCGGTGCGCCCTTCGGCCGGTGTAAAATATCGATCACGATCGTCGAAGGAGGCAAGCATGGATGAGTTGTTGACCAAAGAAAACATCGACTACAAAGAACGAGCACGTGAGGTGGCCGAGAAGTACGTGCGGCCCCGGGCCGCCGAGCTCGACCAGACCCGCGAGTACGGCTGGGACATCCTCGAAGCTCTCAAGTCCTATGAGCTTACCGGTGCATGGATTCCAAAGGAGTACGGCGGCCACGATGCCGGCGTCCTCAACCTGTGCCTGATCGTCGAACAGCTTTCGCGCGCCTGTGGCGGAGTCGGTGTCGCCTTTGCGGTCAACGCACTCGGATCGTTTCCCATCATCCTCGGCGGCACCGAGGAGCAGAAGCAGAAATACCTGCCGCCGATCGCTAAAGGTGAAAGCTTGATTGCCTTTGGACTGTCCGAGAAGGCCTCAGGGTCTGATGCCGGAAGTCTGCGCACTACCGCCATCGGTGACGGCGACGACTACGTGATCAACGGCCACAAGAAGTGGAACACCAACGGTGGCGTGGCGTCCGTCTTCACCATCTACGCCCTCACCAACCCCGACAAGGGAATCCGCGGCATCTCGCCCTTCATCGTCGACAAGGACACTCCCGGGTTCACGGTCGGCAAGCGCGAAGACACCCTTGGCATCCGCACGGTATCGGTCAACGAGCTCGAGTTCGACGACTGCCGGATTCCATCCTCACAGCTGCTTGGCGACCGTGAGGGCGGCGGATTCAAAAACGCCATGATGACCCTCGATCGCGCCCGCCCGGGGGTTGCGGCTCAGGCGCTCGGTCTCGCCCAGGGCGCGTTCGAGTGGGCCCTTCGCTACACCTCGGAAAGGCGCCAATTCGGTCAGACTGTGATGTCCCACCAGGCTGTCCAGTTTATGCTCGCGGACATGGCGACCCAGATCGAGGCCGCGCGCCAGCTGGTCTACGCGTCGGCCCGCCTCATCGATTCCGGTGCAAAGAACATCAACAAAATGGCCGCTATGGGCAAAGTCTTCGCCACAGACACGGCGATGAAGGTGACCACCGACGCCGTTCAGCTTTTTGGCGGCTATGGCTACTGCAACGACTACCCGATCGAGAAGTACATGAGGGACGCCAAGATCACCCAGATCTACGAGGGCACCAACCAGGTCCAACGCCTCGTGATCGGTCGTGCGTTGACTCGGGAGCTCAAGGAGCTCACCGGCCACCTCGACGTCACGGTGGAACACTTCCCGGATTATGATCCGGAGGCGTGAATCAGTGAGTGAATTAGGAAATAGGAATGCCGGCCAAGCTGCAGACCCGGCCTCCTCGAGAAACGGGTTGGCTGGCTGGAAGATCCGAAATCCGAAATCAGATATCCGAAATGGGGGCTAGATGGAAATTCCTAATTCCTAATTCCTAATTCCTAATTCGGCGGAGCGGTAATTACCCTTCGTCAAGGGACCGGTGGTACTCGTGCTCCCACGTATTCCACCACTCAGTTTCGATGCCGCCGCAGGTTTCGCCAAAGGCTGAACACGCAACGCAGCCATCGCCACGGACCACCTCGGGATCATCGAGTGGCGGGAAACGAACGGTAAGTTGTTCTCCGAGCCCGCGGGCAGCCTCCTCCTCCGCGGTCGACTCCCGACCTTCGAGCCGGGTCACGCCATTGCGCCGTAACCGTTGAGAGGACTCGGGGAAGAGGACGCTGTCCTCCTTATCGACGTGCTCCCAGAGGTGATGTGCCAGTCGCCGGGCGGCACTGGCCAATCTCTCTTGGTTGCCACCGGCTCCTTCGAGCTCGTCGACCAGAATTGCCGCCGCGCGGTGATCCGCCGCGATCGACGGCAGCGGTCCTCGGTCCGCCGGCACCTCTGCCCTCTCGACTAAAACCGGGAACAGAGTCTGTTCCTCTCGTTCGTGGTGATAGCCTGCGACAAAGACCCTGAAGAATTCAACGAAATCGGCGACATCCTCCTCCGAACTTTCACCACCAGCCGTAATCTCGGCGAAGCGGATCAGCGATCCGGCCACCCGGTCGACAAGCAGGTGCTCGGCTTTGAACTCGTCGAAGAGCCGCATCAATCGACAGCCGGATGTACAGTCCCAGCTGTTCCCGGGCCTCGTGGATCCTGCGCCGCGTGCATTTCCCCGCCGATCTCACCTCTGACCGAGTGGACCTCGCCGAGCGAGGCCGCCGGCCGAAGCTCATGGCCGCGCCTCTCGAGTGCCTTCTCGGTTTCGGGAGACAGGGCGTGCGCTTCAGCAAAGACGATATCCGGCATCCATTGATGATGGATACGAGCTCGATCCACCGCTGCCTGTAGCTCATCACCGTCGACGATCAGGTTGAGAAGGACCTGGGCTGTAGCCGTGGGAATTCTCGATCCCCCGGGCGAGCCGGTCACGATGATCTCCTTGCCACGCCAAGCGATGGTTGGCGTCATTGATGACAGCATGCGTTTGCCTGGCCCGACCGAGTTGGCCTCACCCTGAATCAACCCATAGAGATTGGGTTGACCAGGTGCGGTCGCGAAATCGTCCATCTCGTTGTTCAGGAGGAAACCTGCTCCCGGAACCAGTAGCCCGCATCCGAAGGATCCGTTGAGAGTAGTCGTCATCGACACCGCGTTGCCGTCGCCATCCATCACCGAAAGGTGAGTCGTCTCTGTCGATTCCGAAACCAGGTCACGCGACCACGTGCGAACCCGGTCCGATGGCGTCGCTTTTGCGAGGCGAATCCTCTCGGCGCGAAGTTCGAGCCAGTCTGCGGCGAGCAGCTGGGCCGCGCTTGCCTGACTGGTTCGGGGATCTCCGAGAAGGACCCGGTCGGCATACGCGCGGCGCAACACTTCGACCAGGAGGTGGTACCGATCGGCGCCGAAGCGAGAGAATTTGGGCCACTCGAGGCGTTCGAGCACGCCGTAGGTCTGACCGAGGATGATACCCCCCGAGGAGGGAAGAGGCATCGAGGCCACTTGCCATCCGAACGCTTCAAAACGCACCGGCTCTCGCCACACCGGTCGATAGGCGGCCAGATCAGCCGCACGAAGGACGCCGCCGTAGCGGCGCGATACGAGCTCAACAGCCGCCGCGATCGGTCCTTCGGTAATTGCCGGTGCGCCTCTCTCTGCGTAGGCTTCGAGCGTCGCCGCCAGCTCGGGCAGCCGCATCGTACTACCAGCCTCAAGCGGCTGGCCGCCCGGCAACCACACCGCCGCAGTTTCGGGGAATCTTCCAAGCAGACTGGCGTGATTTTTGGTTCCATCAGCGAGGCGGCGGTCGACCGTGAATCCATCTCGTGCAAGCCTGATCGCAGGCGCCACGACCTTCGTCCACGGCAAACGCCCGAGCTCGCTGTGGAGCTCGTACAGCCCCGCTGGTGATCCCGGCACGCCCGACGCCTGCGGTCCGATCAATGTAGCTCCTGGGCGCGGTTCGCCATTTTCGTTGAGGTACATTTCTCGAGTCGCCTCCGCGGGAGCAGTCTCGCGGAAATCGAGGGTCTTGACCTCGCCGCCAAAGCGAGTGACCGCAAAACCACCTCCGCCCAGGTTGCCAGCCCGCGGCCGAACGACCGCCAGGGCGAGAGCTGTGGCCACAGCCGCATCGGCGGCGTTTCCACCCGCTCGGAGAATCTCGAGACCGGCCTCGGTAGCACCCGAGGCGGCGCTCGCAACCGCTCCGCCTGTGCCTCGGGCTGCCTCGGGATGTGCCGCATCGACGACACCGGAAGACAACACCAGAACCAGTGACAAGAGGGCTACAGCCCTCCGACATTTCACCATCAGGAAAGCAATATGCGTCATCATCCGAGTGTACTTCAACCACACCCGTTGGCCTGTCGATTTGGAACTTTCGACCGCCTTCATGCGTACCAACTAACAACGGAGGCTGGAGAATGGCTACAACGCGAGACACGAAGACCGGAGAGAGCGGAACCTCGGACATTACCATTGAAATTCGTCGCGCATTGAAACGGCTCGAGACAGTCAACCGTGAGACTGCTGACTATCTCAAGGTACTCGCCTTCATCCTCCACCGGGTCGCGATGGCCGACAACGAGGTATCCGATCAAGAAACCGATAGAATGGAACAGATCCTCGTCGATCACGCCTCTCTTTCTCGTTCGCAGGCCATTCTGGCGGTGGAGATCGCCAGGCACTGCGGTCAGATTGCCGATTGCGGATGCAGTTACGAATCGAGCCGGAAACTGCGTGAGCGCCTTGGCGAGGATGACGGTCGGCGCATCCATGGTTTCCTCGAGTCGGTGGCCGCAGCTGACGGCAAGATCCTCGGATCAGAGACGGCCCAGATCCGTCAGATCGCGACTGAACTCGGACTGCCCAGTTAGTTTTGAGTTCTCAGTTTTGAGTTTTGAGTTATCGCCCGCCCGCCCAGGCACGACTATCTAGACGGATTGGGCGTGGAACTCAAAACTCACAACTCAACACTCAAAACCCGAATCAGTTATCATTTCCCGTGCGCCATATCGCGTGGTGCGCGGAGGATTCATGACCTGGAACTACTCGCAGAAAACTACCGATCTCTTCATGGCGGCTGTGCAAGGAAAGCCTGGCTCCCATCTGGGCGAGATCGAGGACGCCGACGGCTTTGGGGAGCACGGATCGATCGCGTGTGGCGACGCCCTTCGGTTCACCTTTCGGGTCGACCGGGACTCCGATGATCCGTCGAAAGACCGTATCACCGAGGCTCGCTACCTGACCTTTGGTTGCACCTCGGCGATCGCAGCCTCCGAGGCCCTGTGCGCCATCATCGAAGAGGGCGACTACACACCGATAGGAGCCCTCGAAATAACCAACCAGGACATCGTCGACTATCTCGAGGGCCTCCCGCAGGCCAAAATCCACTGCTCGGTAATGGGTGCCGAGGCGCTCGAGGCGGCGGTCTTCAATTGGGCCCAGAAACGTGGGGTCGATCTCGCCGACCTGGGTATCGATATCAGGCGCGACGAGCAGGAAGAGGGGCGGCTGGTCTGTACCTGCTTTGGTCTCACCGAACCCTACCTCGAACGTAAGATCGAAGAGCTCGAGCTGAGGACAATCCTCGACATCACAAACGCCATCAAGGCCGGCGGAGCGTGCATGTCGTGCCATCACACCCCCGGAGGGTTGCAGGACATTCTCAACAAGGTGTGGGGCCAGCAGCCGACCGCGTTCAAAGAGCTACCAATCTTGCCGATGGCCCGAGAGCCGAAGAAGGCCGAACCACCTCGCGAGATGTCCCCCTTCAAGTTCGCCAAGGTGGTGGAAAACGTGCTCGACGAGCACGTCCGGCCGCAGTTGGCCAGAGACGGTGGCGATATCGAGATCGTCGACATCAAGGACCAGGTCATATACGTCGGATTGACGGGGGCATGTTCGAACTGCATGGGCTCTACCAACACCATCAAGATGCTGGTGGAACAAGCGTTGAAGGACCGTATAGACGAACGTATTCGCGTTGTCCAGGTCTGATCGAAACGCGAATTGCGATCCTACGAAAGATACTGGATGCTAGATGCTGGATGCTCGATGCTGGATGTCTTGCTACTGCGCCTCGAAGGGGTGGTTGGGCGGATCCAGAATCCAGCATCCAGTATCTGTTGCGGCGCAGTACCTCGATAGGTTCTGCACAAACCTTTGGAGGACACTTGGCTGTAATTTATCTCGACAACAACGCAACGACACAAGTCGCACCCGAGGTTGTAGACGCGATGATGCCCTTCCTCACCGGGCAATACTTCAACCCGAGCTCGATGTACGAAGCTGCGCGCGGCCCCGCTGACGCCATCAGCGACGCCCGCAAGAAGATCGCCCGATTGCTCGGTCACGCCAGACCGTCCGAAATTCTCTTCACGTCCTGCGCCTCGGAGAGCAACAACACCGCCGTGTTCGGCACGATCGCCGCCAACCCTGAACGGCGTCACATCATCACCACAGCCGTCGAGCATCCGGCAATATTCGAGGTTGCACTGGATCTCCAACGGCGCGGATTCGAGGTCGATTTCATACCCGTTGACACTCAGGGAAGAATCGATAAAACCGAGTTCGTGCGTGCCTTGCGCCCCGACACTCTGCTCGTGTCGGTGATGCATGCCAACAACGAATCGGGAGTCGTTTCCCCTGTCCAAGAGCTGTCGCGCATCACCAAAGAAACAGACCCGTCGATCATCTTCCACACCGATGCCACTCAGACGGTCGGCAAGCTCGAGATCAACCTCCGCGACAGCTTCAAGCATGTCGACCTGCTCTCTTTCTCCGGCCACAAGCTTCACGCGCCCAAGGGCATCGGCGCCCTTTACATCCGCCGCGGCACCCGTTGCAGACCGTTCTTGCTCGGAGGCCACCAGGAGGATGGCCGGCGCGCCGGTACCGAGAACGTCGCCTTCATCGTCGGTCTCGCCTGTGCCCTCGAGCTGGCGATGGAGGGCCGCAACGAGGACGTGCCACGTATTACCGCCATGCGCGACCGGCTCGAGAAAGAGCTGGTGGCCGGTATCCCCTACCTCGAGGTCAACGGCGGCGAGGCAGAACGGCTTGATAACACCCTCAACGTCGCCTGCCACTTCATTGAGGGCGAAGGCATCCTTTTCCAGCTTTCCGATCATGGCATCTGCGCCTCCTCGGGTTCGGCGTGCACCTCCGGTTCGCTCGAGCCCTCACACGTCCTGCGCGCGATGAAGGTGCCGTTTTCTGCCGTCCACGGCTCGGTTCGCTTCAGCCTCAGCCGCTACAACACTGAATCGGAAATCGATACGGTCATCGAGGTCTTCCCGGAGATCGTCGCCAGTCTGCGCCGGCTGTCACCGTACTGGGACGCGACAAATAACCAGCCTCGCCCTGAAGGGCTGGAGATGCTCGAACAGACGGAGATGCCAGCCCAGGCGTAGCCTGGGCTTTACGGCTTTACAGCTTTGCGGCTTTACGGCTTTACGGCTTTACGGCGAAACGATCCGGCGTGGCGGTGGCGTTGTCAAGAACAACTACCGTATAGCCGTATACCCGAATAGCCGTCTGTCCGAAAGGGCGCGGCAGGCGGACGCTCGATAGCGATGTGCTCGGGATCGGCTAGAGTGTCCCGCATGAAGAAGACCACGTTCCTCGCAATCTCGTTGATTATCTCCACCTTCATATTCGCCGCCGACGAGCTCCCCGAGGAATGGCTCACGGTGGCGGAGAAGACCGAATTTCGGGCCACCTCGAGCTACGACCAGACGATGGTCTATCTCTACCAACTCGAAGCGGCCGCACCAGAGCTGATCCGGGTCACCGACTTCGGCCGATCCGGCCAGGGCAGACCGTTGCCGTTGGTCATCGTATCCTCGGAAGGCGCCTTCACCCCCGAGGCCGCCGCAGCGACGGGTAAACCAGTCCTCCTCATCCAGAGCTGCATCCACGCCGGCGAGGTGGACGGCAAGGACGCCACCCTGATGGTCCTGCGCGACATCGCTCTCGGCCGCCGGTCCGAGCTGGCAAAAGGCGCGGTGACGCTCTTCGCTCCGATCTACAACGCCGATGGACACGAGCACGTGTCGATCTACAACCGCTCGAACCAGAATGGTCCGGTCGAGGGGATGGGTTACCGCGCCACCGCCAACGGGATCAACCTCAATCGCGACTTTCTGCGTCTTGTAAGCCCCGAGGCCAAAGCGTTGGCAAAGCTCGTAACAACCTGGAACCCTCATCTCCACGTCGACAATCACGTCACCAACGGCTCCGATCACGCCTGGGTCCTCACCTGGCTGGTAGCGGAGGCTCCAGAGCTCGCGCCACAGTTGGATGCCTGGGTCGGCGCCCATCTGCCGAAGGTTTTGGCCGAAATCGAGGCCGACGGCCACCCGAACGGGCCGTATGTCAATCACATTTCCAGGTCCGACCCCACCGCCGGAATGATCTGGGATGTCACCCAACCGCGCTATTCTTCAGGCTACTTTCCCCTCCGCAACCGGGTTTCGATCTTGATCGAGATGCACGCTCACAAACCCTTCCGCGACCGCGTCCTGGCAAACCGTGCCTTCATCGACGAATTGATCGACGAGGTCGGCCGGTCAGGTCGAGAGCTCGTGAAAGCGGTCAACGAGGCGGAGGGGGCGACGGTAGCGATGGGCGTCGCCGATGCAGAGCCGTCCATGGTTGTCGTGCGATGGAAGCTGGGCGACGAGGGCGAGCCAATCACCTGGCCGGCCTACGACTGGACAATCGAGGAGTCCGAGGTCATCGGCGGCCAGAGGGTTCGGTACCGACCTGGCAAGATCCGAGAGGTCGAGCTCGAATGGCGGCATCTGCAGGAAGCAGAGCTCACGCTCGCGCGACCTCGGGGCTATCTCGTGCTCGCGGGCTGGCCGCAGATCGAAGAGCTGGTCGCCGGCCACGGGCTTCGTACGTTCAGGTTGAGTCAAGACACTGAACTCGAGGTGGAGACCGTCCGCCTCTCATCACCTGAATTTGCCACCTCTTCCTTCCAGGGAGTGGTGATGGTCGAGGACTTCGAGGTCAGCCGCCAACCTGAGAAACGATCGATCCCCGCGGGCAGCCTCTGGATCCCGGCCGATCAGCCGTCGTTCGAGGTCGCTGTCCAGCTCTTCGAGCCCGAGGCACCGGATTCGATGGTTCGATGGGGCGTCGTGTCCTCTCTCTTCGAGCGCAAAATCTATATCGGCCCCGATCTCCTGGAGCAGCTTGCGAAGGAGATGCTGACCGATGACAAGGTCCGAAGCGAGTGGGAATCGGCACTCGAAGATCTGGATTTCGCCGGCAATACCGGCGCTCGATATATGTGGTGGTACAAGCGCACTCCCTACTGGGACGAGACCGTAGGTCTGCTCCCAGTCATGCGGGTCATGGCCCCGGTCGACCTCGATCTCGAGCCGTGGTCCCGGCCTTGATCGAACCGAGCAACTACGGAAATCGCTGGGGGCCCCTCGGACGGGCCCTCCTCGATTTCCACCGTGGCGCAACTTCGGCTCGAATCATGGTTCATACGGACCTCTGGCTCGACGAGCCGACCCCGGTCGAGGAATTCTACCGCCCGGATGACCAGCCGCTGCCAGAGATTGAACGAACAGCCCTCGGCTTGTGTCGCGGCCGCACTCTAGATCTCGGCGCGGGAGCCGGTCGGCACGCGCTCGAGCTCCAGCGACGTGGGTACCACGTCACCGCAATTGATGTGGCACCCGAAGCGGTGGAGGTCATGCGCGAGCGCGGCGTGGGCGACGCGCGCTGTGGAGACTTCACTGCGGTAACTGGAGAGAGCTTCGACACCATCATTCTCCTGATGCACGGGATCGGCTTGGTCGGGACCCTCGCAGGTCTCGCGATGTTTCTGAACCAGGCTCAGAACCACCTCAACAAAAACGGCCGGATCGTATTCGACTCGGCTGACCTCGGCATCGTGATGCCGGAACAGTTCGACGAAGGCCTCGCCGAATGGCGATCCGGCGGTCTTTACCCGGGAGAGGTCGACTACCGCCTCACGTATGAAGATTTCGAGGGAGATCCCTATCCGTGGCTCTTCGTCGACCCAGTCACCCTCGCCGACCGCGTTCGAGCGGTCGGCCTTCGATCACAGGTCGTGGCTCGTGGTGCCCGCGGCACGTTCTTGGCCCGTGTTTCGATCTAAAATGGTATGCTTCGCTTTCGTCGAGCGGGTTTTTGCACCTGCTCCGATATGGAAAGGTTCACAATGAAAAGACATAACACAATTTCTCTTGCTCTCGTTACGGCCCTGATCGCGCCAGCGATCGCCTTCACTCAGGAACCTGCCGCACCAAGTGGAAACTTGAATCCCGCGGTGATCGAGGTCAACGGTGAGAAGATCTACGCCGCGGAAATCAGCATGACCATGCAGAACATAACGGCACAGATGGGCGGTCGGGAGAATGTCGAGAACGAGCAGCAACTTTTTCAAATGGCCACCCAACGGGTGGTGGAGCAGCAGCTCCTTGCGCAGGAGGCTGTGCGCACCAATGTTCAGCCGAACGAATTGCGGCTCGCGGAGATGATGCAGGCCCTCGAGCGGCAGGCCGGCGGCCGCGAGGCGCTGGAATCCAATTTGATGGCCTTCGGCATGAGCTACGACCAGCTGGCCGGGTACGTCCGAGAGATTGAACTCTCACGGTCGCTGATCGAAAAGCAGATCAGTCCGACAATCCAGGTCTCAGACGAAGAGGTCAAAACCTATTACGAGGAAAATCCCGAGCTCTTTGACGCCACGGAGCAGGTCCACGCGCGCCACATTATTTTCAGCGCTGATCTCGAAGCCGACGCTCAGACCGTCGCCGACGCCCGAGCCAAGGCCGAGGATGCCCGTCGACGAGCCTTGGCGGGTGAGGACTTCGCCGAGCTCGCACGCGAGCTGTCGGAAGGCCCGACGGCAGCCAAGGGTGGTGATCTCGGCTTCTTCACACGAGGCCAGACCGCTCCCGCTTTCGAAGCCGCCGCATTCGCCCTCGAGCCGGGCGGTATCTCACCTGTGGTCCGCTCACCGTTCGGCCTCCACGTCATCAAGGTCGAGGAAAAGCGCCCTGCCCGACGGGTGCCCCTCGATGAAGTTTTTGAACATGTCCGAAATCTTTTGGCTCAGCAGAAGACCGGCGCGAACGTTGCCAAGCTTGTCGAATCCTTGGCGGAAAAAGGAACGGTCGTGAATCTGGTCGAGGCTTCGGCGGACAACCAGCAAGTGATGCCGTAAGGCAGATTCCCACCCAGGCTACGCGGTGATATACCTCCGCGCCCAGGTCGCGATCATCGTTCCGACGTAACGAGCGTCGGCAGAATCGCTAAAAAGGTGGTCCGCCGAGTCCAGTGACAGGAAGCACTTCGGGTGTTGGGCAGCCAGGAAGATTTCAGTGGCGTTTTCGATCCCGACCGTACGATCCGCCTGCGAATGGCAGACCAGGAGAGCCCTCCCCAGTCCAGAGACGGCGTCGCGCATGTTGACTGCCGACAGATCGTCCAGGAACTCTTTCCGGATTCTAAAGCTCCGGCTCCCGATTCGGACCTCCGCCGCACCAGCGCTCTCGATTCCGGAGGCGCTCGAACGAATGACTCCGGCGAGATGGTCTGTGGAGGAGGGTGCGGCGAGTGTTGCCACGGCTGCGACCGAGGGGATTCGAGCCGCCGCGTGCAGCACTGCGGCGCCGCCCAGCGAGTGTCCAATCAGGATCTTCGGGGCTTCGAGCTCACGGCCCATGAACTCCGCGGCTGCGACGAGATCTGCGACGTTGGAGGAAAACGTCGTGTCTGCAAAGTCGCCCTCACTCTCGCCCAGACCCGTAAAATCGAAGCGCAAGACGGCGATACCTTCGGCAGCGAGCGCCTTTGAGACCCACACAACGCCCTTGTAGTCCTTGGAACAGGTGAAGCAGTGGGCGAAGAGCGCGTAGGCGACCGGCTCGTTGCCCTCCGGCAGATCGAGCAGGGCCGCCAGTTTGTGACCCACGGCATTTTCGATTGTGATTTTCCTGGTTTGCATGGAGTCTCCGATCTCGACGAATATTACGTCAATTGCGGTGCATTTTTTCACCGAGCCAAATGGCTGCAATCCTTTGCCATCCGGCCGATAAGGCGTATAACTTCGATCTCACCATGACGACCTTGGGAGGACCGATGAAGAACCGCGTAGTTTCGAGCCTGCTCATCATCATCGCATTCGGTTGTCAGCTCGCCTTGAGCCAGGGCCTGCCGATCGCTACTCCGGAAGAAGTCGGCGTTTCCAGCGTCCGCCTCACACGAATCGATAAATTCGTCGAACGTCACCTCGAGGCACATCACTTTGCCGGTGCGGTAACGGTCGCCGCCCGTCGCGGAAAGGTCTTTCAATTCAAGGCCTACGGCAAGCAGGACATCGAGTCCGGCACGCCGATGTCAAAGGACTCGATTTTTCGATTCTACTCAATGACCAAACCGATCACGAGTGTCGCGGTCATGATGCTCTACGAGGAAGGATACTTTTTACTCAATGATCCAGTTTCGAAATTCCTACCCGAATTCAAAGATCTCGAGGTCGGCGTGGAGGAGATCGACGAAAAGACCGGCGAGAAGATTCTAAAGACCGTGCCGACAAAACGCGAGGTCTCGATCCGCGACCTTTTGCGCCACACCTCGGGTCTGACCTACGGTTTCTGGGGCAGCTCCCTGGTCGACAAAATGTACCTCGACAAAAAGGTCCTCACCGAGGACGAGACCCTACAGGATACGGTTGCCAAGCTCGGCACCATCCCGCTCAAGCACCAGCCGGGCACAGTCTGGGAGTACGGCCTGTCAACTGATGTCCTCGGCCGCCTCGTCGAGGTTGTGTCGGGTCAGAATTTTGACGACTTTCTCGACGAGTGCATCTTCGCTCCTCTCAGGATGACGAACACCGGCTTCTCCGTTCCGCCGGAGGACGCCCACCGCCTGGCCACGGTCTACGAACCCAACGAGACAAATACCGCCATCGCCCCGTACGATCCGGGCAAGACTCGAGATTATCTGAAGAAGGCTACCTATTTTTCCGGGGGCGGAGGGCTGGTCTCCACCGCAGCCGACTATCTCCGCTTTTTGCAGATGCTGCTCAACGGCGGTGAGCTCGAAGGCGTACGGATCCTGGGCCCCGAAACTGTCGAAATGATGACCACGGATCACATCGTTGAAATCGCTGACCGCCGGAACCTCGGCCCATACGGTTTCGGGTTCGGTTTCGCAATCGGACTGGACAGGGGAATTTCGGGCCATATGTATTCGGAGGGCACCTATGGTTGGGGCGGCATGGCCCACACCGGCTTCTGGGTCGACCCGCTGGAGGAACTGATCGGGATCTTTCTCATTCAGATTCTTCCCGAGTCACCACTCCCCTATCGTGACCTGTATATTCCCGTGGTTTATCAGGCCATCATCGACTGACGGTTTCTTTACTGGCGTTTGATCCAGTTGGCCAACAGTCCCAGCCACTGAGCCGTCCCGTCTTCCGGCCTCCCCGGGCCGAAGCCGTGTCCGCCCTTGGCAAAGAAGTGCACCTCGACATCCTGGCCTACTTCAGTCAGCGCCTCGGCAAAGACGATCGATTCGCTGATCGGTACGACATCGTCGTCGTACGCGTGGAGCAAGAAAGCCGGAGGTGTCGCCGCGGTGACGTTGTCGACCAGGGAGTATTGCCGTTTCTCGTCCTCAGTCATCGGTCGATGAAAGAGAGTTTCCTGCAGCCACTTCTGGTTTTCGGGCGCTATGGTGGTCACCGGATAGACCAGGGCGGAAAAATCAGGATTCTCGTCTTTGTTCTCCGACCTCAGCACGCTGGTGGCAGTTGCGAGATGGCCGCCCGCCGAGAATCCCATGATCCCCACTTTGGAGGGGTCAAAACTGTAGGTTTCAGCCATTGATTTCATGAGCTGGACCGCGCGGCGGGCATCGGTGAGGGGCACGAGGTGGGGCTGGTCGGAGGCCTCGGCCAGTGGGAGTCGGTATTTCAAAACTGCCGCGGTGATCCCGTGCGACGACAGGTGCTCGGCGATCTGCCGGCCCTCAGCTATAAAGGATTCCACCTCATATCCGCCACCGGGCAGAATGATCATCGCCCGACCCGAATTCTCGCCCTGAGCGGGATGGATCGTCAACGTGGGCCTGGTGACGTTGTGGACGCATGGCACCCCCCACGACTCCTTGACGTACTCCTCGAGCGAGTTCTCCTTCGAGTAAGGCGGGGGACCTTCCCAGATGTCAATTGCCTCTTCTTCTGAAGAGACAAAGGCGACAAGACTCAGCAACACGATGCAGATCAATCTCATCGCATCACTTCATTTCTGCCTGGATCCTCTGACCGGAGGCGACGGCGTCTCGGGCCTCGGCGGCTCGGCCGGTGCGGTTGAGGATGTCGGCGAGGATGTAATAACCCAAAGGGCCCTCCTCGTGGTCGGGGTCGTTTTCGATCCCGAGGCGAGCGAGTTCCTCTGCCCTCTCGAGATCGCCGCCGCGGTCCATCAGCAGCTTTGACAGGTAGTAGTATCCCTGGACAAACTTCGGATTGGACTCGACGGACGCCTCCCACAGCTCCTGCTGTCGGTCGACCTGGCCCAGATAGCCGACCAGGCGGCCGAGGTTGAACTGGGCCTCGTGATACTTCGGCGCCAGCTCGATGGCCTTTTCGTATTCGGAGATCGCCCGCTGGGCGTCTCCTCCCTCTTCGTAGAGCACCGCAAGGTTGAAGTGCGGCAGCGCAAAGTCACCCTTCTCTTCAACTGCCCTGGCAAAGAGGGTCATCGCCTCACTGGGGCGGCCCTGCTCAGCCCGAACTTCGCCAAGCTTGTTGCTGATCAGCGCCGGCGCCTCAGTGGTTTCCGCGGCCTCGTCGAGGGCAGCGGCCGCCTCCTCGAGGTTGCCACGATTGAACTCGATATCGGCGATGGCGAGTGTCGCCCGGGTGTCGTGGCCCGATACCTGGAGCAACCGCCGATAGCCAACCAGCGCTTCGTCCTTTCTGCCGAGGGCCCGGTAGGACGAGGCCATCCCCATCAGGGAGTTTTTGTGTTCCGGTTCCAGCTCGAGCGCGCGCCGGAAATGTTCCAGCGCCTCCTGGTGGCGATTCTGTGTGGAGGTGAGCTGACCCAACATCTGGTGGGCATCGAGGATGTCCGGATCTTCTTCGAGAACCGCGACAAGGGACCGCTCTGCCGCCTCCTGATCTTTCGACATCTGCGATTGAGCCCGCATGATGGTGCGATGGACACCGATCTTGTCCTTGGGGTCGGATCTGGGACGATCGGCCTCCTCCTCGAGGCTGACTCCGCCCTGGCCAGCGGCATAACCCAATGCCTGGAGCTGGGCGAGGGTCTGCGGGTCGAGGTCCGGCCCCCCTCTGATGGCCGCAGTTTCGACTTCGATCCGGCCTCGCAAAGCGGTGAGCCGAGCCTCGAGGTCCTCCACCAGGCCAGGCTGAGCACCGGCAAGATTCTTTACCTCATGGGGGTCTGTCCTGAAATCGAAGACCTCGGGCCGCGGCGCGCTGATCAGTTTGCGGTTGCCGGTCCTGATCACCCGCAGAGGCGCCCAACCATAGTGGAGCAGAGGGTAGAGCGATTCGGAATAAACGCCTCGATCCAGCTCGACGTTCTCGCCCGCAACCATGGGGAGCAGACTCTGCCCGTGAACCGCCTTCGGCGCTGCGAGGCGGGCCGCATCGAGAATCGTCGGGAAGATATCCACGTGGCTGACGGCCGAGTCCACCACGCGGCCCGCAACCAAGCCGGCTGGAGGTCGCACGATCAGGGATACGTGGATCGTGGTGTCGTAGACGAAGAAACCGTGCGACGCCTCTCCGTGGTCTCCCAGACCCTCGCCATGATCGGCCGTGAGAATGACCAGCGAAC
>Ga0224513_10000234_pt1 | contig 20444 bp, 26 predicted proteins | sample SF_May12_sed_USG_5_FD_169109 | JGI IMG/M metagenome (GOLD analysis project Ga0224513, IMG submission 169109) | Sediment microbial communities from San Francisco Bay, California, United States - SF_May12_sed_USGS_21 | ecosystem: Environmental > Aquatic > Marine > Sediment | place: USA... | reverse complement strand
TTGCATCACCGGGGGCTCCCGCTGCAATTCCAGGTTGGAATCCTAACGGACCAGTGCCTGTCATACCATTTTTGAATTGATACAAGTCTACTGCTGCTGAATTTGCAATCAAGCTTGCAGATGTTGGTGCGCTAACAACGCCCATCATTCCGGCAGGACCACTAGGAGTAGCATCTGTTACAATGTAATAGATTGTTCTACCATCTGGACCCCATCCGCGATGGGCTATGAAAGTCACATTCATCTCTTCTGTATCGATATCAAGAACCTGACCACCACCGTATGGTGTAGTATCAGTCAAAGTAGTTTCCTTAACCATCATCTGACCTCCAGGCCAAACAATTTGAGGCATATTCAAAACTACTTCAACTTCTGTCAATGTAATTTCTTTGTTCTCAGCTGCCTCCATAATCATTGCATCAGAATCAAGTACTCTTGATGTCACACCCTCATTCCATGTCACATGGACATGAGAAGTCAATGCGCTGTACACATCTGTTTGTTCAGGTGTACTTGTAAAGACTTCACCCTGATATCCATGCACACCGTTGCCTTCAACGCCGTTGGTAAACATGTATGTTTTTGAAAGTGCTTCTTCAGGAGCATTCTTTAACAAAGGAGCAAGTTCTACTTGCCAACCCTGATTTTTTGTGATTATATCTGCATGTGTTGGGTCACTAGAATCAGTGATGATGTAATAAACATCCTCACCGTTATAGTATCCCTGATGCATAGGAATTGTTGCCGGAACATTTGCTCTTGATAATCTAAGTACAGAACCCAAGTCAGCTTCAGTTATTTCTTCTTCAGGAGTTTCTTCCATCATAGAATTATCTTTTTCCATCATGGTTTCTTTCACTTCGGTTTCTTCAACTGGAGCTACAGGTGTGACTTTACCTTGTTGTGCATTCCATGCGTCTTTTCCACCTGGAATTTCAGAACATAATTGTAATCCACAGACACCAGTACTAGAACCATATTTGGAGGTTCCAGTGCCTTGACTTTTGAGTGCCTCAGCATCTGAGAAATAATCGGTAGTCATACCTGCTGTAAACAAGGGTAGAATTGCAAGAAGTGCAATGTATCTTAGACTCTTGTTCATATGAGGAAAAATGGAATTTCGCCTTAAAAGAATTTGTCCAAATCAGACTTTAGATGGCAAGCTCTGTAAACCTGTTTCCAACATAGTCCCAATTCACAACATTCCACCATGCTTTGACATAATCAGGCCTCTTGTTCTGATATTTCAAATAGTATGCATGCTCCCAAACATCCAATCCCAATAAAGGATATTTCTGAACAGTCCAAGGGCTATCTTGGTTTTTGGTAGTGATGACTTCAATTTTATGATATGTAGCATTGAAAACCAACCAGCACCAACCACTGCCTTGAATAGATATTGCTTTTTCAGAGAAGATTTTTTTAAAATTCTCAAAATCATCAAAGTATACATCAATTGAATCCTCCAGCTCTCCATCAGGTTTTCCTTTACCATCAGGAGTCATGGTTTCCCAAAACAATCTATGATTCTCAAAACCGCCTCCAAAAAAATTAATTGCACTTCGTCCAGATTCAGGAATTGATTTTAGATCAGATAGAATTGATGAGATGTATTGAGGATGTGATGCCCCGCCAATTTCTCCAAGAGACTTATTTAATCCATCAACATATGCTTGATGATGTTTTTGGTGGTGAATTTTCATTGTCTCAACATCGATAAATGGTTCTAATTCATCATACCCGTAGGGCAATCTTGGAAGTTCATAACGAACCATAAATCAGAACTGTAGAATCCACATATATTCTTCAAGAACAAAAATCACAACAAGTGGAAAGAATGATAAATCTTGAGGACAAAACAACAGCATGAGAAAACTAGGAACTATTGATTTAGAAATTCTACATTTGGCAATTAATGAAAACGGTACATTTAATGAAAATGATTTAGAGAATTCAGAATTAAAAAGATTAGGAGTTGGAAAGATCCTAGATTCTCTTGCAACACTAAAAGATAGAAAAATGATTTCGTTGAACAGTAATGGGTCATTTTCAATTACCGAACTTGCAAGAGAGGTTCTATGGAGTAAAAGTATTCCAAAATGGGCAAGAATACTACGATTATTGCAGATAAAATCATGCAATATGGAACAAATTTCAGACATTCTTAAAATACCAAAATTGGAAACATCTGAAGAAGTTGAAAAATTAAGAAAAAGTCAATTTATTTTAATGTCACCCCAGAGACAAGAAGAAAAAATAGTTAAAATTTTTGAAATTTTGCCTGAAGGAGTGGTAGAAATAGACAAGACAGAGACTGAAGGGTTCGACAAAATAAGATTTGGAGAGATAAAACCAGAAATTGAAATTCTAAGCAGAGTGGATGAAATTATAAAAGAAATTCAAGATACACAGTTAGGGCAGCCAAAAAAAGACACAATCATTAAAAAACTATCCGAACTAAAAAACAAATTAGAAATTTAATTATTTTGAACGAATCTTATCTTGTATCTGGGCCAAGATGAGTTCTGCCTTGTCTTTGTTTTCATAGTTTTCTTTTGTTTCATCCATTATCTCATCAATTTCATAACTCTTATCCACCAAAATATTTGCAACGTGATCATCTAGAGTTCCATTTCCAATCAAATAATATGCAAATACAGTGTTTTTCTGGCCTATTCTGTGAAGCCTGTCTTCTGCTTGTCTATGAATAGCAGGGCTCCAATCAAGTTCTGCAAAAATGACATACTTTGCCCTAGTCAAATTAATTCCCACATTGCCTGCACGAATACCTGCAATCATTAATTTAGATTCACCCTTTTGAAATTTGTCTATTTGATCTTGTCGTGTAGCATCAGATTGCCCACCAATAATTGAAACCGGTGAAAATTCCTGTAGACTTTGATGGAGCAGTTTATGAATTACCTTATGATGGCAAAACACGACAACACTTTCTTCAATTTCCATGATATTTTTAACAAAATTAATTACGTGTGGAACTTTTGCGATACCTGCAATTTGCCTTTCACTTTGAATTGCCCTATGATATGATGCAGATTTAGAGAATTCAGTTGCCGCATCATCTTTTTGCTCTGCTTCAACTTTCATCCAAATTTTATCGAGTTCTTCAAGATAGTAATCAGTATCAGCTGCAATGACTTCTTTGTAACGAACTTTGTCTTTAAGCTCCTTTAAGACATCTGCCTTTTTTCTTCGAAGCATCACATGTTTTTGCAATTCATTTCTAAGAGAAGCACGTTTGTTTTCCAAAACAATTGCCTTGCCCTTGTCGTTAACATAACAAAAGTATTCACAAAATTCCTTAAAGCTTCCAAGCAACCCAGGTTTTATGATGTCAATGATGGGCCATATTTCAGAACCCCGATTGTAAATAGGGGTACCAGAAAGACCAATTCTATATAAGATTGAAGGGAGTGCTGCTAGTTTTTTTACTGCCTTGTATTTTTGGGTAGTTTTTGATCTTAGATTATGTACCTCGTCACAGACGATTGTCCTAATTCCCAGTTTGGAAATGTCTTCATTTCTCTTGAAAAGTAATTCATAATTAATAATGTAAATATCAGTTTTTGGAAGTTCATGTGATTTTCCAGTTCGAATGATTGTGACACTGGGTGATTCAGAGTCTAGAATTCTTCCATTTCGGCTTTTTTTCTTTAGAAACTTTTCAATTTCTCGTTCCCAGTTTTTCAGTGTTACTAGGGGTGCAACAACAAGAAGAGGAAATGTTTGTTTTTCAGTTGCAGTGTAAGATAATGTCTGTACAGTTTTTCCAAGCCCCATCTCATCAGCTAATAATGCATTGCCAGAAGATTTTAGCAAAAAATCCAGTCCCTCTTTTTGAAAATTTAAAAGCTTACCTCGAAATTGTTCACCAGTTTTTGCACGTTTTAGTTTTAGTTTAATCGGAGGCAATGTGGGTTTTGGAGCATATGTCTTTACAATTTTTCTTTGCCAAATTGATTTTGACAAAATTTCAAGAGGATATCTATCCATAAGGAGTTTAATCTGTTTTACACTTTCAGTACTGTCAGGGATAATCACTTCATTAACATTTTCGCCATACCAAGCTTCTGGGACAAGTCGAGATATCATGCTAACGGCACGCTCACCTGTGACTTTCCAGCTCCAAATTTTGGAATATTTGTCAAGAACATATTCCAATGTGCCGATATTTTCCATCGATGTCTCCATAATTTGGAGAGAGAAAGTTTTTTTGCCTTATGAATCTTGATATTTTTCTCGATCACAAAAATAGAAACTGAAAATCTACAAGAGTTAAAATATGACATTAGTTTTATTGTACAGGTAAAATTATCAAGGTGAAATCACAGGCTCAATTTATGATAAAATTTCAAATATTATCAAGATTAAGAGTAACCTAGAGAAAAAATACGGGGGAAAAGGTCCCCCATCACAACATTTCTAATCTCGAAGAATTCAGATGTCATTTCAAAGAATGCATAGATCTGAATAATTTGGAAATATCATGAGACATACTCTTGGTCTTTGTCTAAGAATGTTATAATCATATCAAAAGAATATTGGAAAAAACATTTATCCATGAAACCAAAAAAATATAAAAAATCATTTCAAGAAAAAAATATCAAATCGCATGCAAGTAATCTGAAATAATTTTGATCACAATATACGTTTAAAATTCATTAAATTTAAAATAAAATATGGAGTTCATTCAAGAAGAGGAACCAAACGTGAAAAAGCCAATCATCATTGCAGCAATGCAAGATATGGGAAATGTTGGCAGCATCGTAGTGAATTTCATCAACAACTCACTTCACACAAAAACATTTCGAACAGCAAAAATTCCATTCCCAACATATGTCATAGACAAAGGCGGATACATTGAGATTCCCGATGAGAAATGGGAATACAAGTACACAGATGATTTGATAGTTTTTGGAGGAGGCAGAGGACAACCCCAAAGCAATAGTGAGTTAAATGATTTATGTCAAGACGTAATCAATGTCGCAAAAAAATATTCTGCAAAATTTATCTATACGTTAGGAGGTTTCCATACAAACCGAATTTTTGAAAACGAACCTAAAACATTCATCACTTCAACATCTAAAGAATTAATGAAACAGATGGAAGGACTGAATGTAGAAACCACGCCCCAAAAATCACTCATTACTGGTTTTAATGGATTGATTTTGGGATTTGCAAAAAAAAATGGAATTCATGGAATAGGTATGTATGCAGAGCTAAATGCGCCTGAAATTCCACAATACAGATCAGCAATCAGCATCATCAAAACCATTGAAAAACTAACCTATAGAAAATTAGGAGACATCAATCAGCTAGAAGTAATGGCTGAAGATATCGAAAGAAGATTTAAGAACTGAATTAGTGGGTTTTCCCAACTTCATGGGATTCTGTATTTTCATCATGACAATCACAACTACACAGATGGGTCTTGTGATTATTCATGCAATCAATGCATTCAAAATGCTTTCTTGTCTCACATGCCGCACAAATCATCTTATTTTTCCTAAACAATAGGAGAATTTGAATTTTTTCTCTGGAAGTGACATTAGTATTCTACTTGGCCTCTTTCAAGAAGACTTGCAGTCAAATCAACGTATCCTTGAGGATCAAGTTCTTTTGTAAATCCCTTGTCAATATTTATCAGGTATATTGAATGAAGATGGGAGTTTAGGATATCGTCGTATTTGATTGAGGGATTTTTGTAATAACGATCACATAGATCTTTGATTTTTTGAACATCTTCTTTATTTCTGGCATTTGGAGGAAGTAAGAAAACTTTTGAAATTGGCAAGATTCCAACTGCAGGAGTTGCCAAAGAAAATTTTGAGCAATATTGACTGTATCGAGCAATTTTGCTCATTATTCTTGCAGTAAAATAATCTATAGTATCCATGGCATGGTCAGGAGGAGTAAAACCAGTTTCAATTTCAACGATGGTATTTCCACCTCCTTTTTTTGCATAAATATCACAAACCAAAATATCTGAAATGCCTTTTTCCACATCAACAGTATATCCTCTAGAAATCAGACTGCTTGCACAAACTAATTCCAAAATAGAATGATTGATTTTAACTAAATTTTTTTTATACATTTCAATTAATTGTTGTCGAACACGATTTAGTTTATACGCATCACTGTCTTTGAGATTCTTTGAGAGATTTTCTGTCATCTCATTAACATCGTTTTGGAATTTTTTCAAATCCATGATTTAAGATAAGGTAATTCTCGGAGTTTAAGAAGTAAACGGGATTGAAAATTGACAGCGTCAAGATTTGAAGCGAACGGAATTACTCAAATAAAATTAAAAAATAGCAAATTTTTCTTCATACTTTGTCTTAACTGCATAAATTAAAACAAGGTTTTGTGCACAAAAACAAGATCATCATAGGATTATTTTCACTTTTGATGTTATTTTCATTTATTTCAACTTCAGAGGCATCGCTATGGGAATTAGTACTAATTGATGTAAATGTTCAAAATAATTCCATCAATCCAGGAGAGTCAGTCGTAGTTACAGGTAAAATTGTAGACCAGGCATACAAGCCAATAAGAGGGGCGGAAATTTCCATCAGAGCCGGTTCAGATACTGCTAAAGCATTCACGGATCCTTGGGGAATCTTTAGAGCGGAAATTAAAGACTTTCAGGGGATTCCAGGAACTACATATACTGTTAACGTGATTGGATCATGGTACGAAATGACTGGGTTTTCAAATACACAGTTTCACGTAAAAGGAGAAGCCTCACCAGTCTCAGGATTACAAGGAAAATTATCAACGGATGAAGCAATAAAGTATCTAAGTTCAAAGGAAATAGATTTTGAAAATGATCCAATCGGTCAAACTTTGTTCAAATACTATCATGGATTACTTGAAGAATTAATATCAGAACAAAGAGAAGCAGGGAAGGCATCAGTTAATCAAGACACATTAGAAGAACAAAGGGAGATTGCCAAAAATCTAAGAGACCAGAAAATTACCCAATACAATCCAAGAATCGGAATATATGATGGCTATCAATATGAGAACTACATTAACAGTCTCAATCCTGAAATTAAAGATGTGGTCGTAAGCCAACTTGAATTTACAAAGAATATCATAAAAGAAGCAAAGAAGATCAAAGAGGAAATCATCTTAAATGGAGGAACGTATCACGAAGCAATGCAAGCATATTTGAAGATGATATCAATGCCAAAAGAAACGCTTGAACAGTTTAATCAAGTTCAAATAGACAAAAACTCAAAGAACAGTTCTGAAGATAATCAAACAAGTGATCAAGATTCAGTGAATCAATGATCAATTGATAAGTTCTACTAGTACATCATATTCAAAATTACAAAAAATGAATAATGCAAATAGATATCCTGTTACAATATTCCTTTGTGTGGCGGAAAAATGTATTCTGTGTTTACGAGTCGGCATTTTTCAGCCTTAAGAAAAGAGGCTGGCAAACATGCAAAGATTGTATCTTTTAGTGAAATTCATATGAATTTAAAAAATTTATTTGCTGCACATGAAACCATTTTTAATTTTTCTAAACAATTTTTAACCCAAATAAAACAAAGAATACGAATTGAAAGTATTTCATAAAACTACATGCATTACATGCAAAAAAACAATCACAGAAATTGAACAGATGAATAAAAATATTGAAAAAAGAGATTTTTTTAAAGAACCACTATCAGAGACAGAACTAAAGAAAATAATAAAAATGACAGGCAAGAAGCCATCAGAACTTCTTAGAAAAAGAGACAAAATATACAAAGAATTAGACTTAGAAAATGACAAAAAAACAGATAGCCAGATAATCAAATTGATGGTAAAACATCCAGGATTGCTTTTGCGTCCAATCATAGTAACAAAAAACAAGGCATTTGTTGGAAAAGTAGATGTGAAAAATCTAGAATAGTCTAAGTTTTATCTTCTTGTTTGAATATTCTAATTGCTTCCAAATGAGAACAGTTTGCCTTTAGTCCTTTTCCACGATGGAATTTGTAGAAATTTTTGAATCCAGGACATTCACACGTATCGGACGTCACAAAATATGACTTTTCAGGATCAGATGAGGATTTTATTTGAAATAAATCATCTTCAATTTTTACCACTCCTCCACTTTCAACTAATTTTTTGGCTTTTCTAATCGTATTAGCACTCATCGAATATCAACAAATCATCAAAGTTTTATCTGTTATTTTTCACATGTTGAAATAATTTTTAAATAATATTATCGTATGCAGAACGTAGATGAGAGACTCTTGCTTTTCTGCCTAAATAAAGCCTAGAATTCGTTTCACTCTCATCTGTTTTGAAAATTAGATTATCTTTTGAACTCGACCTATTTTTCCGCCATCCAATTCAACTTTAATTCCATGTGGATGAAAATTACTTGAAGTAAGAATTCTCTTCACTTTACCATCAGTTAAATTCCCCGTACGCTGATCATGTTTTTGTACTATCTGTACCATCATGCCAATAGCTATTTTATTTCTTGAAGGTGTATCATTCAACAATGTTTAATGCAAATAAGAGATTCTAAATCTTTGTTTTATAAAATAAAGGAGAAATCCAGCGATGTAGACAAGAAAGGCATTTAATTCCTTCTTTTTCCCAATACTGAAATTATTAGCTAATCTACTAACTAGACCATAACAATCATTTCCGCCTAAGATTATATCATGAAAACAACAACAATTGCAGCACTCTTTGTAGCATCTGTCTTATTGACATGGATTGGTGCAGTATCCGAAAACCTGGCTGAGGCAGGCACAAACTGGAATAGAGATAATCCTGAACGATTTGATGGCGAATTTGATTTCTTGGACATGTTCTTTGGATTTGTACTGGGGGGTGAAGACAAGGAATCCATACTAACTGGTCCCACATGGTCGTCACATAGATTTCATATGAGATTACGATTCAATAGAGAAAAACAATCCAATCTCTTCTTTTTCTAATACTTTGCTTAGTGTTCTGATTTAGATTTGCAAGTTATGGATGTATTGAACTAGAACAAATACATGTAACAATTGTAATTACCGTGGCAGGTATACTGCTACAAGTAGGACCAGGATTTTTACAATAACCTCCACCTCTTAAACAAAAACTAACTACATAATTCAAGTCAAACCCAACATGATCATCACCTGTGTCCTATGCAAGAAACACCTTCCGTTTGATGAATGCAGGATCGGGGATGCTCACGGGTATCATCTCAAATGGATTTGGCATGTGGAGTATCTGGTGAGGTTGGATGGCTTCTTTTGAAATACGATCTTTTAGTGGTAAACCTTTTCAATTAAAAATCATTTTTTTATGAATGGTCTGCCAAAATCAATGCAAGAAATTCAAGGCAATAAGGCCTATGGGCGGGTCCAGATATGGTTCTGGTCAGAAATATTGTTCGCATTGTGGTGTGTTTATGGAAGTAATTGATTGTAACTGTCCATGCTGTCATTACAAATTAAAAGTGAGTCCAAGTAAAGGAAAATTCAAACCAGGGCCAAAGCGATTTTAATTTTCAGGCGTATGTGTAATCCTCACCTCATTGAGAAAAATTAGTGTCATTTGACTATTTTCCCAGCTTGAATCAAACATGCAAATACAAAATTTTGTTTTTTTAGGCAGTATAAAATAAAGGAGTTTTGATAATTACTCAAAACGATTTTCTAATTTTGTTTGTGATTTTGGAAACAATCTCTGCAATAAACAGGTCTGTCATCTTTTGGCTGAAATGGTACTTGACAATCGTTTCCACAGTCTCCGCATTTTGCGTCAAACATTTCACGTGGTCTGTCGTCTCTTCTACCAAATCTAGAGCCTCTGTTACCACCATAGCCGCCTGATCTTCCAAATCTACCACCACCAGATCTTGGTTCTGGTTTGTGATTTTGGAAGCACTCTCTGCAATAAACAGGTCTGTCATCTTTTGGCTGAAATGGTACTTGACAATCGTTTCCACAGTCCCCACATTTTGCAGGGAACATTTCTCTTTCTCTATCAAAGGACATGTCTTTCTAATCATCAGTCCAATTCAACGGTAATTAAACTGTGGGAAAAAAGATCTATCATTATAAAGCAATTCTCTGCATCGAAACTATTGGGCATGAAAAAATATGTTGTCACAAGAGTGGCCACAATGTTTGGGGTTTTGATGATTACACTATTGATTACAATTGCCCTAGTAGGCTCCAACATGGATACAATTCTAAAACAAGGAATTGTATTTCAGGTAAGATCAGAGATAACAGAAAATCCTGACATTGCTCAGAGCTTTTCATCAGTTGCAGAATTTGAAGGGTTCATTCAAACTCAGATAGACCAAAGGATCCAAATTTTGGGATTAGATGAGCCATGGTATTCACCTCAAAGAATTGGAGTGACAATGTACAAGATAATGCTACTAGATTTTGGTAATGCAACATTTCTTACTAGTGATGAGGGCTCTTCAGACGTACGAGATATACTATTTGAGAAACTTCCAAGGACAGTTTTGCTGTTCACTACGGCAACAATAATCATATCAATTATTGGAATATTTTTAGGAGCTTTATCAAGCAGCAAAGTAGGGTCAGCAATAGATAGAATTACATCTAGTTTTGCAATTATCAGCTCTAGTTTTCCCGTATGGTGGATAGGAATGTTAATGATATTTTTATTTGCATTTACATACCAGATATTTCCTGCAAGGGCAACCCCAGACATATCAACATCAGATCCAGGATACATAGGATCTTTGCTATATCATATGGCATTGCCTTTGATTACAATTGTGATGATTGGTTTTGGGTCATGGGCTTATTTGGTAAGAAATTTCATGGTTGGAATAATGCAGGAGGATTTCATCATGGCCAAAAAAACAATCGGAATTAAGCAAAAGAGGATCATATACACTCATGCTCTAAAAAATGCTGCACCCCCAATTGTGACAATCTTAGCGCTTAGTTTGTCAGGGTCACTTGGAGGAGCAATAATCACTGAAGCTGTGTTTGATTGGCCAGGAATGGGGAGATTGTATTTTGAGGCAATCACAGTAATGGATCTTCCTGTGATTATCGGTGCGACTTATCTGCTAACAGTGTTCTTTCTAATTAGCATATTTGTTGCAGATTTACTCTACGGATATTTTGATCCAAGAGTTCGCACTTCCACGTAATCTTTTTACATATTTGCCCGTGTTTCAACGAATATTTGATTTCAAGTGAGGTTATATTCCTAGCGAGGAAAATAAAGTTCAAAATTGTTATTTTGAGGCAACCTAAAATTTAGAATCTTATTTTCACGAAGTTATTAGAAACATTATTGGAATATTTAGGAAAGTTCTCAAATTTTGACAAGAGTTTTAAATTATTAGAAATCACATTGTCTTATGAGTAAACATGGTGACCGAGCTAAGAAAGGGACCAGAACACAGATTAACGCACAGATTCGTTTTATTCAAACAAATCTTACAATAAAGAAAAAAGAACTGTCAAAGGCAATGCAGTACAAAAAATACAAACTTCCAGGATTTGATACCCAAATTGCAAGAATAAAGCAAGGCACTACAAAAGCTGAAAAAGATCTCAAAATGTTTCAAAGACGAAAAGAGAAACTAGCAGATGAGGGACTCATTTAATATCCAAAAATACACAGTATTTTAAAAAAGATCAAATCTTCGGTAAAGGGATTTTGATTAATTACTGTCAATTCAAAAAAATTGATGAATAATTTCATCTTGAACTGATATTATTCTGATTCTAGAAACCTAGAATGACATTTACATTTGGCAGACTTATTCTCCCGATAAAATCTTTAACTAGTTTTAATGGAATTTTTGATGATCAGCGCAGATCAGAATATTGTTGTAAATAAGACACACCGCAAGATGCCCAAGATGGATGGCATAATGATCTAGTAAGATTACATTCAAATGCGAAAACAATCAAAAAGAAAAAAATAGTTTATCATTGCTTATACATAAGGACAGCACCTAAACCACAATCTTACTTTAATTTATCCAGTTTTTCGTGGTACATCATAACAAAAATGATTTCATCTAGAATAAGTAAAAGGACCATAATGAGTTATTTTAAACATGCAACGTGACAAAAAGGCTAACTAGCCAAAAGTAAGATTTAACTAATTATTTTGAATATTAGGATTAGTTATGCTAGTTTTGAAAAAATCAAAAAAAATGAGAATTAAAAAAAATGTAATGTTAGTGATTGCGATTGGTCTTTTAGCCTTTGGAATATTTAATTTTTCAAATACAATTTATGCTCAAAATAATAATAATTTCACATCTCCAATAGAATTAAACAATGGTGCACCATTTCAAGAAAGATTAATCATTCTTGTAGTTGAACAATTAATAACAATTGTAGCTCCAATTACAGGCTCAGTTGTTCTCATGTTCACACAATTTCTCAATAAAAAAGGAATTAAAATAAGTCAAGAAACTCAAGATTATTTTGCAAAAACAGCTTCCGATTATGTCAAAAATGAAGCAAGATACATGTTTAAACAATTCATGGATGTAAATTCTCCTTATTATGCCGAATTACGTGAAGGTCGCATATCCCCTAAACTTAGAGAAAAGGTGTATAATAGAACTAAAGATAATTTGGAACGAGAATTAAAATCAGATAGTTTTTCGCGTGCTGCAAAAAAAATGCTAAAAAGTAATTTGGAAACTGTAATTGAATCTGCAGTTTCAAAAAATCATCAAGACACGGCCAACCGAACAAAAGATCTTTTAACAGAACTAGTTCCAATAGCAATTGAATCAGCTCTTCTGTATAATGAAAATAAGGTGCTTAATGATGAGCAAAAGGAAAAAATAATAGATACCGCGATGGAATCTTTGAAAAAGAATTTTGATCAGGAATATGTCATAATGTCAATAGAAAATACAAAAATGTATCTTCAAGCAGAACTTAGAAAAAGAATAAGTCAAACAGATTTTCTGTCAGATGGATAAATTAGACCAGATTAAGGTAGTAACTTATCACTAAAAAAATTTCAGATGATAATATAAAGAATCAAAACAATCTATCTGTTACGTATAGTAACCTGGTTTCCCACGGAATGATTCACTCCAACTACCGCACCTGGATGAGATGTAATTATCATCAAAGTTTCACAAGATAGACAAAGTGTAGATGGTACATAGTCAGCATATTTCTCAGAAGGGCCAGTAGTGGCCAATACAGCATCATCTTTAAGATTGGATGTGCCACAATTAACACATAGAGAAGGTTTGTCGGATATGTGTTTTATTTTATTGACGTAATAATGAACCACGACATGGAAACTACAACATTGGAGTTCTTAAATTAACTGATGTTTCAATTACAAAAGATTCTTGAAAAATGGATCATTATTTCCACAGATGTAAGCACATCTTTCATTCAATCACTAGAATAAATCGTCCACATACTTTATCAGTATAAAATTCAAGATAACAATATGAAAAGAGGTTGCCCAAACAGGGAATTTCAAATATATAATCATTTGATGAGTTTTGACCTCAACATAATCTCAGAAGAATAAGAATAAACAGCCAATATTGCCTGAGCATCAAGTCGTTTTTACCATTATTATCAGTGTCTTCTTCTCAGTAGCATCGTTTTCAAAATTCTTTGCTTCAGGATATCCCAAGATAGGCATATGCCATAAATTCATCATTTTTGAATAAAAATATACTCAAAAATGAGTATAAACACGTAGCATTAGATCCTAAAATGGAGACAGAAAAATGAGCGGCATAACACCTCAGGAAATCAAACAAGAGTTCCTCAAAAGTAAGATGGGAATTGCAGGAATTACAATTCTTGTAATTTTAATTGCGACATCAATAATTGCCATAATTACAATTCCAGTTGAAACGTTTCAAGAATGGAATAATCCAGTGAATTGGATTTCAAATCCAAAAGTTGCAATTCCCATTTGGGTGAATGTCTTTATGACCGAAAAGATACCCGAACATAAAATTTTAGAGAATCCCAACATAGAAAGAGTTTCAAATGAAGAAATTACCCTTACTTCACATCAGTTTGGGTTAAATTTTGATTATGATGACTTTCCAAATGATTTCATCTATGAATTTTCATCAGAATATTCAGGGTCACCTTTACTACAAATGTCAGTAATCAGGCCAGACGGAATTAAACTGGAGGTGCTATCCACACCGCTTCCATACTCCACTACAAAAACAACTCACAGTGAAAGGATATTCTCAACAGATGACGCGATAAAGAAAAACTTGTTTTTACAGTCAGAAAAATTTGAATTTGTATTTGACAGACTGTCTGCAGAAGACATTATTTTTTCAAAAATTCAAATAAATGAACCATTAAAAGGAAATTATATTTTTTCCATAGATTTGTATGGAATAGATTCTAAAAATAAAATTCCAGAATCAAAATTAGTCATCGGAGGCAAAACATTTGGAGTTATGGGGACTGACGAATTAAGACGGGACTTGGCAATAGGATTACTATGGGGAACCCCGCTAGCATTATTCATAGGTCTAGTTGTATCCATAGGATCTGTAGTCATGGGACTACTTTATGGAGTATATGCAGGATACAAGGGTAAAAGAACAGATGAAACAATGATGCGATTCAATGATGTATTGTATGCATTGCCAGCACTGCCGTTTCTCATCATACTTTCAGTGACAATAAGCAACAGCATATTTGTGATGGTAGGATTTTTGATGATTTTCGGGTGGGTGGGAATAGCAAAGGTGTCAAGAAGCATGTCCCTTCAAATCAAAACTCGAGGCTATGTAGATGCGGCAAACATGATGGGTCAAAAAGATTCCAAAATTATTCTAAAGCACATTGTGCCTCAATTGTTGCCCTATGCTTTTGCAAGCATTGCAATTTCAGTCCCAGCTGCAATTACCACAGAAGCAGGCCTAAGTTTTCTGGGATTGGGAGATCCGTCGTTTCCAACATGGGGGCAAATATTGCATGATGCAAATACATTTGGAGCAGCAGCAAGAGGGTTATGGTGGTGGATTATGCCGCCAGGAATAATGATTGCAATAACAGGGCTAGCATTTGTCTTCATAGGAAATGCTCTTGATGCAATAATAAATCCAAAACTCAAAAGATAATCAAAGTGTATATCTACGAATAATATCCAAAGCAGAATCATTAAGCTTGATTGTGTATGTCAAAGAATTTGGATCATCTTTGGTTTCGGCCAAAACTTCAGTAAATTTTACTTTTTGATCCTCAGTAGCACCTGCTTCATGGGCACATAGATTAAACGCTTTGAGATTGAGATTGTTTTTGAGCAAATACGCAATGAATTTTTTATAATCTTCAGGATTTGTCCAATTTATTTTTCTTTCAGAACAGGCTGCAATCCACACATCAACAGAATTATGAAAAATTACTCTTTTACGAATTTCATCTAAAGACATTTTTTTCTCACTTAAAAGTCGGCTCTTTGCATTTTGGAACCACATCTAGGACAAGAGCCACCTTTGTGTTTGTTGTTGCAAACAAGACAAACGTACCTGACACCACCAGAATTTCCCTGTGAACCAGTTCCAAAGAAACCACTACCACGACCAACTCCAGAATCGCCGCCATAACTTCCCATACGACCCATTTGTCTTCGTCTCATGATCATTGGCAGCATTATGAAAATTGCCATCACAAGACCTATGCTGATATACCATGGAACCCCCAAATATCCAAGTACTATTTGCAACCCAATACTAAACACTAAAGATGCGCCTAAAAAAATATAATATTTTTTGAGTTGAGGGTTCAATCTAACAAAATTCCCTTGAAATTAGTTATAAAGTTTTGTCAGTTTTGTTCAGCAGATCTCATTAAAATTTTCAGAACCATCATACAATTGAAAGCGGGATAGAATTGCCATTACTATCCCATGCAAAAATGGAATCATCGTCATATGGAGATCTTACAATCATTGAAACCAAACCAAAAAAATTGTGTAAATCAGTTACAGATGGTTCTGCAGAACCGCTCGGATGTGAATGAATGATCCCTACATAGCTCATATCAAAGGGTAAAAACGAATGAGGAAATCCTGCAAAAGTAGGTCCAGTCTCACTAAAAGGAGGGACAACAAGTCCATTAATTTTAATTTCACCATTTTTCGACTTTCCTTTTAAGATCAAAATTCCTTCGTTTGGGTGTTTCATTTGACAAAAAGACAGGATGCTATCTAAAACATTTTTTTGTAACAAGACTTTACGTTCAAATTTTTTCTTTCTAAATAACACAAAAAGACTGCAGTCATGAGCTAATTTAGTTTTAAGATTTTAGTATAGTGTATCTAGTATTGGAAAATTTTCTCAATTTTTCTTCAATCTCAGACACTAATTTAGGAATCTTTGAATCAATTTCATCTATTTCATCTTGATATGTTTTAGATTTGGATTGAGATTCATCCTTCAAGGAAGTAATTTTAGCAAGTTTTTCTTCCAAAGAAATCATATCACTAGGAATTAGAGAATTAAGATCATTTTGCATCTGTTCATATTTTTCATGATACTCTGAAATTTGTTTTATAAATACATCAAGGGACTCTTCAATTTCAGTTATCTGAGAAAATGTTTTATCAGAATCCTTTACAGAAATAGATCCAGATGAAACTCCTTTTCGAACATTTTCAAGTATTACAATTATGGAGTCTTTGTTCTGCGCAGTAAGTACGTTAAATGGCTCTGCAACCAAAATTGACAAAATATTTTTTTGATCTTTGTCTAATGATGACGCATATTCATATCGACTCAGAGGACGAGATATTTTCGTAAATTGCGTGTTTATTTGATTTTTGATTTTTGATTTTTGATCACTAAAGACATTCAAGGTATTTTTTAAGTCAAGATATTTCTTGTAAGTATCTGATGAGCGTATCGTATCAATAGATTTTTGGGTAAGGGAGATTTTTTCTTGTAATGAATTTATATTTTCACTTGTTTCAATAATTTTTTGAGATTGTTCTTTACGTACATTAGTTAAATGCTTAATTTGATTTAGTGTATCACGTATTTCATCAGATAAAGATTTTGCAGAATTAAAATTTTTCAATAATTTTGTAATTTCAGAATGGTTTTTGTTCATGACTTCAAGATTTTCTTTTAATTGATTAGCATATTTTTTTGCAAATATGTGTATGACTCTAGTTTGTCGTCCCAAAACATCACCTACTTTTTTGAGAATTAAATTTAATGTTGAATCCAATTTTTCTGCATCATCAAAAGAGGAGATTTTAGGCAATGGTACAACCCCCTTTTTGATAACATCAATTACTTGTTTTTTACCCCTGACCACGATAACAGCAAGGTGTTTGTCAACATCGTCAATATTGAGACTGTCCTTTTCAAGCAAATTACCAATTTTCATTAATTCGTCAATTAAGGGCTCAGTGTTATTTCTTAGATTTTTAATCTCAGTCAAAGCTTGAGATTTTCTCAATTCACTAAGATCAGATATAATTTCAGGAACATTTGAGAGTGAGATTTCTTTGTTTTGAGGAATTTCCTCAACAGGTATTTTATCTTCTTTTTTTTTACCCCATCCAAAGACCATTTGATATTATTCGTGTCAGGGGATTAAAAATGGTTGTACAACTAAAATTTAAAATCCCTTTGATTTCATGAAATCACATGGTAAAAACTGGAAAAAAACTATTTCATACAGGCATGGTTAAAAAAACAATTAGAATCAAAACCTCAAAAGATAAAGTTTGGAGGAAAATAAGTAATATCACAGGATTGCCAACTTGGGTGGTGGATGTAAAAAAGACAGTATACCTTTCCAAAAAGAAAAGAGACGTCGGAGCTGTTAGGTTAATTACATTTGCAGATGGAAACAAAATTGAAGAGCATGTAGTTGCCTGGAAAAAAGGGGAATATTTTACATATATTGCAACTGAAGGACTTCCATTAAGAGCATATGTTGCAACAATCTCAATTAAACCAAAGTCAAAAAATCTCGTAGAGCTGACATGGCAGTCATATCTTAATAGTGAAAAAATGTCTGAAAAGCAATTCACAGAATTCATGGTATTTTTGGGATCATTTTATCATGCATCGCTTGAGAATTTGAAAACACTACTTGAAAAATAATATAAAAAATAACACTAGAAGAAGAACAAGTCAAAGTGTAAATACAACAAATCGTGAAAAAAATCATGAGCGATATGCGATTTATAATAATCGGAATTGTATTGATTTTTGTGGGTTTTCTCATTCTAGGAGTATTTGGACAAAATTATCAAGCAGCAACTTTTGAATCAAATGAGTTTGGCACATGTTATGAGTATTCAGAGGATGCACCCCCAGTAGAAATCAATTGCGAATTTAAGATATTTGATCAGACAGTTTTCTTTGGAATAGTTTTAGGATTTATCGGGGCAGGCATAATTGCCTTGATTAAAGGTGTTAAAGGAGACTGGGATAATAAGGTCAAACCTGAAGACACGGTAGGCCCAGGCGGAAAGCAAAACGAAAATTCAGATGATTCAGATAAGGACTAAACAGATTTTTTTAGACTTTACATCCTCATAATCTTCAGGATTGTCTTATCCTAATCTTTGAAAATATAATATTTTTGGATGTGCAACGCAACAAAAGTCATCAAATTTCATTATGTTACACACTGTAAAATCAGAAGGTGGATTGTTGTTCTGGTATTATCTAGATTTAACCTACATCTAATCCACAAAAGATGCTAACATATCATTACAAATTAGATATTTAACCTTGATGAATGATTTGTATTTTTTTACGCACGGTTACAATATTCAAAATTTTGGGATTCAGATTCAAGAATTTTCTTCATTGAATCAAACATTTCACTAATCTCAGTCACTCTTTGATCAAACTGCTCATCAGTAATCTCATCAGGTTTGTTTAATGTAATTACAACTTCAGAAAAATCGCCATTGGATATCACCCGCATTGGGACATCCCAAGAAGAGTCCTCATCAATATAATGATGATCTAAAATTCCTTTGGATTTATCCTCGTTAAACTTGAGCTGGGATTTACCATGAGGTCCGGTAAACGACCACCAACCAGCATCATTGATTTTTGCATCAGGCATCATTTTAGGAGGTAATTGTAAAATGGCATCAAATGCATCACCAATTTTCTTCTCTACAGTAATCGAAATAGTTCTAGATCTGCTCACAGTAAGAATATTAAAGAATGATTAAAAAGGATATAGTAGAAGTAATAGGAATCAATACTACTAGGACTGTTTGTTAAGGAATTCTTTAATTTTCTTTAGGTTTACAACATTGGATTCATGAAACATCATCATAGATTCATATAATGAGTTTGGTAGGACGGTTTTGAGATTATTTACTACTTCGTCACCGCTGGTAATCATATTGTCAATGAGTTTATCGATTTCATTTTTCTCATCAACCATATGAATAGAGTAAAAGTTAATCTTAATTAAATTGGTCGAAATCGACAGTTAATTGATTAACGTCCAACTATGATTCAAAATCTATCACAACCGGATCAGATAATGATCGGAAAGAACACCTTTACAAAACTTCACAATTCGATTGGAGAGTATTTTGCAAGTTTGAACTTGGAGAAATTAGACTAGAGTTATCATTTCACAAGATCTGGAGAAATTTGCCCAGTATATTCATACGTTGGAAAAGGATTCGACTCCGCAACAGAGAGTCAGACTTGGTTAAAGACTTTCAATTCGTGATACAATCGTTTATGCATTTGAATCGTTTTAGAAAGTAAAAAAGGTTAGAATAAATGATTATGTTTTTTCTTTAATCAAATGATCATGTAATAATCTTGCCTCTTGCCATGAATACCACACAAAATTCCATATCAAATCATCTATATTCTGACGCTGTTTTTCAGTGAGTTGCCTGTCACGTAAATTGAAAATTACCTTACCTCGCATGGTTCCGAGTCTAATTCCCAACATAACACATTCTCGGTTATTTTTAGGCAGTGTCCTGCCTCTAAAATTGTCAGGGCTTGAATCAAAAATTTCAAAGTGTTCTGCATGCCACTGAAATTTGGATTTCCTGAAAACCTCAAGAATTAATGACACTGTATCGTAATCTAATTTTTTCTTATCCAATTTTTCTTTCATTAGATCTTCAGATACTTGTTTTCTTTCCCTACTGAGTTTTTTCTTCAACTCCACATAAGACTTTGAGTCAATATTATCATCCACATATTTTCTGCATGGAATTGTAAACTTAAGCGTATGGATAGAGTTTAAAATCTCAATTATCTTTTTTTATCAAAGTGGCAGTTGAACGGACATTTTTTAGTTTTTGAATATTCCAAGAAACAATTTCTCGTATCTTTTCAAAATTTTCTGCTTGTAACTTTACTAACATATCATGAGTTCCAATGGTTTCAAAAACATCTACAACTTGTTCAAGCTCCTTTAATTGTTCTATAA
>Ga0224513_10000233_pt1 | contig 20465 bp, 16 predicted proteins | sample SF_May12_sed_USG_5_FD_169109 | JGI IMG/M metagenome (GOLD analysis project Ga0224513, IMG submission 169109) | Sediment microbial communities from San Francisco Bay, California, United States - SF_May12_sed_USGS_21 | ecosystem: Environmental > Aquatic > Marine > Sediment | place: USA... | reverse complement strand
ATCCCCTTCCAGGGATAGATGCTTGGTTCCGGCCACGATACCGGGACGATCTTCCGTAACTGCACCGACTTTGTAAACGCAAAGACGCCAAGAGCGCGACGACCCATAAAGCCTTTTCTTTTCGGCCTCTTTGCGCTCCTTGCGTCTTTGCGTTTACAAAGTTGTGTCGGTCAGCCCCTGCGAGTCCAGTCAGAATGTCATCCCGACCGAGGACCTGAAGGGTCCGAGCGGAGGGATCTACGGGTTTCTCTCCGGAAGACCAAAACGCCCCTTTCCGCAGATCCCTCCACTCGCTACGCTCGGTCGGGATGACAGAGGACTTGCCACCCGCGCGGCGAAGCAACGCGAGGGCGCGAACGACGCCAAAAACAACCCAAAAATCAACCTTTGCGACGTCTTTGCGTCTTTGCGTTTCCAAAGGCGACGCGTCAAGCGATATCGAGGCGCCAGGGTTGGCTGACGACGCTACCCGCGCGGGCCGAATATCGCAGTGCCGACGCGGACCATAGTCGCGCCCTCGGCGATGGCGATTTCGAAGTCGTGGCTCATACCCATCGAAAGCTCGGGAAGAGAGTGGCCCACTTCGTATTGCAGCCGATCTCGCAGCTCACGGAGCTTTCGGAACCAGGGCCGCGAGGCCTCCGGGTCCTCCGCCCAGGGCGGAATCGCCATCAGACCACACACCGACAACCGATCGCAGCCGAGGGCGTGTTCGAGCAACTCCCTCGCATCCTCGGGAAGCGCGCCCGCTTTCTGAGGTTCCTCGGCCACGTTGATCTCGACCAACACATCCAATATTCGTTCTGTCCAGTGTTCTGTGAGCAGGTATTGGAGGCGGTCTGCTATCTCGAATCGATCTACTGTGTGGACGATGTCGAAGACTTCGAGGGCGGCACGGGCCTTGTTGCGCTGCAGCGGTCCAATGAGATGCCACCGCGCCTTCGCAACTTCAGGCCTCTTGGCTACTGCCTCTTGCACGCGGTTTTCGCCGAGATCGGTTGCCCCCGCATTGACCGCCTCGTTCACCACCGCGGCTGGAAAGGTTTTACCAACGGATATCAAGCTGATCACTGCCGGATCCCGCCCACAATCGATTGCTGCGGCATCGACGCGGTGCCGAACCGCGGCAAGCCGATCCGACAGCTCTGAGATCATTGCTCCGCTGCTTCGTTGTCGTCCCTCAACGTCTCCTCCATATAGAGGATGCGCTGGCAGTGTTCACAGTCGATGATCTCTTCGCATCTCCGCACCCGCTGCTGGAGATGAGGCCGCAGCGCAAAGTGGCACAGCGAACATGACCCGTCGACAACCTTGGCCACCGATGTGCCCTGTTTACTCTCGAGCAGCCGCAGAAACCGTGCGCGATTCTTTGGCTGGATCTCTTCTTCGACCTTCTTCGCCTCTTTTGAGAGCTTATGCACCCGTTTCAGGAGCTTGGCTTTTTGTGCCTCCCAAGCGGTGACGACCTCAGTTTGCGCCGTCTCCTCTTCCGGACGTGCATCACGACGTTCTTCGAGCTCCGCGGTGAGCTGGGCGATCGCCTCTTCGAGCTCCTTCCGTCGCGACGAAGTCTCCTCAATGGCTTTCGTGGCGTAGTCAATCTCCGAGATCACGGCCGTAAACTCACGCTCGTTGGTGACCGAGCTCTTCTGCTTCTGGAAATGCTCCAGCTCGAGCTCCCACTCCGCTTCCTTCTTGCGTACTTCCTTGATCTCCTCGCCGTGCGCCTCGGATTGCCGCTCCATCTCTTGGAGCTCTTCCAGGCGCAGACGGTTCGCCTCTTCCAGGCTGCGAATCTCCACCGGAGGAGTGTTGTGCGCGGCGATTGCCTCCGAAATGGCGTCGTAAACCTTCTGGAGCCGAACCAGGTGGACGAGATCGTGATATGCGTTGCTCACCATTGCCCCTCGCTGCGTATTCAATACAACCCTTTTTCCAGGCGCGCCGACTATGGGCCCACCAGGATTCGAACCTGGGACCGACCGGTTATGAGCCGGCGGCTCTGACCGCTGAGCTATGGGCCCCGGCGTATGGTACCGCGACGCGGGACGTACAGCAAGGAGAGGGGAAATTCTGAATTAGGAATTAGGAATTAGGAACTACCGCCCAACCCCCGGGGGAAACGGAGAGAAGGGCGCGGTCATCGGAGGTGCCCGGCATCCTCTCGGAGAGGGCGATGAAAAAAAAGAACAATGAAATCAGTAGCGCATCAGCAGCCGGAGGACTTCAGCTTGCGCTGTCGGAAAACGGTTTCAGCAGATGAGCGCGCGTTGGGTGGCGTAGCTTGCGCAGCGCCTTATACTCGATCTGCCGGATGCGCTCACGGGTGACGTTGAAGGTCCGGCCCACCTCCTCGAGCGTGTGCTCGGTACCATCGCCAATCCCGAAACGCAGCTTCAATACCTGTTCCTCGCGCGGAGTCAGGGACTTGAGAACATTCTCGGTGTGATCCTTGAGGGTCCGCATGATCACGGCTTCGATCGGCGAAACCGAGTTGGTGTCCTCGATGAAATCTCCGAGGTGGGAGTCCTCCTCCTCTCCGATAGGAGTCTCGAGAGAAATTGGCTCCTGCGAGATCTTGTGAATCTTGCGGATCTTCGAAACTGGCATCTCCATACGGGTGGCGATTTCCTCAACCGAAGGTTCACGGCCCAACTCTTGCACCAACATTCGGGTAGTACGGGTGAGCTTGTTGATGGTCTCGATCATGTGAACCGGAATCCGGATCGTGCGAGCCTGGTCGGCGATCGCCCGCGTAATCGCCTGCCGAATCCACCACGTGGCATAGGTGGAGAACTTATAGCCGCGCCGGTATTCGAACTTATCCACCGCCTTCATGAGGCCGATGTTGCCCTCCTGGATGAGATCCAGGAACTGCAGTCCGCGGTTGGTGTACTTCTTGGCGATCGAGACAACCAGACGCAGGTTGGCGACAATCAGCTCCTGCTTGGCGCTGTCGGTCTCGGCCTCGCCACGCCGTACCTCGGTCAGAAGGACCTTGAGGTGATCGTAGGGAATCTGGAATCGATCTTCGAGATGCTCCAGCTCTTCCTCGTAGCGTTCGATGCGAGAGGAGTAAAAATGGCGGCGCTCGACGTTGCGCTCCTGCTGGAGCTTTTTCCGATCCCTATTGATGGTCTGGATCGGGATCGCGAACTGGCGCTCGACCTCGCCGAAGAATGTCAGGAGGCGATTTCGTGTGGTCGTCGTGAAATCCGCACGCCGCACCAGAATCGCCGTGTCGGCGGTGTTGGCGTCAATCTTGTCCGACAGTTCCTGATAGCGTTTGCCAGCTTTCTTGCAGCGACGCAGCCTGCGTCGCAGCTCACGCGACTCACCATCGAGCTTGGAAATGGTCCGGAAGAGCTTGAGTCCCTCACGAACACGGTCTTTGGCCTTTTCATCGAGTTCGCTGGTGTTGGCCTGAAGCAACTCACGAACGCCCCGGCGTTCCCTCCGCGCCTGCTCGTTGGTCCGCAAGAAGAGCCGCAGGAGGTTCGGCTCCTTCGACAAGGCGATAAAGACCTTTGCCTCTCCAGCCTCGATGCGCTGCGCGATGTCGACCTCGCCCTCGCGGTCGAGGAGTTTGACTGTGCCCATCTCGCGCAGGTACATCCGTACAGGATCGTTGGTCTTCTCGAGCTGCTCGGTGGCTACCGGCTTGGTGTCATTCTTTTTGGCGGCTGGTTTCTTACCGTTCTTTCCGTTCCCAGCCTCTGCTTTGGCTTTCTTGGAGAGCGTCTTGTCGGAGTCCTCGGCGCTCTCGGCGTCCATGATATCGATATCGAGCTCCGACAGGCGCATATAGATGTCGTCTAGCTCTTCGGCAACACCCGTGACCTCTTCAGGCAAATTCTCGTAAAGCTCTTCATACATGATGAACCCGCGCTCTTTGCCCGTTTGAATGAGCTTGCTGAGTTCCGGGTACTTCTCTTCAACCTGCACACTCGACTCTTTCACCACTGGTTGCCTCCATTCGAGGGGGTGAGGATGTCCCGCGAGACAGAACCGCCGCCGTACTTCACCGTTGATCGCATCCAGCGACGCCCTGGGGGATAGCAGTTCCCGCAGGCATTGCATTCCCGTATAGGGTCAATCAATAGTGTCTTCCATCAAGAAAATTACGTGGTAGGCGCTTTGCCGCGTCCGAAGGCCTTTCGGCCAGGCCCCATCGCCATCCAAGGGAATATGGGTCGCGAAATCGTTTTTGGCAACCCCTTCTCGCAAAAAATGTCAGATTTCTGCCAAATCCCGCCTCAAACGAGTCTTCTCCGCCAAAAGGCGGTCGACTTCCGCGTGGTCGCCTCGCTTCTCTGCGGCCGCGATCTGTGGTTCGAGACGCTGTGAGCCTTCGCGTGCCTGGCGCTGGAGAAGGGTCTTCAGTTGGACGCGGATGGAGTCATCAGTGATCTCGGGCATCGGTGATGTGGAGAGCTCGGCCACCAGGGTGCTTGCATCAGGATCTGTGCAGTGGCTCAGGAGCTCGTGCAAGAAATCGGTGCCGGAGTCGTCTCCGGACACGATCGATCTGGTGTCCTCGAGCAGCCGGCGAACCCGAACATCCCGAATGTACTCGACGTGAACGATCTCGAGGATCTTGGATCGCCATTCATTCGAACATTCCAACAGAATGCGAGCGAGCTCACGCTCACCCGGAGGCATCGGGCTCCGCACGGCTGCAGCCGCGACCTTCGCCCCGCGACGTCTCTTTTCGCCATGTTCTTCGATCTCGCGCGGCCGGAGATAGAGCTGACGCGCCAACTCCTCGATGAGGTTCTGGCGGACAGCAGGGTCCGACGCCGAGCAGACGAGAGTTGCCAGTTCGAGACCGGAACGACGCCGCGCAGCGGGGTCCGGAGGAAGATCAGCGAGCAGAAACTCGAGGAGGGACGTCGGGTGTTCGAGAAGCTCACGGAAAGTTGCCTCTCCGCTCTCTCGGATGACATCGTCCGGATCCATCCCGGAAGGCAGCACCATCATCGCGACATCGACGCCCGCTTCGAGCAGAACGCCGGCGCCGGATCCTGCGGCCCTGCGGCCGGCTGCATCAGCGTCATAGCACAGGAGGGCGAGGCCATCCGGCCCGAGGCGGCGTTTGAGAAGTCTGGCGTGGTCAGGGGTCAGCGCCGTGCCCAGAGTCGCAACCACGTTCTCCACCCCGACGCGGTGCAGCGAGAGACAATCGAAGTAACCCTCCACCACCAGCACCCGCCCGGAATCCGCCAGGCTTCGGCGCGCACGGTCGAGGCAGAAAAGTGTCGACCTCTTCCGAAAGAGAGCGGTTTCAGGGCTATTGAGGTATTTGGGCTCGCCATCACCGAGCTGACGTCCGCCAAAGGCGATGAGTGTCCCGTCACCGGATCGAATCGGAAACGTCAGGCGATTTCGAAAGCGGTCATAGGGAGAGGTGCCGCTGTCCGGGCGAATAGCGAGGCCAGACTCGACCAACGCCCCCTCGGGGTGGCGGCGCTTCATGTGATCGAGGAGGCGGCGCCAGTCGTCGGGAGCGAAACCGAACCCGAATTCCCTCCACGAGTCTTTCTGAAAACCCCTACGATCGAGTTCGCCACGCGCTTCGGCTCCCTCTGCGTTCTCGAGGCAACCTACGAAAAATCGTTGTGCCTCTTCGAGCAGTGCGCGTTGCCGTTCACCAGCTTCCCGCCGCTTCTTTGTTTCCGGACTTCTCGGCGGCAATTTCACTCCGTAGCGCCTCGCCAGCCGTTCCACGGTCTCCGGGAAGTTCAAGTGCTCCAACCGCATGACGAACTTGAAGACATCGCCGCCCTGGTGGCATCCGAAGCAGTAGTAGAGACCCTTGTTGGGGTCGACCGAGAAGGACGGAGTCTTTTCCTCGTGAAAGGGACACAGTCCCTCCCATCCTCGACCACGTTTCTTGAGGCGCACGTGATCGCCGACGATGTCCAGGATGTCCACCGCCTCGCGAACGCGGGCTACGGAATCACGGCCGATGTCCACATCAGTCATCGCGCTCATTCTCGCATAGAGAGCAGGAGACCCACGATGCTCGATACGGGATACAAGATGCAAGATGCAAGATGCAGGAGGCCGATAATCGATGCTCAATGCTCGAAGTCTCCGAATTGTAGATCCGTCTGTTCGTGATCGGCATGCCCGCTGGCGCATTCGAGTATCTTCACGCAGATCACGCAGATAGCATCACAAAAGGTCCGGGTCTTTATCTGCGTTATCTGCGTCATCTGCGGGGAAACAGAAGTCGGTGGGCGGGTCGAGAGTCGAGTGTCCATAATCGAGAATCGGGAGCGTGGTTGGACCTTAAGCCCCTTGCTCGATGTCGACTTCGGTGGCGCCGGAGCCACCCAGGTGTTGCGGGGGATGGCGGAAACCGCGGACCGCCGGGTGGGTCCTGCAGACATCAGCCACCATCTTGCGCAGAATTCCAGCACCATGGCCGTGCACCACCCGCACCGACGGTGCGCCGGTGGTAAATGCCTGGTCGAGAAAGCGCTCGAGATCCTCACGAGCGCGCTCGCTGTCGAGTCCGATAATGTTGATTTCTCGCGCGGTTTCTTCAGCGGCAACGACCCGAACCTGTGAACGACGCCGTGGTGGCGGCTTCCTCAAAACCTCGAGCTCGGTGATCGGCACCCACAATTTCTTCCCTGAAACCTCGACCTGCGCTTGCGAGCCTCGCACCGCCCGCAGATCACCCTCGCCACCAAAGGCAAGACGGACCCTGGTGCCCTCCTCCAGCCCGCCAGGCGCGACCACTTCGGCTTCTCCATCCGGCAGCTCGAGCCGCATTGCATCGTCGCGCAGCTTCTGTAGTCGACGTCGACCCAATGCCTCGTGTTCCTCAGTCGCCTTTTTCAGCGTGGCTATGGATTTGTCGAGCCGACCCTTGGCTCTCCGCCGCAACTCTTCGCGCTCTGACGCGAGTATTTCGGGCAGTTCGCGGCGCTCTCCTTCGAGCTTTTCGAGCTCACGCTCCGCCTCACGCCGGGCTCTCTCCGCAAGGCGCTGCCGCTCGCCGACTTCGACCCTCTCGGCCTCCAACTCCTGCTCCAGGGTCTCGAGGCGTCGCAGCCATCGGTCGAGCTCGAGGTGATCGCCTCCCAGCAGCTCCCGAGCTCGCGCCAGAACATTTTCCGACACCCCCATGCGACGGGCGATTTCGAGCGCCCTCGAGCGTCCGGGACGACCCATGAACAGAGTGTAGGTTGGCCTTTCCAAGTCCTCATCGAACTCCATCGCAGCGTTTTCCATGCCGTCGGCAGCGCTTGCCGAGAGTGCGATGGCTGCAAGATGGGTGGTCACTACCGTCATACCACCACGGCGGTTGAGCTCTTCGAGCAGAGCGCATCCCAGGGCGGCCCCCTCGAGCGGATCGGTGCCGGTTCCGAGTTCGTCGAAGAGGACAAGCGTTTCGGGGGCTGCACTCTCGAGGAGGCGCGCAGTTGCCGCCATTGCACCAGAAAAGGTCGAAAGGTCTGCCCCGACGTCCTGTTCGTCTCCGATGTGGCACCAGATGTGGTCGAATTCCGGGATCACGGTTCCCTCGTCAACCGGGAGCGGGATGCCGGCCCTGCACATCAGAACCATCAAACCGAGTGTTTTGAGGACCACAGTCTTGCCGCCGGCATTCGGTCCCGAGATCACCAAAACATCGGCGCCCTCCGGCATCCGAAAATCCAGCGGCACCACCCGATGATCGGGGTCGCGCCGTTCTGCGTCTCGGAAGACCTGGAGCCGGAGCGCGTGGAGGCGTTGATCGAGGAGAGGGTGGCGCGCTGCAAGAAGCACCAGCTCACGCCCTTCACCCGGAACCACGACTCGACCTTCCACGGAGCGCCCGAAAAGAGCCTTCGCCTGCACCGCGTCAAGCTCAGCCAACACCTCCACAGCACTCACCAAATCGTCACGAGCCTCGGCGAAGAGACGGGCAATCTCTTGCAAGATCCGTTGGATCTCTCGCGCTTCGCCCGCGAAGGCCGACGCGAGCCGGTTATTCAGTTCGACAACGCCGATCGGCTCGACAAACGAGGTCGCACCCCGCGCCGAAACGTCGAGCAGGAGACCTGCGAGCTGGGCGCGAGCCGACGATCGAACCGGCAGGCAATAGCGGTCGCGTCGCATCGTTGGAGGTGCATCGGTCACAACCTCTCTGTTGCCTCGGCGAATGGCCTCGAGTTCCGCCAGCACGTCGGATCGAGCCCGAGCAATCTCCCTCCGAAGACGACCAAGCTCGGGCGACGCGCTGTCGGCAATCGTTCCATCGCGGGCGAGCTTCGGAGCCACCCTGTCGACCAACTCCTTGGTGTCGGCAAGTCGACTCAGAATGTCAACGAATTCTTCGTTTTCGGACGCCTCGAGTCGACGACGAATCGCTGCCACTCTGCGGGCGAGAGTGAGGAGGGCGACGAGGTCGCGGGGTTCGGACGGCGGCGGAGCATCCTCGTCGAGCCACGGCACCGCCTCATCAACCCCAGCCAACGACAGCATGCCGTCTTCCTCAATCAGGTCTGCGACAGCTATTGTCAGAAGAGCGGATCGAGCGCGGCCGGAGGCATCTTCCAGCGGAGTCGCGAGATCACGAATGACAACGCGGCCCACGCACGTACGCGCGTGGGCCGCGATCAACTCGAGAATCTTATCGAATTCAAGCTCAAGAGCGAGCGAACGGTCCGACTGAGCCCGCATGATGTCGGCGGGCTAGAGCAAACCGGCGCGCCGCTGCTTGGCCATCTTACGAAGCATCTTCTTACGGGCTTGAATCATCTCCCGCTTCCGGCGTTCGGACGGCTTTTCGTAGAAACGGCGCCGTTTCACCTCGGAGAGGATGCCAGACTTCTCGCACTTCCGCTTAAAGCGGCGCAGTGCCTGCTCGAAGGACTCGTTGTCACGAACTGTGACTCCTGTCGGCATGAAGGCTCACCCCCTCTCGGTGCGGATTGCGTCAGCGGCATGGCCGCTTCGTGACGCGCACGTCAAGAGCGTGAGGATATCAAGGTCGCCGCCCGGCGTCAATTGATCGTGTCAAAGCTTTTAATTATATGATTTTAGCCATTATCTGTGGTCGTACTTCATTCAGCATTTCGGGTTCGATTCAAGGTGCAGGCTCAAAAAAAAGCGCCCCGAAAGACGCTTTTGAATTGCTGAATTGTGCACTTTCTGGCCGATTCTGGTTTCGGTGACGAGGCCAGCAAGCCGAAAGCAAATACCTAAAGGCTCATGGCTGACCGCTAGTCTTCGACGACCTTGACTTTCACCGCCTCGAAGTTCTTATTGTAGACCTTGTTGTTGGTGGTTTTGAAGTAGACTGCAGCGGCGCCGCCCTCACGTTTCCGATACAGCCAGGTCTCCACTTTCCGTTTCTCATCCACCTGGATATTCTGATAATAGGGTACGCCTATCACCTCTTTGACTTCATCCATCGTCATGTTTTTCTTCACCAGGTCGAAACGCTCCTGAGTGATGAAACGCATGTCGTCGAGCTCCGCCATTTTGTCGACCAGGGGCTGGTACGAGGGCAGGTCGATGGAATCGTAATAGCTGCTGGCAGAATCGAGCTGGTTCATCGCCTTTTTATAGTCGCCGGCCTTGGTCACGGTTTCCGCTGCAATCAGGATCGCTTCGTCGGAGTACAGATTCAGACCCTGCACGGTTGCCGGGTGCTCCGGAAAGTCGTTGAGGGCAATATTGAGGAAATCGGCCAGGGTCGCTTGTACCGCGTCATAGGCGGCATCCCTCGCGGCGCCTTGCTCCACGATGGCGGCCGGCAGTGCCTCGAACTCGGCAATCTGCTCCTCAGATCGATCGCGCTCTTTGATGGCTTCGATTTCAGCCAACATGCCCTCCGACGCAGCGAGGTCGGTACGAGCCTGCTCCAACACCTCGTACTGTAGCTGCAAAGTCGCTAACTGCTCCTCGAAAGCAGCCTGGGCAAGCTCCTCTTCACTGGGGCCGCGCGAACATCCTGACACGAGCCCGAACACAACTAGAATCGCAATGCCATACGGCAGGAATCGGCTCCTTCTCATGACTCCTCCCTTCGCCCGGCACGCTAGCAGAAACCGCCTCTCGTGACAATGCCGGAAACCGTAATCTCACAAACTTCATCCATATGCTGGTTGCCACAAACGCCGCGCGTGAGCAACGTTTGCCTGTGACGGCGCGGATCGCATGTGAAATCAATTGCTTGACGAAAGGAGCCTCTGCTGGCGATAATGATTTAGGTGCGCGAATGGAGGCCCCATGGACCGGTACGATGCGATCCTCGAACAGCTCAGGGTGGCGCAGAGTCAAGGTCTCGATGCGGTGGCTACCCGTCTCGACGCCATCGTCGAAAACCTCGGCGAGTTGCTTCAATCAGCCAAAGCCTCTGTTCAGAGTGCCTTACCGACCGATGCCGAGGAGATCTTGCCCCTGGCTGAAGTCGAGGCCCTGGTGGACGAGCTCCGTTCTGAGGCGAAAGACCCTGTTGGCGGAATCTCGGTCCAAAACCTGCGCACCCTTGATGCGGCGCGCAGCCAATCCGAGTTGCTTCGGGCGTTGCTTCCCATGCTCTCGGATCACGTTGGACGCGCTGTCGTTTTGGTCATTCGGGACGGCGTCGTCTCTGCATGGAGCGGCATCGGATTCGGCGACGGTGAGCAGCTGCGCGGCTGGCACGGCGGTGTCGCGGCATCGCCAAATTTCCAACGCCTGGTCGAGACCTCGAAGCCCCTGAGTGTCACGCCTGCAAAAGATCCGCTGCTCTCCGACTGGCTCCAAGGAGATGAGTTCCCTGCGGAGGGTCTGCTGCTCCCGATCAGCCTGCGGGGCAAGCTCATGGGCATCGTCTATTTAGACCATCAAAATGATGAACCGTGGAACATCGAAGCCGCGCAGTCTCTCAACGCGATTGCCTGCTGGCTCATTGACACCCTCCACCATCGATCGACGGTGCCGACACCGACCCTCGCTGAAATCGCAACAGACGAGGTACAACAAGAATCACTTGCGGAGGATGAGTTCATTCAGCCACCGCCGGAGCCGCCAGAGGTCATACCGCCCCCAGAGATCCTGGTCGAGGAAACCCCCGCGCCAACCGCATTCGAGCCTCCGGTTGACGAGCCGCCTGTTGTGCCGACAGCCCCTGAACCGGAGCTCGACGCAGACGGAGAGGATGCGATCGAGTTCGAACCCGTCTCGGAGGAGGATTTTGCGCAACCCGAAGTCGAGGAGGACGGGCCTGTCCTCGACTACGACTTCGAGCCTGAACCTGCACCGACCGAGCCCGAGCCGGCCGACGCCGGTTTCGACCCAACCGCAACGGTCAGGATAGATACCACCGAAGATGAGACGAGTGCGGACGCGCCACCACAACCGCCGGAGATTCCAACGCCGGTTCCCACTCCGCCGCCGGCGACCACCCCGGCGGAAGGTATCGACGAACCCTCGGCCGTAGAATTGGAGGCCCCGCCCCCGGTTCGTCCCGTAGAACCGCCAGCAGACGTTGCAGCCGGAGCGGGGCAAGCTCCGGATGAAGATGCGCGCCAGGAAGAGGCACGTCGTTTCGCTCGCCTGTTGGTTTCCGAGATCAAGCTCTACAACGAGGACGAGGTCGAAAGGGGCCGGGCCGAAAAGGATATCAGCACCCGACTCAGAGAAGACATCGACCGCAGCCGCGAGATGTACGAGAAGCGAATCTCTGAAGACGTTCGTGGCGGCCACGACTATTTTCGCGACGAGCTGGTCAGAATTCTCGCCGATGGCGATGCCGACGCTCTCGGCATGTGAAGCCCCGAACCAAAAAAAACTCGTTGTTGATTCTGGCGGCGGCCGTAATGGCCGCCGCTTGTATTGAAAACGACAGCCCACGCCTCCAATCCGAAAGGGAACTTCTTCTCGACCAGGCGTTCGCAATCGCCGAATCGAATCCGGCCCGTGCCTCCACCCTCTTTGCCGATGCTGGGCCGGGACCTTCCCTGGAAAATTCGCGTTTGGCGGTCTGGGCCATCTGTCTCGAACGCAGTTCCGCTGAACCTGATGAGTGGCGGCGCTACCTGAACGATCGTCCCCCCGAAGGCCTTGAATCCCGTGCGCGTCTGTCCCTGATCGGGCTTCTCGTGGATCGAGACGAGGTCGAAGAGGCGGTCCGCGAACGCTCGTTCCTGCCCCCTGAGACCTGGCCGAAGGCTGATGAGCTGTTGTTTGCGGCGGCTGATCCGGCCACCCGAGCTGAAGCGGCGGATCGTCTCTCGATCAGCTCACCGTCATTTCTGTCTGCGGCTGATCCCGGGCTCGATCGGCAACTGGCGGCACAGCTATCACCGTCAGAATACCTCGCAAGAGCGCGCGCCTGGCGCCGGTCCGGTCGGCCATCACAGGCCGCCACTGAACTTCGTCCGGTGCGGTGGACTGGAGGAGACGAGCAGATGCGCCGGCGGGAGCTGGCACGGACCGAGCTTGCGGCAGGCTCCCCCAGTCGTGCTTTAAAAGCCCTACCATCCGGATCGAAAGCAGAGGCCGAGGACCATCTGCTGCGCGCGCAGGCCTTTCGCAATCGAGGATGGCACCTCTTTCCAGGTCGCGGCGAACATCGATTCTTCAGGGACTGCGTGGCCGCAGCAGAGTCGGCCATCTCCCTCGACAGCATCGGCGGTCATCGTCAGGCCGCACTCATCTTCCGTCTCGAATGCGCAACCGAGATCGGCCAGCTGGAAACCGCGCTCGAAAGCTGGCGGCAGCTCGAGTCGGGGAATTGGAATGATCCTCGCCGGGAGTGGCTCGGCCGGCGTCTGGGTATCGCGCTCATCCGATCGACGCCGGACAGCCCTGCAATCAATGAGCTGGCACGCAGTCTCCCGTCTCAAGAGCGCTGTCTTCGATACTGGTTGGCGGTCAGCTCGAGCGAACGATCGACCAAACTGACGTCGCTCGCCGGTGCGAATGTTGCCGATCTCTACGGCCGGTGGTCGCGCGAGGTCCTCAATCAACCCTCGGGCGCAGAAGCGACGTTCCTCCCCGATCTGAAAGCAGGAGTCCCACCCGAGTCGGTTGGACGGCTGCTTTCCGCAGGGTCGGAGAGCGAGGCCCTTCGCGAGTGGCGTCGTATTCGGCGTGCTCGCCCACCGATGCCTGAGGAGGCCCTGGTCGCAGCCGAACTTGCCGCCGACAACGGGTGGTCTACTGACTCGATTCGCTGGCTTCGATCCGGATTTCCGGAGCTCGGTACCATTGATATGAATCGAATCCCAAAAAATGCTGTCCGCGCCTACCTGCCGCTCCGTTGGCGAGAGGCGGTGACGGCGGCAGCCCGAGAGGCCGGGCTTGACCCCTGGCTCATTGCCGGTGTTGCCCGGCAGGAGAGCGGCTTTGTCTCCCACGCTTTGTCTCCGAGAGGCGCGATCGGGGTTCTGCAACTCCTGCCGTCCACCGCCCGACTGCACTCGCGGGCGCTCGGGCTGGGCTCACAGCCCGACCTGCGGGACCCAGAACTCAATCTCCGTCTTGGTGCTCGGGAGCTCGGCGCTTTGATGCGCCGCTTTGGCGCCGTGGAACCGGCGCTTGCCGCTTATAACGGCGGTCTGACGAGGGTTCGCGGCTGGTGGAAACGATGGCCCGACCGGCACCGGTTTACGGAAGAAATTCCGGTACCCGAAACCTACAACTATGTTCGACGGGTCGTATTCCTCAGCGAAGCCTATCGGCTGGCCTACGAGGAGGAATGGAGGAAGGCACAATGAACCAAATCGAAGTCCGGACCGCATCACATCGGCAGATGGTAGATATCACCCGTCAGGTCGCGGCGGCAATCGACGGCGCGGGCGATGGTATCTGCCACGTGTACGTGCCGCACACCACCGCCGCGGTGGTCATTAACGAGCATGCCGACCCGGATGTTGCCCGAGACCTTATCGCCGCCTATGAAGCGATGGTGCCGGATATCCATTTCGCCCATGCCGAGGGCAACTCCGACGCCCACCTCATGACAACGTTGCTCGGCAGCTCGATCACGGTGCCGGTCGAGGACGGCCGCCTGCGTCTCGGCACCTGGCAGGGGATCTTTTTTGTCGAGCTCGACGGGCCGCGTTTGCGCAAAGTCTGGGTGAGCGTCCACTGAATATCCGCTTCGACTCGACGCCTGTGCTCTTACCGGCGAGAATCAAACGCAGTCTCCGATGCAAGGTTTCTTTAAAGATTTTCGATCGAGCTACTTACCAGATTGCACATATTGAATGAAGCGCAAGTTTAAGAAAATAAAAGATTTCAGATCTTGACAGCTCAATAAACCCGCACACAATATAAGAGACGGAGGGCCGGGCTATGTCGAGGCTAAAATTCCCGAAGATCGTCGAACGCCAAACATTTCCCCTCATCCCAATCGTGGTCATCACTCTCAGCGTTTGGATCGGCGCCGGTATGGCTGCGGCCCAGGAGGATGAGTACGAAACGATCGACAGCTCATCCTGCGCCGACTGTCACGAAGCCAGCCGCCAGGGTTCCGCTTTCTCTGACGACATCACGCATTCCGTGCACGATGGTCTCGATTGCCTCGACTGCCATGCCGATCGCGACACCACGCCCCATCGCGAGTCGGCGGAGGCCTTCATTCCCGGCTGCCAGGGATGCCGTACCTGTCACGATGGCGCTGATGCGGAATACCAAGCGCACGGCCGCTCAAGCCTCGGCTCGTGCGAGGACATGCCCCACTGCTCGGATTGTCACGGCGACCATGACATCCTGCCGTCGACTGCGAAACGTTCTTCAGTCCACCCCACCAATCTTCCGCAGACCTGCGGAAAGTGCCACGAGAACCTCGACATTACGAAGAAGTACGACATTCTCATCGACCACCCTATCCAGATCTACGCCAGGTCGGTCCACGGCCAGGCCACGAGGGGCGGGGTCTACGTCGCGGCGAGCTGTAACGACTGCCACTCCTCGGGAGGCTCGGCCCACAAGATCCTCTCTCCGGGCTCACAAGAATCGAGCATCAACCACTTCAATATCCCCAAAACCTGCGGTCAGTGCCACAAAGGTGTCGAGGGCGACTTCTGGGAGGGTATCCATGGCCAGCTCGTCGCCCGCGGCGAGACCGACGCGCCGGTGTGCACCGACTGCCACGGCGAGCACGGGATCCTGTCGCCGGACGACCCGTTGTCGCCGGTATCGCGGTCCAAGGTCGCCGAGATGACCTGCTCGCCGTGCCACGAGTCGGCGGTGCTCAACGAGAAGTACGGCATCAAGACAGGCCGTTTGACGACCTTCATAGATTCGTACCACGGTCTCAAGTCCAAGGCCGGCGACACCCACGTCGCCAACTGTGCATCATGCCACGGCGTTCACCGGATATTGCCGGCCTCCGACCCGACCTCCACCGTCAATTCGGCCAACCTGACAAAGACCTGCGGCGAGTGCCATCCGAACATCTCCGAAGGGATGGCTTCGACCCCAATCCACGGCATCGGTGGTCAGGGTCTGCGGACTCCCATTGCCGACGTTGTCGAGAAAATCTACATTGTCGCCATTGCCGTGATTATCGGTCTGATGGTGCTCCACTGGTTGATCGATCTGCAACGGCACTTGCGCGATGTCCTGGCAAAGCGGCCGCAGGTAATGCGAATGCGGGCGGATGAAGTGGTGCAGCACGCCCTGTTGGCACTTTCGTTTATCTCGCTTGTGATCTCGGGTTTCGCGCTGCGCTACGACCAGGGTTTGGTTGCTCGTTTCTTCTTCGGCTGGGAGGGCGGCTTCGAGGTTCGCGGCACCCTCCACCGGATCTGGGCGGTGGTTTTCATGGGCACCATCGTCTGGCACGTGCTGTTCCTCTTTTCGCCACGAGGACGCCGCTTTTTCAAAGACATGTGGCCGATCCAGCGCGACTTCCGGTTCTTCCTCCGCCGCATGCTCTACAACCTCGGTTTGCGGCCGCGCATGGAGTGCGTGCAACGCTTCAACTACGTCGAAAAGGCAGAGTACTGGGCGCTGGTGTGGGGCACCGCAGTGATGGTCGTCACCGGGCTCATGCTGTGGTTCGACAACTGGTTCATCCAGTTCCTCCCCAAGGGCGTGCTCGACGTGGCGCTGGTGATCCACTTCTGGGAGGCCTGGCTGGCTTCGCTCGCGATAGTGGTGTGGCATTTCTATTCGGTGATCTTCCATCCGGACGTCTATCCGATGAACCCGAGTTGGATCACTGGCCACATACCCGACGATATGTACGTGAAGGAACACCCTGGGCATTTGGAAGAAGCGAGGCGTGAGACCGAGGAAACGCTCAAGCGCCAGCTCGAGCGCGTGCGCAAGCGAAATGTTGAGGATGCGGCAGAGGCTGAGGACCTGCAGGCGGAATCTTCGAAAGAAACAAAAGACGAGTCGTGATCGAGAAGTTAGGGTAAAGGCATCCGCGCAGACGCTTCGGGCTGAACTCTTAACCCGCGTTCGGCACGGACGCGGGAAGGTGTAGACTTGCCGGCAGAGGAGCACACCATGGCCGTTGATCCCAAGCTGCTTGAGATTCTCGTCTGTCCGGTGGACAAGACCCCGCTCGAGGTCGTGGAGCTGCCCGAGGCGGTGCGGCACCGCCTGATCGAGAAGTACCGCGACCAATTCAAGGGTGAGGAGCCGGTTGTCGAAATCGGTCTCGCGTCTGCCGCCGGGCGCGTCTACCCGGTGGTATCCGGGATTCCCGTCATGCTGGTCGACGACGCCCTGACCCGTGAGGAGATCGAGGACTGAGCCGACTCGAAAATACAGCCGCCGATTTGCTGATCGTCGGAGTGGCGGCCAGCATCAAGATCGCCCTCGCCAATATGATCCTCGGCATCGCAGGCCTATTGTGGTTGGCTGCACTCGCCCGGGGCTCCGCACGACGTCCTCACGCCGCGATTCTGGTGCCGATCGCAGCCTACGCGATCGTCTCAGTTCTTTCGGCGGTCTCTTCGACCGACCCGCGTCACAGCATCACCGAACTCGCCGATCTTCTGACCCTCGCGATCGTACCGATGACCGTTTCACTCCTCGATCGGAAGAGATGGGAACAGCTTCTGCGTCTGATTGCCGGGGTACTTGTGATTTCCGCCATCATGGGGCTGGTCCAATTTGCTCTCGACGGTGACCCCCTGCAAAACCGGATACGCGGACTGGCCACCCACTACATGACCTTCTCCGGCTGGACATTGGTGGTGACTCTTTTGCTCCTCGGCGACGTGTTCTTCGCCTCCGACCGGCGGCGGTTGCTATGGACCTCACCGGTGGCTGCTCTCGGGGTCTCCACGCTGTTGCTCGGACTCACTCGCGGTGCCTGGATCGGCCTCGCGATCGGAATGCTGCTGGCAGTTGCCGTCGGGCGGCCGCGGGCGCTCGTCTTGCTCCCCCTGGTGGCATCACTGCTGTATCTCGCCCTTCCGCAGCCGGTATTGAAGCGAGCCGCAACGACCTTTGAACTTCGTGACACAGCGACCCGGGAGCGGCTGGAAATGTTTGGATCCGGCATCGCAATGGCCCGCGACAATCCCATCCTCGGCCTCGGTCCCGGGCTGGTACAGCCGGCGTACACCGATTACCGAAGAGGCGGCACCCCGGCGAAGATCCCGCACCTCCACAACAACGTCATCCAAATCACAGCCGAGCGAGGACTTACGGGCTTGCTGACCTATCTGGCAGTCCTTTGTGTATTTGGCCTGCACGTGTGGCGAGCACTTCAGACCCCGCAGTCAGTCGCGCGGTCGGTGGTCGTGGGTTGCCTAATGGCGGTGGCGGGGGTGACGACAGCGGGTTTCTTCGAGTACAACTGGGGAGATGCAGAGGTCTGGATCGTGACTCTCGTGAGTCTGAGCGCGCCGTTTGCCCTGGTACCCCGGAAGGCAGCATGAACGATCGCGTCTATACGGTCGCTGCGCTCATTTCTGCGGTCAACACCCTGCTCGAACAGGGCTTCTCCGGCGTGCGGGTTGAGGGCGAGGTGACCAACGCCAGCACCTCCGGACGCGGACACGTCTACTTCTCCCTCAAAGACGACAGCGCGGCCATTGATTGCGTGATGTGGTCGTCGCGCGCCCGCCGTCTCAAGTTCGAACTCGAGGACGGTCTCGCCGCGTTGGCTTGCGGCTCGCTGACCATCTACCCACAGCGCGGCCGTTTCCAGATGGTGGTCGACAAAATCGAACCGCAGGGAGTTGGCGCCCTGCAGTTGGCCTTCGAGCAGCTCAAGAAAAAGCTCGAGGCCGAAGGGCTTTTCGCAACCGAGAGGAAGCAATCCCTCCCTGCTCTCCCCAACCGGGTGGGTATCGTGACCTCGGCGACCGGCGCCGCTCTCCAGGATATGCTCAAGATCCTCCGCCGATCTCCCAACCTCGAGGTGCTCATCGCACCCGCAATGGTCCAAGGGGAAGGAGCTGCGGCCGAAATCGCGGCTGCGATCAAGCGTCTCATTGAGTCCAACCGGGTGAAACTCATCATCGTCGCCCGTGGCGGCGGCAGTCTCGAGGACCTGTGGGCCTTCAACGAGGAACAGGTCGCGAGAGCCATCGCGGCGAGCCCCGTGCCCGTCATTTCAGGCGTCGGCCATGAAGTCGATTTCACGATTGCCGACTTTGTCGCCGACATCCGCGCCACCACTCCCACCCAGGCGGCCGAACTTGTGGTCTCGCGTCTCGAAGAACAGGAGCGCCGCCTCGTCGACGCGAGGACGTTGATTCTCCGCGACATCGACCGCAAGGTTGCCCTTGCTCGGACCCGTCTCGCGGGTCTGGCGGGTTCCTCCGGTCTGGCGCGGGTACCGCAGCGGGTCCAGTTTCTCCGAGCGAGGTTGCAGCGTGCGCTTCGACTGGGCCCAGCGTTGCGAAGGGTTTTTTCAGCCGCGGAAGCACGCCTGGAAATCGCCACCAGGGGCCTCCACCACCTTCCCGCACGCATCGCGGCCGGAGGACATCGGCGTTTGCTGGTCAGCAGGAGAGAGCAACTGGCCCAGCTCATGGGCGCCCGGATAGCACAACTCCGCTCACGTGTTACCGCCGGTGCACGGGCTCTCGATCACCTCGGGCCGACCAAGGTATTGGATCGCGGCTATTCAATCACCAGGATCGAGGGCTCTGACAGACCTCTTCGAGACGCTGCCCGAATTCAGCCAGGGCAGGCCCTGATCACCCGCCTCGCTCGTGGCGAGGTGCGATCGCTGGTGCGCAACGCTACTATCAGCCGGTCGGTTGAGAGACGGGACCCGGCCTCACAACCCTCACTCTTCGAAACCGTCGAACCCGCAGCTGTAGAGCCCGGGGATCAGGGAGCAGAAGATGACTGACAAGAAAAAGAAAGACGACCGATTCGAGGACCAGCTCGCCAGGCTCGAAGAAATTGTCGACCGGCTCGAGGACGAGTCAGTCGGCCTCGAGGAAGCACTCGGTCTCTTCGAAAACGGCATGGAACTGGCGCGTCACTGCCGAACTCGTCTCGAGGAAGTCGAGCTCCGGGTTACTCAACTCCTGGAAACCGAAATCGGCGAGGACGAAGTCGTTGACGAGGAATCCGAGTGACCGTTGAAGCACTCCTCACTCGCGAACGAGAGACCATCGAAGAGTCTCTCCAAAATCTGTTCCCGGCCGCGGGTGAGTGGCCGCTTCGACTTTGGCAAGCGATGGCGCACGCGGTTTTCGCGGGCGGTAAGAGGATCAGGCCGGTGCTCGCTCGGCTCGCCCACCGGGCCGCCGGAGGTGACCCGGCCGAGATCACTTACTCGGCATGCGGTCTGGAGTTGATCCACACCTACTCGCTGGTCCACGACGACCTACCGGCTCTAGACGATGACGTGCTGCGACGTGGCCAGCCTACAGTTCACGTCGCTTTCGACGAGGCGACCGCAATTCTCGTCGGCGATGCTCTGCTCACCGAGGGCCTGTTGCTGATCGCGCGCCACCCGGAAGGAAAAGGATGGGCCGAACGCCGCGCAGAAGGCGTCGCGATGGTCGCCGACGCGATCTCAGCACGCGGCATGGTCGGCGGGCAGGTTGAAGACCTCGAGGCCACAGGCCAGATCGCAGGGGCGGCCGGCGATCTCGAAAAGACGCTCGAGCGGATTCATCGTCACAAGACCGGGGCCCTGCTGAGAGCGTCGGTGGAACTCGGGGCCATCCTGGCGGGTGTTGAGGGTTCCGACCTCGGAGCTTTCGTCGATTATGGCGACGACCTCGGCCTCGCGTTTCAGATCGCCGACGACATCCTCGATGCCAGCGCAGGCGCCGACGACCTGGGTAAGAGCCCGGGCAAAGACGAGGCCGCCGGCAAGCTGACCTACGTCACGCTGTACGGCCTCGATCAGGCGAAGCGACGTCTCGGTGAGGTCGCGGAACAGCTCATCGAAAGGGCCGAGGCTATCGAGGGCCCGGACGGTGAGCTCGGCGCCTTGGCACAGTTCATCTGCCGAAGGAAGTCGTAGCCACAGAGGCGCATCACCTCCAATCTCCCTGTCACTCGATTCTCGATGCTCGATGCTCGATGCTCGA
>Ga0224513_10000230_pt1 | contig 20555 bp, 12 predicted proteins | sample SF_May12_sed_USG_5_FD_169109 | JGI IMG/M metagenome (GOLD analysis project Ga0224513, IMG submission 169109) | Sediment microbial communities from San Francisco Bay, California, United States - SF_May12_sed_USGS_21 | ecosystem: Environmental > Aquatic > Marine > Sediment | place: USA... | reverse complement strand
CCAGTGCCGAGGAAACTGAGCTGCACTCATCCCTTCTTTGATTCGTTCGATCCATTCTCCCGACGCAAGCACGGCCCCATCAAGTAGAGGCATCGACAACTTCTCTGGATTGTTCGCAAAGTATTCGTCATCAATATAGAAAGCGTTCAATCGAGGACCGATTCCTCTCCCATCCGGTAATTCCGTGCGAGGTTTGGATCCATCCGAAATCGAACTCGCCGAACGCTTGGTCAAGTCAGTCGGGCTTTTGTACTGAGACTCACGACCAAAAGCTTTTCGCCTGTTCACGTAATTGTTGTAGAGCCAGTTCCAAAAGAATTGCTCGGCAAAATCTTCGAGTCCCTTAAATCGTGGTTGTTTCTTGAACTGCTTTGCTTGGGCCAAGGCTTCTGAGATCGGCATCGCGTATCCGTCTTCGAATAAACCCTTTGCTTCCTCGGTAAGCTCTCCGTCACTATCCTTGGTGAACAAGCCGATATACTTGGCGCGAGCATCCTCCATCTCGTAACGCCTCGACTCAATCAAAACGGGTCGGGTATGGTCGCTGAGTTGGCCGATTGGTTGGTAATAGGTTTCTGAGTCCTCGTCACTCTCATTCAACTCCCCCCACAACAACCAAAAATCATCCATCAACTCATTCCACCCCTCATCCTTCCCATCCACCCCTCTCTTCCCCTTTACCGAAAATCCAACACGCCGACGACCAGCCCACATGGCTAGACCTCCACCTGTCCTATCCGAATTTGGGTTTTGGAGTTGATTGATAATGTCGCTCGACTTCACATAGCTTGTGAGCATGTCGCCATCTGGCCCACGGAATCGCCCGGCGAGGTATTCCTCATCCGAAGTGATATCCATCGCACGCTGAATGTGTGAACGGACATTGAACTTGGAGTCCTTCTTGTTCTTGCTCGTCTCCCCAATGAAAACATCCGTCAGGAATCGCTCTCTGAGTTCAGCATGGTCATCAGCATTGAAATGAATAAGAACGAAATCAATAGAGTGAACGATCTGGCGGAGTAGCTTCTTGTCTCTCTTGTGAGCTTCCATCCAAACCGATGCATCAATGTTGCTGAAATAAACAAGAATCCTCGTCATCTCTTCTGGAGTAAGCGGACGGAGTTCTCCGGTTATGGGATCAATCCTTTGCGCTCCATGAGGCAATCTCTTATCCTCGATAACGAATTCTTCGGTCTCTCCGGTCTCTTCGTTTATGAGCCTGGTCCCAACCCTTCCAACCTCGCGAGCAAACCATTCTCTACTGGCATTGGCAGTGACCCGATCTCTGAACCGTCTCTCTGCAATCTCGGTGATGTGCTGCTTCCACTGGTTTCCTCTGCTTGCCATGTTCGCAACGATGACATGCTTTTCCTTAACCAGCTTTTTCTTCCCAAACTTCCCTCTCCAATTGTGGCTGATCTCTGTCTGCAACCAGTCGAGTTTTTCCAGGCTCGCAAAGAATTGCTGTATACCCTTCGCCCAGTACTGACTTTCGAATGACCCATCTTCCGGATCAATCCATGCTCTCTTGAACCATTCCAACGTCGAAGTAGACAGATACTCTTGCCATGTCTCCTCGGTTTGAACGGCGGCAATGAATGCAGGATCTCTGGCCATGTTCCACATGGAGTCTTCCCCTTGAGTTCCGATGGGGTTGATTCGCTGGAGGACACGTTGGATCTCTGGTCGCTCAAGGATCCAGTTTACCTTCTGGCCCTCGGAGTATGGAGCCCCATCGTTATCAACGACTCCTTGTTCGTTATCACTGACCTGGCCTACTTGCTCTTGTCGCTCGCTATCTGTCGCTTCTTGATTGGTATCAACTTCACCTTCTCCAGAATCCGCTGAATCCTGATTAAGCTGGGGTTCCTGCTCTGCCTTTGCGCGAGCCTCTGCTGCCTCGCCTTCTTCCGTAGTTTCCCGATCACGTTGATCCTCTGCATTGCGAGGCTCCTCCTCCGCTTCTTCTTCTTCCTTGGTAGGAGCCTTCTCTGGTGTCAGCACAACCAGGTTTCCATGCTGATCTCTGAATCGGATAGGTTCGTCTCCCTCGAATGGTGACCCTTCGTCAGCTTCTTTCTTCCCGCGATCCGTGAAGATGTCATCAAGCTCTTCTCTCAGCTCGTCTGATTCGGGAGCCTCTGTCGCAAGCTCAATAGGAAACTTCTTCGATGACTTCACATTGGGTTTACGCTGGGATGGTTTGAGGCGAGTCTTCCGACCGGGAGTTGCCCCAATTACCTCGTCAACTACGGGAGGCTCTTCTTCTTCCACCGGCACGATAGCCTGAACGGTTGACCCTGGCGCACGGCGTTGAGCATCTCGAAGATTCCCACCCTCCGGTCCCTCGGCTCTCTTCCTTCCAGTATCCGCTGGCTTCTCTGCTACTGGTTCAAGCACGCCTCCGAAGACAAGATCGAAAAGCTTGTCTGTACGATCATCTGCATCAGCCAGTAGTCGCGGCCGGATCTCTCCTGTTTCACGAACGACTGGGATAACCCAGGTGTGATCAACTCGAAGTCCTCTCGATCTGAGGATCTCTTTGTACGCTTTGAGTTGAAGCCGATGCTTCTCTCCTTTGGATTCGTTGAGGATATTTCCTTCTTCGTCCCGGTACGCCTCGTTGTAAAACGGATTTGTATGGGCATCTCGTTCCATCGTCTTGATGTCATAGATGTCGTAGGATCCACCCGGCTTGCGAACCGCCACGTCGATTGTGCCTGCAAGCTCATCAGTCCAGACCTGGATCTCTGATTCGAGAACACCCTCTTCGTGAAGATTCCTCTTCAATTCTTCGAGCGCGGCAGAAGCTGGATCCTTGTTCAAACCCTTGATGTTGTCGGAAATCTCCTGGTGAATTTCATCTCCGATACGCCGGTCATCTTCCCAGTCAGCTTTTACCTGCTGAACTGTGGTTTGATCTCTCTCCGCCACTCGCGCTGCAACTTCATCTTCTTCGAACTTGAAAAGCTTATGCTCTCCAATCGTCTCGGTTACCGATTCCGGTTCGAGGACGATCGTCTCACCCTTCTTTCCTTCTTTGAGGATTGTATACTCATGGGTTTCTTCATCTAGTTGAACCATCCCTTGATCGAAGATATCCGATAGTTTCGTGACCTTCGATTCGTCAATATCTGGGGAAGGCTTTAATGGCGTGGTAGGTTGTTTCTTCGAAGAATCAGTAGGAACCGTTGTTCGACTGATTGTTTCCCCGTCTTCCGTGACGTGAACAATGTGTACGACTCCATTCTCTATGCGTACTCGCATACTCGGATCGTAAGGAGCATCTACCGCCGCGAGATACTTCAAGGTGTGAGGAGCATAGTCAGGAGACGAAGTGTTCACCATTCCGTCTGCCCAGGCTGGAAGCTTGATCTTTAACGCCAAGAGCCACTTGTCATTCTCGTCGGCTTCTCCGGTAACCTCGGATGTTTCTTCGTTGAGACGGGCATGTCCGAGTCGAATCATCTTGAACATCTTCGTCCATAGTTCATTGATCTGATACTCGTTGTAGAAGTCCTCTCCACCGATTAACTGCTCCATCAATTCTTTGCCGCGTGCAATAAAGCCTTCATGCCGGGCACGCTCTTCCTTGCTCAAGGTCTTGGACTTATCTTTGAGCTGGGAAATCGTCTGCTTGATCCTACCGTCAAGCAACTCCGCTTCCTTTCTCCCCCACTCGATGATGGGCTCCAAAGACATGAACCCGTCTCTCGCGTTCGGCCTTGGAAGAATGCTCCACTGATGAACCAGCTCTTCCGCTACGTCGGTTCTTTGAGAAGCTCCATCTACAGTGATGCTTCTGTTTCTCAAGTTCGTCCTGGCTCCCTGGAACCCCATGAAGACATCTTCATACTCAGCTTGGTACTTTTTCTCCGCTGCCGCTGCTTGCGCTTCGGTTTCAGTCACTCCCTCTGGGACAACTCTTTTCGCCCTGGGAAGTGGACGAGCATCGGGAGAAAGAACCATGCCTTTCTCCTTGAACTCCTTGCGTGTACCTGTCAGCCCGAGCTTCCTTTGGGTATACCAACGGAGCCCAGAACCCCGTGTCCGTTTCGTTACCTCTCGCATCATCTCGTAATGCTTCCTGGCAATCTCCATCCTTTGAGCGGGGATCGTAACGGTCGTCCTCATGGAGGCTTCGAAGTCTTGCTGTTTCGGAGTCAGCTTTTCCCATGGAAGGTTAAACTCTTCATCTTGAATCGGAGTCCCGTCAGAGATTTCAAGATCGGTTACCGCTTGGTTTTCGAAAATCCAAGCATACTTGTGCATCATCTCCAGTTGTTCCGCTTTCCATGGTTCGCCGCGAGGAGGTTTATTAACCAGGTATGCGCGAAAAATCCCTCTCGCTTTCCTTTCCTCGTCGCTCATGGTTACGACCTTAAACGTGTCGAGGCTGTGTAAGTCTTCGTCACTATCGACAAATTGATGATTCCCTGAGATATCCAACATCCATCGACGTAGATGATCATCCGTCAGCCTGGTTTCTGGATCTGCATCAGGAGCATTCGCCATCTTCTGCCATGCAACCAAGGCATCCAGATCAGTCCTGAACTTTTCTCTCCATGCTTCCCGAACTAAATTCTGTGCGCGATTCTTGTAAAGAACTCTCTTGAATTTTTCCCAAAGAGGAACCTCTTCTCTTACCGCAAACTCGATGTAATCCTTGAGGGAATCCAGTCCATCCTTGAGATCGTTCCGAACCTTGATTCTTCTGGTTGGATCGTCTTCGTCTTCGCTTACCTCAAGAGCTTCGGCCCCTTCCATTGCCCGAGCCACTCGCTGATCGGAATGCTTGGTCGCTGTATCAAGAGCATAGTTTCCAATAGCCAGAGGATTCACTGCGAATGCCGCTGCCATGATTGCCACATCTTCCAAGTCTGGAAGACCGAATGGTGAAATCCCAGTCGCTTGCCGAAGGACTCCGCCGATCGCTTCCTCTCCGAGTTCCGGGATGACGCCATACCACCCGGCTTTCTCCAAGAACCCGGGGACATCATTGCGCGGCCCGAAGAAATGATCGTGGAGAAGCTTCTTCATTGCTGGCTGCTTATCCAAACCCGTCGCCGTAGACAGCTTCTTCGCTGCTCGATCCAAGACCCCAGCTCTCAAGAACTGTTCGGCTTCTGCCCCCCACATTCCACGAAGCATGAAGAACGTTTCTGCCGTCTGCTCGGAAAAGTTCTCTATCGCCATGTCTCCATAGGCCAAACCGAATGCTTTCCAGAAGTCATCCCCTTCCGCCATAAGAACCCGGCGCAACTCTCCATCTTCTGACTCATCCAACCCATAAATCGGAGTCATGTTCGCTGCGATTCCACCGGCGATACGATGAGTGTGCAGCAATGCTCGTGGACCAAGAGCTTCGGCGCCTCCTTTCAAGATGTGCTGACCCGCCGCTCCCGCTGCTTCCATGAATGCCTTCTTCGAAGCCTCTTCCGCTGTCTTCCTTGCAGCATCATCCGTTACTCCGACGAGAGCTTTACGCGCGGCGTACCACTCACCCTTCTTCCTCGCCAACACTCCAGCAGTATCCCGAGAGAAGAAATTTGCCATATGCTGAATGCCGGAAAGCTGGGCCACCTTGGTCGGAATGACTTTCCCAGCAATGAATTCGGAAGAGACCTCTCCTAGAATCTTCCGAGAAGAGATCCGCTTGATTGCCTCCTTTGCTCCCTCTGTCGTCGCTTTCCCAAGAACAGCTTTCCCCGTTCCCTTGATAATTCCTCCGCCAGAAATGAACTCAAGTGCGAACGCTGGAAGCTTGAAAACCGTTGAGACGAATTTGTTTCCAGAAGTCCTTTCGGAATTCATCTTCTCGATGTACTCATCGACCATGGCCATTTGAGTCTCGTCGGCGGTCCCATCTTCCATGGCTTTCACCGCTCTGAATACTGATACCTGGTCGAAGGTTTCAGTGAGATTCAGATAAGGAGCATAGTAGGAAGGATTCTCTCCGATGTCCCTGAACGCATCCTTGTAGTCGAGTTTGTCGAATCCCTCGAACTTCACTATTCCTGCACTTGGCCGACCAGGTCTAAAAAGATCTGCATCCCCCGGTCTTCCCTGCATTGCATCTGCCGGAGTAAGAAGAGAACTTACTGGGGCTGGCCTTAAAGTCGGGATATCGGAAATCGGAGCCGGAGTTAAACTGGGTACATCAAGAGGCGCCGGAGTGAGTGTAGGTAACTCAGCCATAGGACTCTCCTACATTTGCCATCTTTTATTATCAATCCAAACAAACTTGTGTCCTCGAAGCTCACCGGATCTAAATGCCTTCTCAAACTCTTCATTCGTATCAAACCGAGGCTCCGTTCCTTGGGTAATCGTGTTAACTGGAACCTGTGGAGATGTGAATGCCGCCGGATCATTATGAGGCAGAGGAACTCCGCCACGCTCGATAAGAGTTGCGCCTACATCTGGATTCGTATCCATCACGCTCGCACCCGCTCTGATCAACGTGGAGTCATGCTGGAGTTCCGCAGACGTTCTTTTTCTTCCTCTCCTCAAACGATCTACAGGAGTAGTGGCACCTTGCGCTTTCAATTTCCGCTCGCGTTCATTGAGATCATTCGTTTCTTTAATTTTCGCCAGTCGCCTTTCCAAGGCATCCCCAGAATTAATGCTATCTGATTTGACGCCGAGATGACTCTTCAACGCGATAAGCTGTGCGTAAATTTTGTCACTCCACTTCGTTCCACTTGTTCGCTGCACAGCCTGGCTAGTAATGCGAAGCAATGCTCCTTGCCATCTTTCCATATCACCAGGTATTCCGGTCAACGTAGAACTCAGATCCCCTTTCTCAACCAACTTGTTGAACTCAAGAAAGGCAGCTTCCAAATCTTCGAAATAGTCCTTCGCCTTCTTTGGGGTAAATCCCGGAAGCGGATCAGAGACAAGAGCATTGATAATATTCGCCCCAAAGAACCCTTCGACATGCAACAACTGGTTGCTCTTCTTGTCGCTCATCGCTCTTGCGAGTTTGGGAGTTTTTTCTATGAAAACCTTTTGCTGGTTTCTCGGATCCACATAACTAGCCAAAGTCATGATAGATTCGAGTCTATCTGAATGCTTTTGCATTGCCAGTTGCTCGTTTGCAGGTAATGCGGGAATGCCCAATCTGTTTACTTTGACCTGATCTTGGATGTCAGCCAGCGTAGCTAATATCTCAGAACTTTGAGGTTCAAGGGTTGGAGTAATCTCTGTCTCTAAGCCAGCGGCATCTTTCGCGAACAGCACTGCATTGGCGGTTTGTGCCGCTTGAACTTCCATGAGTTCAGCTTGCCTATCCGTCATCGTCTGAAACTGTTTGTCTCTGAACAACTCAAGAGCCCTCACCTGGGGACTGTCCGCGCCATACTCTGCTGCAAAAGTTGCATTCACAAACCCTTCATTTTTTTGAAGTGATTCAGGCAAGGCCCGGATTCTTCTCTCTGTCGCCCGCATCGCGGTTGAATGCCGTTCTTGTCGACGGATTTCTCTGTCTTTATCCAAGATCATTTCATGAGAAACAGCTTCGCTAACTCCATGCTCTTGCTGGATTCTCTTAGACTGCTCATTCAGTCGGTCTACGCTATCCTGATGAGCATAGAAGGAATCCAGTGCAGTTTGCCGAGACACTTGCTGTCTCTTCATGATTGATTCAAGGTGTGCTTCCCGAGCATGCCACTTCATGGACTCCTCTGGCCCCATCAACCTGGCCTTGAAACCGAACTCAGGATCTTGCCCCTTCATCCAGACATAGTTTGGCTTCTCGTTTTCGCCGAGTCCTCCAAGTTCCGTTGCTCGCTCCTGTTTTTTTGAATTAGGAGTATTGAGCATCGCTGTTCGAGCGATATTGATATCCTGGCCAGAAGACGCGAGGACACGAGAATACGAGATCGGCCGGGCATACTTCGTGACCTTGGGATTCGGGCGACCAACCTCATCGTTTTCATCAAGGATGTTCTCTCCCCGTTCATCAAACGCTTTGATCTGAATCGTGGGAGTATCCATCAACTTGCCAAGCCCTTCGCGGAGATTGCGAACTGCATCGGTGGAATTCAAGTATGCTTGACCATCCTGATCCAGAGGATTGTCGTGACCCATGGGAGTTGTCTCCGAAAGGAAATTCCCAATCTCAGCAGCCTGGGCGTAGAAGTCTCCGGTAGGAATGAAGTCCAAACGTTTGAAAATATCTTTGTGGAGATCTGCGGATCGCTGCCGGACAAGTTGATCGAGCTTTTGAGCTTCCTTCACCTGCTTTATCCGAGCAGGCCCCATCTGTGTCATCTTCGCAATCTCAAGTCCAGCTTCCGCGTTTTGAGCCTGGCTCGCCTTTGACTGGCCATCCAACGCACCGAAGAACTTGCCGAGACTGCCTACATCTATTGCACCGAGATCGGACATCTTATGCTCCTCCGCTATCCAAATTTAATGTGTCGGAAACGAATTGCTGGAAGTCCAGACCACCAGAAGAAATGTCATCAAGGTGTCCTTGAAGACCAGGGACTTCTTGCCTGGAATCGTTGATGATCAAATCCGTCATGATCCGATTCATGCCTTCCATGCTGCCACGAATGATTTCAAGACCTTGCAGTTCGATTCGTTTCCAGTTTTGCTCGATCTCCGCCAACGAGACATCCATCTGCCCGTCCCACTGGTGAGCTTGCTCACGAAGTTGAGACCATTTGAAATTCTGCTCCTGATCAAACATCTGTGCTCTCTGATTCATATCCCTGGTTCTCAGCTCAGCTTCAAGTCCAAGTGCTTCAACGGCTGTCTGACCTGATGCCACATTCACGGCCAGATTCGCTCCTTGCTGTTGCAAATCTACACTGGTCAATCCAAGAGCTTCGGCAGTTATGTTGGATGCGAACTGACTGGGACCTACACCACCCTGAACAGACATCTCTGATGTGATTCGATTGATCTGTTTTTGTACGTCCTCCGGAATCTCGCCGGTCATCAACTCTTGCGCAACCCCTTCGGCTTGCTGGAGGAGTTCGTTCTCCGGGATGTCCGGCGTATCCAGTTGTTCAAACGTTTGAACCGGAATCCCTTGAGACTCAGTGATCCGCTGTTCCGCTTTGACCGGATTCATCGGATTCTGCGATCTTGCCAGGGTGTCTTGGGACATGGCCGCAATCTTCTCGACCCCGGCTCGAACCATTTCCGATAGTGATTGTTGTTCCTCTTTGGTTGCCATGATTTTCCCTTAACTGTAGATCGAAGTTTTCCCGATTTTCCCGCCTTTGCCTGGTGTCTGGTTGTTCAGTTGAGCTTGACTCAAAGCGAGATTCGCTTCGTCCATCTTAACCGTATGAGCGAAGAGTTCGTCGGCACGCTCGTCCGTGCGATCCCTAAGCTCTTTATTCTGCTTCATGATTTCTTTGTTCTGGAGGAATTGAACGAGCAGAGTACTTGCGGCAATCCAATCCCCGGCACCCCAGTTCTTCGGATTGAATCCATTCTTGGGTTGCTGGCCAAACTGATTGTTCCAAGCCTGAATCGCTGGAAGAGCTTCCGCTAATGGCATCGCTTGCCATGTTGCTAGTTGCTGCTTAATCACTGGTAAAGGAAAGTTGTGAGTGCCATCTATCATGAGGCTTTCTTGAAGCTTCCAGTATTCAGGAGAAAGGGTACTCCCCGGCATGCTCATGGTATCAACACCAATGCCAGTTGCAGTGATGGTCCCAACCTCTGCCCTTAATGCTGCCGCTCCATCCCGAATCTCATTACTCGCAGCTCCATTGATTCCGATAATCCGAGCTTCCGTATCAGCCGGACCGGTAAAAGGGGAGTCGATGATTCCGAGCTCTTCCAGTCCCAGTATGTTTTCTTCGTAGTTTCGAATTTCGATCTCGCTGATAAAAGGAACCTCTGGGTTAAGATCTCCCAGATCAATATTGTCGTGCACGCTGACAATCGGACCTGAAAGCTGTAGGTTCGTGTCAAAAGCAGGACCAAAACTCAAATCCGAGTTAAAGTCAGGAAGCGAAGCCTCCGGGACGGGATTGATTGAAATACTGCCACCTGTTTCTCCATTCATCGTATTGCCTCCGCCATTACTGAAACCTCTTCTTGAAGTCTGTCGGTCATCATTTCATCCGCGTCTAAACCTGCACGACCGAACGCTTCGTTTACCGCTTCAACCTGAGCCGTTGTGCTGTTGCCCTTGATTGCTTCAACGATTTTACCCGCAGCCTTGCTCGGGGCATTCTTTACGAACGCGGTTCCGTCAGCGATTTCTTGCTTTGTATGTTTCGCATCCTCAATCACCCATTCTGCGAAAGACTCCGATGGAGAAACGTCCGGCTTGGATCTGCCAGTCTTGATCTCTTGCATTTTCTGAGCTGCTGCACCTGCACCCGCAACGATAAATGCGGACTTAGCATCTCCGGTTAAGTAGTACTCGCCTACCGCAGCGAAGAGAGTTTCGTTGCTCACGATGGATGAAAAGTCTCCATAGTTGTCTCCGAGATAACTCCCGGCATACGATATGGCACCTTTCACCGCTGCATCTTCGAAGCTGTCCCCTTGAGCCATGGCAACTCCAGTCTTGAACGCAGCCTTGCCAAGACCCGAATCAATTCCCGCAGTGATCCCGGCAATCGCCCCAGCTTGGGCCATATCTCCGAAGTCTCCCTCGATCCCGGCATTCACCGCCGCCATCGCAGCAGCACCCGCTGGGCCACCATACACCGTCGCTGCAATTTGCGCCGCAATCGGAGCGCCGATATCCCAGATCTCTTCTACTTCCTTGATGTCGAGAAGGTCGTTAAAGACGAAGTCGAGTCCAAACGTCTTGAAGAGCGTGTCATATGGATCTTCGAATTCTTTGATTCCTGTAAAATCCGCAATCTTATCAAAAGCACTTTCGTCGAACTGCTCCGCCCAACTGTCGATGTACTCATCCATCTTCTCAGCGGCTACTTCGCCTTGAGAGCTGCGAATCTTCAACTCTCCATTCTGGGCTCCATGGAGAAATCCTTTGATTTTGTGGTCACCGCCATTATTCGTCTGCCAGGCGATTTCCCCTGGTGTTGGATCTCGTCCAAGAATCCCCTTGAAGACCCAGTCTTGTTCCTCCACCGTCAAGTCTTGCCAGTTATCGTTCTCTCCAAGCTGACCCAAAGGATTCCGAGTCATGTCGTAATTGTGAACAGAGGTATCCGATGAGATTCTTTCACCTTGGAAGATCTCGCCCGGCTCTAAGAAGTTTATGTGCGGATTCTCAGCTTGGAACTTCGCGTCTTTCGCCTCGATGTCAGCAGCTAACTTTGCTTGAGCAACAGGATCAGCACGCAAAGCCGCCATCTTCTCGGCTTCCTCCTCTTCTTTCTTCTTCCGATCCTTGCTGTCAGATCCTAAACCAATTACACCACTCATGATTACACCTCGTTAATGTCTTGGTCGACGATGTATCCGCCTTCCATTCGAACATCGAGAACTTTTTGCTCTCGGGTGTGATTGCGCTTCTCTTGTGAAAGCAAACGAACAGCATCCGCTTGATACCCGAGACCAAGCTGGAAATTTCCTCGCTTCTTCTCTTCGATCGACTTCACTCCCATCTCGATCGCGAGCTTGTTCTCGATCAGAACGACTTCGTCATCGAATAGGAGTTGAGTGAATCCGCGCTTCACCAGCATCTTCACTTCCACTGCTGTCTGAGACACGGCACCAGGAATCCGATACCACCGGAAAGTCGGATCCAGCTCATTCGGATGGTACTTGGCGAGGTACTGCATGTTGTTGGTTTCTGGATCCCAACCAGCCAGGGTGATGTACCCGGCAGTAACCGGCTTCAAAACGCTGGTGATGTTGGAAAACTTATTCACGCTCAACGAAGCAGTCAGCGTGGGATGATTCACTTCGCCTTGAACTCCATCGGTCCACCGCATAATTTTGAGCGCTTCACCCTCGCCACTCGGCCCGGCGCCTTCTCGCACCTGCTCTCGGTAGGGATCCTTCATGCCATAGACATCCATCGTGAGTGCCGTATCCGCCTCATGCGTTGAGAACGCGACTACTTGCATACCCTGGACAAGGAAAGGCCAGAAGGTCGCGTATTCGCCTGCCTCCAGAAGACCCATGTCATATGCTCCGGGTCGAATGTGATCAATGTCACCGACGCCCGGCTCGACGAACTCCCATGCCTTGTGCCACACGTCCGCTGGCTTCCCTCCGATATCTACCTTGAGGATGGCTTCTACCCCCCGGGGAATGTGAGCGAACCCGTTGTAAGCGCAGATCTTCAAGACTTGGGTGGTACCCTTCCAATCGCCTTCCTTGAGGAGCATCTCGACAGATTCGTTCAGCGCGGTCAGGACGGCGGGATCGTCTACGCAACGGCCTCCGCGAACACTTTCATGGATTGCGATTTTCGCTTCACTGACTCGTAGGTTCGACATGATACTCCTAAATCTGGTAGGTGAAGTCTTCCAGAGCAACCTGGGTGTCACTCTCTTTTGTGTCCAGGTTCATCGTTTCACACATTACATACTCATTCCGGTCTGCATTGGTGAGACTGAACCTAGCCATTCCGATCGTCGCAATCCCTGTCCATTCAATCGCGAATTGAAACCCATAACCCATGTGAAGGAATAAAGGTGCGCCAGTGGAATCACACTCAGTATTCGAAATCGGAAGCCTCAACATATGAGTCCGACCTCTTACACCGCTTTCAATTACTTGCATAGAGCCCATCTGCTTCCAAAGCCATGCCCCATCAGTCCTGTAATACGCAGTGATATCCACGGTCCCCATCACGTTTCGAAGCATCAACTGGATGTACTCCAATTCCTTGAGATCAAACGCACTTCGAAAGAAATGAGTCCTGGTATGAATCCGACACACTGGACGCTTCGTAACTCCACCTGCCAGGTCATCAGCCCCTTCCTGTAATTTCCAAACAGAGGGAGTCCCTATCTGGTGGGTTCCGATGATGAAATGCTTGATCAGTCCATCGCTGTCTCTTCCAGAAAGAACTTGGTGGAAATTCAATCCAGTCCAAATCCCATCATAAGTAGGAGGTTGTTGTTTCCCTCGGAATCCGCCGGTAACGGATGTATCCATGGAAATCAGCCCTTGGAAGCTGAACGGATCATCTCCCGAGTTCGTGGTCATCAAGTAACGATTGTCAGCAAACGCTCCACTTATGTATTTCTGATTTGGAATCGAGTCGACATTCCACGGCTTAACTTCCTCTGAAATGTCATCTACTGACAGGTCGATACTATTTGATTGAGCTTCCGAGACTGTATATCGAAGCGTCCTGATTCCATCTCCCGCGCGGTAGATCAAATCATTATTGACGCTGGCAATGCTCATGTCTGCATGCAGTCCGATAGTTTGGAAGAGAATCTTGCCGAGCCCAGCATTCTGCCAATCCGCTTCCCCTGGATCAGGCAATTCTCTGGGGAGATCTACCTGGAAGGTGGCCGCGCCTCGATCGGACCACACAACCAGGGGGCCGTGGCCAGAACCGGTCTGAACATTACGCTGGAACGCCATGCCAGATATCAACCCAAGTTCAGAAGGAAGATTGATTGCGCCACCACCGGATCCAAGATTCTCGTCAAACACCAAGATGTTATCAGGGTCGAATGATTCGAAGATGTCTCCGGCGACGAACTGAGTTCTGTTTTGCAGGCTGTTGAGGAAAGACCCGGGGTTATCAAGATCAGGAGTCCAGACCCAGTCTATCGCCACAAAGAGTCTGCCATGCCCATAAGCCATCATCTGGCCCTTTGGTAATTGATTCTCCGGCGTAGCCAATCTATCCGCATCGAAGATAGAAGATATGTTCGTTGTGCCTTCTAGGATAATGGGCCACGCCTTGTCCTCATATGTGGAACCCACAACATCATCTTGGATGACCAGGTACTTGTGGGCTTGGCAGAAATAAAGTCTTGTCGCTCGGTCGTCGATGATCGGACCATAGTTCGTGAATACCGAGGTTTTCAGATTGTACTGTTGAAGAACCGTCCCGAAGCAGAAGACGATACTGTCCCCATTCACAGGATCGTAGTAGGTGATTCCTCCCTTGTAAGTAGAACCAGTATCGGGATCAATCTCTATAGGGTAGATGTCAATCAAGGACGGACGAGTATGCAACAGTCCTTCCCTGACGGACACATTGATTCCGCGAGAGAATTGAGTCTCTTCAAGTAGGTCTGGCTCTCGACCTCCGTGCATTCCTGCAATTAGAGAAAGGAACCCATCTGTCTTTTGTTCGTGCTCAGGCATCGCTCTTCACTTTTCCTTCTACGTATTCCGCCCAGGTCACCAACCGTTTGCCTTTGAAATAGAATCCATGGCGAGAATCCTCTTTGCTGTAATACTGATCTCTCTCGCATGAAATCCTTCTATCATTCGGCCCACGATATCCAACTCGACCCATGTCCCCAAAGTCATGGTTTGGAAGCATGGCTCCCCACTTAATCGCCTTGTCGAATGGGTTGTAGATGATGTGAATCTGCCGTGCCCCGCAGATAGGGTAATAGGTGTTGCTCTCTTCCGCCGGACCAAAAAGGAAAACCTTGTCGAAGAATCGGTCCATCTGCATTGCTCGACGAACCAGGAGACATCCAAAGCTGTGAGCTACAACGTGATCTCCGTCTTTGGTTGCATCAACAAGGCGTTGAGCCCGATCAAGTTGAGTTCGGCGTAATCCAGCATTCCAGAAGTAGACCTTGGGGTAATTGACATCGACAACATCATGCCCTCGATGCTTCATCTCTTCACACAGCAAATCGGTAGATCGACTCCCATCGCCGTTGATGCCATTTATGAACGCAATCTTCACCCATAGACCTCGACACTATTCTTCCAAGCAGGACCACTGACAACCATCTGAGTCCATTGCCCGGAATCCGGCATGAACGATCCGATGCTCAAACCGACAGCTTTGAAGTCGGACGGAACATCACCCTTGAAGGCTGTGTGATCTCCACGCGTTGCGAAGTCTCCCAGAGGAACGTAAAGATCAGTATTCCCTGCTTGGATGGTTTTCTTGTGAAGAGCGATCCATTCCCGAGCATTGTCCTTCGAGTAAACCCACGGGATTTGTCCGTCGCCATAAATTCCCAACCATTTGGCCCCTTGTTCAAACGAGCCAAAACCCCAGTGCTTGATCATGTGATCGTTGAACGCCTTGGGTGCCCAGATGAGAGGAAGGATATTCGTGACAGCCTGGTAGACGGTCTGTGCATGTGCCACGCCACGACGGATGAAATGGCTCTCCAGGTCGATACAAACCGCCGCACATCCTTCTGCTTTCGCCGTGTGAGTTCGCTGAACCATGCTTTTCACATCGACAACCGGGTCGCCATTCATGCAGATGATCCGAACCGTGGCCGCACCGGCTTTCCCATGAGTGGCCACAACGATCGCTTCCTTAACGCCGAAGTCGTTAGCCTTGCTTCCTTCCCTCCAAATCCAAAGCCGTGGCTTTTTCAGGACGGCGGGAAGCTTGCTATCCCCTGGAGGAGGTGGCGGATTCGGTGGATCTGGAATGTTCACTTCTCCAGCTTTCCACAGGATGACATTCGTAAGATGAATTTTATCGTCACCCTTGTACTGGCCAGACTTGCTGATAGGTCCAGCATTGCGTTCGGCGGAATTCGCAATGGGATAGAGTAGTCGGTTCCCATCACTTCCTTCCGCGACGACAAAGCACTTTTCGGGAAACGCTTCCCCAGGCTTACCAGATCGCCAATGAGATCGTTCATGAGGCCCCAAGTTGTGCAGTGGATTTGCCAAACCGCTGTAGGACAGTTCCTCAATGAATCTCAGTTTGGTGTCAGCTACCCAGACTCTAACGCAACGATCACCTGTCGAGTCAGGAGGAGGGATCGCTCCTGGGAGGATGGCAACCAGTTTATTGGTGTTGTCTCCGTGCGGCTTCCAGAGAAACCCGGCAATCCATACGTCCCGTCCTCCCCAATCTCCACGCCAAGTGTAGGTCTTGTGGCTACCCTCGGGAAAGCTGTAGTCACCATCTGGCGGGGGATCCGGCGGAGGCGGGAGCGTAGGAGCATCACCATTCAAATCCTTGATGGTTAGAAGCATTGCCTCAAGATCCTTGTTTATCTCAAGGGCTTTCTGAACAAACTTTTCGATTTCTGAGTTCATAGCATGCTCAAGGGGAAGGTCGGGAAATCTGCATCTGGATCATCATCGGGAACCGGGATGTCCTCGATCTGGGGCATGTCGGGCATGACGAAGTCAGGAATGGGGGTGTCCGAGAGAGGAGCCTTGAGCATGTCACGGGCCTCGGTCTGGCTGGGTGCCTCCATGGTGACTTCGGGAGACGCGCCCTCACTCTTGTACATGTAGGTGTTGATGTGTCGGCCACCGATAAGACTTACCGAACACCCGGTAAAGGCAAGGATGACAAAGGTCCAGATTGATACAAAGCATAACAGATAAAACGGATCCGACTTCACTTCCTTCATAATGATCTCCCATTTAGTTCGAATTGAATTGCTTCGCATTATGCTTCTCCAGCAATCGTGAAATATGATCCAATTCCGCAGCGAGAAGCTTCTGCTCGGCGTTGTGTTCTTTCTCGTGTGATCTCCAATCCTTCGAAGCTTCGGATGACCGATACCGTTCATTGGTCCGATCTTTGAGTTCGACCGTAACTTGGGTGTAGAGCGCGAGCATCTTGTTCATGTCATCACGAAGTACAGCGAATTGTTCGCCATGCTGACCAAGGACCAACAAGGATCGCGTCACATCGTTTTGAAGACGACCGATGTTTTTGATCGTCGTATCAAGCTCTTCCATCTTCCGACCGAAGACAATCATCTGAGCGCCAATCGCAACCAAGATGGACAAGACCGCACCAGCCTGTTTCCAGGTAACGCGGTTTGATTCGTGCGAAACAGAGATCTTCTCTCCCGACTGTGGATCCGCGACGACGAGAACTTTGCGTCCAGCTCGAAGCTCTTCAAATTGTTCTTTCGGAATATCGAGATGAACGTCGAAGTGCTTGTCTTCTGGCTCTACACCAATCTTTACGTTGTTTTCGTTTACCATGTCGCAATCGCCGTCCGTTCCCAGGTATCGGTTGCTACGCAGATATAGAGGAATCCCGAGGCATACGCTCGTTGTCCTGCAAGACCCGTGGCTGACGCGGAAGCTGGAACATCCACCCAAGTACTCACCGTTGAAACCCCATTCGTCACGGAGTATGAGATACCGGGAGTTGATTTGAGATTCAGGCTGTCTTGATAACCCGAAGCTCCGGTAAGAAAAGCGACTCCAGGCACGTCAACATGATTTGGTTTCTGTCCGATACCTGTGTTAGCTGCAAGAGCCGCCAATGTTCCATATCCCCAACTATAAATCAGGAAGTTGGTTTTGTCGTAATCCGTCGTTGAACCATTCACGCCGCGCTTACTGTTGAGCGTGATTGCCCCTTGTTGCCGACGAATGAATTTGTAGGTATCTCCAGCGGTGACGGTATATGGAACATCGAAATTGATGTACTTGAATTCGTTTCCGGTACCCGAATCCACAAAGTTTTCTTTCTCAGCCAAGAGTACGGTTTGTTCGGAATCGTAGAGGTAGAAGTCCCACGTCTTACCCCGAAGAAGGGTATACATGTTGCATTCTATTCCTGTGATCTGAACTGCATTCTTCGCTTTGAAAAGGATGTAATCACTATCATGGATCGTTCCTGGAATCTGGAAGTATTGCCCCAGGGGAGAAGCCGTGTAAAACGTGTTGGTAACAGTCGCGGCAACTCCATCCCCTGTTTGTAGAGACGGGGGGCTAGCGCCGAACTGTAACGTTTCGGAGACTTCCGTGTAGGTTGGACTGATAGTCGGTTCAAGCGAAATCTTGCTGACTGTATTCGTTCCAGCAGCAGGATCGACAATTCTTGATACGATAGCCAACTGCTTCGTATTCATGTCGTTCGTCGTAATGATACTCTTGTCCCCTTCCCAATCCGTATGAGTAAACGAAGTCATGGGACCATAAGCAGGAATCCCGACGGCAACCCACTTACTTCCAGGCCAACTCGTATTCGGAGAACTCCCAGTCTGTGTAATGTTATGCGACTGCCCAACTTTTTCCGCATCCCCAATCATTACCAATCCATAAATTCGATTGGTCTCGAACGTGACTGTCGCGTGTTGCCAGTTAAGCCAAGGACTTGAACTTTCTCCGAGCTCAGAATAAGTAAGGTATGGGGAAGCATTCGTAACCAACCAGCTAGCCGGATTCGTAATTGCAACCATGTACGCGGCTGTATCAATCGTGGTGCCAGCATTAGAATCAACCCACATGAATCCAAAGTTCTCCGCACCGGTTGTATTCCATCCATCATGGATATACGTGGCATCACTCTGGAAACTTTCAGTAACGTAAAAGAAATGGACATAAGGTCCAGTCGCATAACCAGATCCGCCCCGTGACATTAGCTGTGCTGAGAGCCATTCGTCTGTGGTCAAAGAATACTCTGTGTTCGGGTCGGTGAGATATTCTAGTCCCCCCAAGGTTTGGATCTTCGTGTAGAGATCATCCTTGGTCGGCACAGTCAAATCGGAAGACCAGCCTGCCGCGTAGGGCTCCGCATCAACTTGTAGGGTCGCTGCCACCGCCGCGCCACTCACATTCAGAGTCGCGCTCGTTACCCCACCAATGACATCGACATCGTTCGACACCGTCAAGTCCCCAGTATCCACTCGCACGGTTCCACCCGTGTACGCAATCCCCGTTCCATTGGTAGTCCAGAGTCCTGCCGGAACTTCGGCAGCGGTAATGAAATTCGTGATCTCGTCGGAAGTCACGAAGTTCGTCATTCCAGGGCCAGAGAAGTTCGTCACGATAATGGTCGTAAACGTATTCGTCCCGCTCCAAGTATTCGTACCGGCCAGAATCTCCGCCTGCGTGGTGAAGTTCGTGAGGTCGGACGCCCCAGTGTCGCCATACCCCATGTTGGTCCAGACGGAGCCATCGTACTGTTCTAGCCTGGTATCTCCCATGCGGATTGAACCCGCAGCCGGAGTCTTGTTGGTGTTGTAGGGACCAATCAAGATCCCTCCACTTGCTGAGATCCAGTGATTCGTCGGTTCGCTCCACGGTGCCGAGGTTGGAACCTGAGCCTCGACGAACACAAAAGGGAGGCAAAGCAACAACAGCAACCCAGCCAGGGAAACTCCACCAATGATTATTTTGCGATACATTTCCATCCTCCTTATACGGTCGTGAATTCCCAAGCAGCAGTCCAAGCACTCGCCCCGGCAGCATTCAGCGCACGAACCCTCCAGAAAAACGGCGGAACTTGAGAGATCAAGTCTGGCTCGACAGTCACCGTTAATAGCGATGACGTTACGTCGAAAACCTTCGATGCAAAGGTGTCATCGGTGTCATCAACTTGGATTTGATATGCCGAAGCATTAGCAGCAGCAAGCCATACGAGTACAGCGGCCAAGGGCTCACCAGATGCAAGATCAGCAGGCGTTGAAAGGACGGGAGTATCCGGTTGAGGAACGTCCGCGCGGATAACGTATAGACTCGTTTCAAACGGCGGCATGTTCGGATGAGCACTGCCACTTCCTTGAGAAGTCGTGTTGTTTGATCTGAAAAGAAGTGGGTTGGCAAACGATCCATAAAGATTGGGAAGGAAGTAAGACTGCCCAGGATTCGCGTCCTGCCAAGTCAAAAACGCATGAGTATGAGCAGGCATTTGGGAAATCGAAAGAGCGATGGTTTCATCACCAGCTTTGACTCCTTGGACGCGCCCGGTCAATCCGCTCCCTGTTCCGGCACCAAGGGAAAATCTTCCCCTCAAGTCCGGCAAGGTGAAGTTTCCGGCTCCCGTCGAACCATAACGAGACGCTGCCCCGTCCCCGAGAACTGCCGATAGCTGTGGATACGTAGCACTCGCCTTAGTTGTGCCATCGCAAAACAGGTATCCAGCGGGAGGCGTTGCTCCGCCGTATGGAAGGATCATTCCTATTGGCATCGGGTCTACCGCTCCGCCAGCGATAGCAGCAGGAATTGTTCCTGGTACAAGCTTCTCAGGACCAATAGTCCCATCAGCGATATCCTCGTTGAGGATCGTTCCATTGACGATGTGATTGGTCTCAACTGTGTTGTCCCCAAGAACTGGCGCAGCTAAGGATAAGTCAATTTCCTCGATGAGAGCTTGAAGGGTTTGGTCGTTCGACAAGACTGTGAGAGTCAAGTCCTCGATCCAGACTTGCTCCGGATCCATTCGTGGCGAGGTGGGCATATTCTTCTCCTTAGACGACTATCAGTACTTGATGATCAATGGTTTTGTCACTGTGGCAACCCCGTCAAACACCTCGTTCGACAAGAGAGGCAATCGGAACATCGGAGGATCCAATGCGTTGAGAGTCAAATCATCTGTATCGAGAGCGACATTCAGGTATAGATGCCCGATCACTCCGAACAAACTCGGATAGGTAGTCTGACTGACCAGTTGCCCATCGCACTGAACCCAGCCATCCGGGATTACAGTGGTTGCAAACGACATCATCATGCCGACATCTCCGAATGTTTCAGTCGGAACCATTTCTCGCGTGATGTACTTG
>Ga0224513_10000225_pt1 | contig 20707 bp, 25 predicted proteins | sample SF_May12_sed_USG_5_FD_169109 | JGI IMG/M metagenome (GOLD analysis project Ga0224513, IMG submission 169109) | Sediment microbial communities from San Francisco Bay, California, United States - SF_May12_sed_USGS_21 | ecosystem: Environmental > Aquatic > Marine > Sediment | place: USA... | reverse complement strand
GTCATTGAGAACTAAATCCGTAATTTTAACAAGTACAAAACAAAAGATCATAAAAAAAAATAACACAAATAATAAAAAAGCTGCCAGAATACGTCGACAAAGAGGATATCAATGGGAAGATACCATAGTAAAAAGATTTAACGGTAACAATAAATGGAAAGCATTTAGGTTAGGTTCTCCAAGTATTGCGTTACCCGATGTACTGGCAGTAAATACAGAAGATAGCACAATATTCACGATAGAGGCAAAATCTGGAACTAGTACTTCGCTTCCAGTTCCAGCAGATCAAATTGAACGATGTTTGGACTGGATCAAGACATTTGACATTTATAAAAAAAGAAACGTGATTTTGGCATTCAAATTCCTTTCAAAAAAGAGAATAGGTTTAGGAAAATATGAAAGTAGAGAATTGAGGGAATTTTATAAGATTTGGGACGAATCGTTAGAAATTACAGATTGTGTTTGTACTTATGAAGGCATTTTTTTTGCAAAAATCAATGGTACAAGAAAAGAACTATCTCTCAAAGAATGCTCTATGCCATTTAAAACAAAACAAAAGAGTAGTGCCTAACTAGAATAAATTTTCAAATCATTTTTTAAGGATAACATGTAATCAAATCTATTGTCCGAAAAGAACACCAAAGTTGAATCAGCAGATATAGACTCAGAATCTATGTTGGAAACAGTTTCAGATGCAGAAATTAATTCAAGAATTAGTTTTGAGGAATTTACTGATGAAAGAATGCTCGTCAGTCACGATGCTTTTGGAAATAAGCAAATGAAAATCAAAGTACTAGAAGTATCTGATGAAAATCCCCCATCAAAGTGGAAATTTGGTAATCGTGTTAAAGTTACAAAAATTCTTGTTACAATCAAACATCTTACAACACAACAAGTTGAAGAAGGTGAATTTGATATTGAGTTAATAGAAAGAGAGTTAGCTGAAAAGAGACACTACACTTCAACAAACAGATGGATTCCTGCAAGTGATATCAAAAATGGTTATGTCATAGGTTCAAAACACACTAGATTAATCAGTGATGCTTCTGCATTAGATTATATTGTATTTTGATGACAAACCATTTTATTCTATTTTCCTCTCAAAAACATTATAAACAAAAGAAATTGAAAAATGGTACATGAGTTCAAAAGAATTTGATGTGAATGGAACTGATTATAAAATTGTATTAACAGAACAAGTGATTGGTCATGTAAATAACCTCAAAAATCTGTATAATGCAGCATACGAAGATCCTGAAAGCTTTGAAGATGTTAGTGCAGAAATTTCAAGCACAATTAATGAAATTGCAAATACAGTAGAGCCCCAGGCAGAAGATAGCGATCTTGATGGGTTAATTCAAGAGATCATCAAAGCAGTAGATAACAAAGCAGAAGAAATTGAAAAAGAATTAAAAGAAAAGGAAAAACCCATAAAAAAATCAAAATCTAAGAAATAGACTAATTTATCGTCAAACTCATGAAGAATTGAGGAATAATTATATTCTAAATAGAATAACCTATACTGTGTCTGGAAGTTGTGAATGTGGAATTTGTGGTCATCATTATGAGTCCGAATGTCTTGAAAAAGAATGTAAATGTTGTCTAAACTTCCACAACAGATCTGGTTCAAGACCCAAGTAGTTATTTTGTTGAATCATTTATGTTGATTATAACAACTACATTTTTTTGAAATGTGTCTGGAACATCCAAATAATTTATGATCTTTACACCCACATAATACACATTTTCTGTTCTCAGTCATATCTTTTCAAGTATGTCTCCAATCTCATCCATCATTTTTTTATCTTCTAACGCTTCCAATATTTTTAATCGCATATTTTTTACCCTATGAATGTCATTTGAATATAACGATCCTATAGTTTCAATTTCTTTTTCAAAAGAATAATTTTCTAAATAATATCTAAATCTATTTTGAAGTTTTTTAAAATCAGATGTAGGGATTTGGTTAGGATCAATTTTATTGGATATTACTTTTAAAAAACCATTAATTTTTAGTAGTTCTTTTGCAATATTATCAAGATCACCGGGATTATCTTTAATTTCTTTTAGAATTGTATAAGAATCCAACACTTGGACAAGTATACCTTTTAGGTATTCATTATATGTAACCACGTATATTTTTTGAATTTATCTAATCTAAAGTTTAGGGAAGACATTTTGTCACGAATGAAACTACACATTTGCTTTAAATTATCATCAAATATCTGTAATGACGATGCAAGATGACGCATATCTCAAATGTATTGACCCGCAATGTGGATTAGAATATCCAATAATTAGTACAAAAGTACAATGTGAAAAAGGTCATCTGTTAGATGTAAAATACAAAAATAAACCATCAGATAGATTAAAAGAAGTTTTTTACAAGAGACGAAATCCTCAAGGAAGTATTTTTAACGAAAGTGGGGTTTGGAGATTCAGAGAATTATTAAATTTTTGTCAGATAGACACTGAAGACATTGACGAGTGTTCAAAATATCTCGTATCCCTTGATGGCGCAGAGGGAAGACAATCTAAACCATATCAAATGTCAAAAGCTGCAGAATTCATAGGAATATCTACTAATAATTTATGGTTACAGCCAGAAGGATACAATCCAAGTGGTTCTTTCAAAGATAACGGAATGGCCACAGCTGTAACTCATGCAAAGATGGTAAATGCAAACAAAATTGTTTGCGCATCAACAGGAAACACATCAGCATCTGCAGGAATGTTTGCTGCTAATGAAGGAATCCATTGTGATGTGTATATCCCTGCAGGACAGATTGCTCCTGGAAAACTTAGTCAAGCATATCAATTCGGAGCTCAAATTGTAGAAATCAATGGGAATTTTGACGATGCGTTAAAACAATCATTAGAAGATGCGCAAAATCATGATGGATACACTGTTAATTCTGTAAATCCATTTAGAATTGAAGGACAAAAAACGATCCCATTTAGAGCACTAGAGTATCTAAATTGGGAAGTTCCAGATTGGATTGTGTATCCAGGAGGAGCTTTAGGGAACACTTCAAGTTGTGGGAAGGCATTAATGGAATTATATGAGTGGGGTTGGATTAAAAAAATTCCGAGAATTGCAGTGATAAATTCAGAAGGTGCAAGTACATTATCAGATTTGTATAATGGAAAATTTGAAGATGAAGAACTTAGATGGAATAATGGCAATCCAAATACAGAATTGATTACTAAATATTATAACTATCTAGATGAAGAAAAACTGCGTCCAAAAACTAAGGCCACTGCAATTCAAATTGGTAGACCAGCAAATATTTTGAAAGGTTTGCGCGCGTTAGAATTTACAGATGGAATAGTGACGACAGTATCAGATTCAGAGATGCTTGATGGGATGTCAGTAGTAGGTCTCAATGGATTTGATTGTGAGATGGCATCAGGTGCATCCGTAGTGGGAATTAAGAAACTAATTGACGAAGAGATAATTAAAAAAGACGACACAGTGGTGGGGATTCTCACAGGACGACAAAAAGATGCAATGCTTCCAGTAGATTATCACAACAATCCAAAAAATAAATTTGCAAAACCACCAAAAAACTAGCCTCGTATTTTAAGCCCAAATAGATTGGAATATGTCATATATCTTAAGAGTTAAATCCAAGTTTCATAAAATTATTACAACCAAAAGATGGTGCAAACAAGCTAAATGAATGACCAAAGTAGTTATTCTGAAAGATTTTTTCGGAGGATATCATGGTAGATTTATGGATTGAGATTACAACATTATCTGTATTAATTGGACTGTCGGGATTTTTTAGTGGTTTAGAAGTTGCGCTAGTAGGAGTTAGAAAATCAAAAGTAATTCAACTTTTCAATGAAGGGGAAAAAGGCTCAAAAGCACTATACAAATTAAAAACAAATCCAAGTTGGATGATGTCGAGTGTAAATCTTGGCAATAATCTTGTAAATGTGGGTGCATCAGCACTTGCAACAAGTGTTGCAATTAGATTATTTGGAGATGAAGGATTAGGTATTGCTGTAGGAGTCATGACATTTTTGATATTGGTGTTTGGGGAAATCACTCCAAAAACATACTGCAATGCAAATTCTACCAAAATTGCATTAAGATATGCTCCCGTATTACTGGCATTCAGTTATGTATTTTATCCAGTGGTTAAATTTTTTGAAATCATCACCAAAGGCGTAGTAAAATTAACTGGGAGTAGCCACACTCCTCCACCAATCACCGAAGAAGAAATCAAAGGAGTTATTGATCAAGGATTAGAAGAAAAAGCTATTGAAAAAGATGAAATGGAATTGGTTCACGGTGCTCTAAAATTTGATGATACAGTAATTCGATCTGTAATGACTCCCAGAACAAAGATGTTTGTACTTAATTCTAAGATGTTACTTTTTGAGGCACTACCTCAAATTAATCAAAGTGGACATTCACGAATTCCAATTTTTGGAGATACAAGTGACGATATTGTCGGATTTATTCATGTTAGAGATGTTCTCAAAGAATTAGAAAAAGAGAACAGGATGGTGAGTCTTGAGCAGATTGCTCGAAAACCCGTTTTTGCATCTCAAGAAAAAATGATTAGTTCTTTGTTAAAAGAGATGAAAGGACGACAAACACACATGGCAATTGTTGTTGATGAACACGGAGGAGTAGAAGGCCTAGTCACCTTAGAAGACTTGTTAGAAGAAATAGTTGGAGAGATAGAAGATGAGACAGATCTTGTTAGACCAACAGGATATGAAAAAATTGATCAAGACACGATAATTACTAATGGAGATATTGAAATTGATGTTATTAATGAGATTTTTCGAACCAAAGTCCCAGAAGGAGATGATTACGCATCACTCAGTGGTTTGTTGCATGAACGACTACAAGACATACCACAAGAGGGGGACAAGGTAGAAGTGGATGAACTTAGAATAATTGTAGAAAAGGTTTCAAAGAATATTCCTCAAAAAATAAGAATTGAAAAAATTAGAAATTAATCCTTTTTAGCAAAATGCTCTTGTAATTTCTGCTTTTTTTCCATCATGTTAAAAATGGATTCAGTATGAGTAAATGCTTGTTCATATGATTTTCCAAACAACATCGCCTGCATTAACATATGATTCTCAGGGATTACAATTCCAGTTTGATCATCAGAATACATCATTTGAACCGTATCCATTATAGAAGTGGTCATGTTAGCGTGAATGTGTATCATGTTAGTATCAGTAAAGTTAAATCCCATGTTTTGAGCGTAATCTCTAACATCTTTAGTACCCTTGGCGGACCACAGAGTCGCAACGCCAAATTCATTTGTAAAAACTTCATGTATTTCTGAAGGTTTTGGCGCTACATCCTTGAATCGAATATCCATTATGTGTAAATGCATTTGCCTTGTTGGGACTTTTATTGCTCTAACAAAAAGCGGTGCATCTTTTCCAAAATATGTCTTAACATCATCACCATGATGAGGTTTTTCAGACATTTCTATTGTGTCTGAGAGTTTCTTTTCAGTTTGTTCAATGTCTGCCCATCTTCTAACAAGGGTGACATCAAAACGAACCAATCTATCTCCAAATTTATCACGTAATGGTTCTAGAATTCTTCCCATTCCAGTAACATTACAACTACCTTGCATCACATGGGTCTTACCTAATGCAAGAGCATAATTTGATCTAGAATTAAACAATAAATCAGACACTGCTTCGTCAGTTCCAAGTCTGGCTTCTCCACCTTGATAAATTGCAGGAATATTCCTGGGCTCATATAGACTTTTTTTATTCTTAAAACCATGGCCACCAGGAGCAGCATCAATTACTAAATCACAATCATCTAGTGCAGATTCAATAGTTCCTTTAACTTTGAAATCTTTAAAATCATCTAGTTTTTTTTCTGGAACAAATACATCTAATCCTCTAGAATTAGCAAGTTCTACTTTTTCATCAGGAGAATATTTACCAACACCAATTACAGTAATCTCAGGATCATCTTTAAGAAAAGAGGTAATGCGACTTCCAATAGAACCATAACCATTAACAAAAACTTTCTTCATAAATAGAGTGAAATTAACCCATTTATTTAGATTAGCATGAATTTACTGTGTTCAAATATATAAAATAAAAGATTTCATTTGAGTTCAAATATTATGATAAAATGATAACCAACATAATATCTTTAGAATTCCCCAGTATCATAATTTAACTTGAAAAAAATTATTTTTAAAATATTTAGTGATATTAGTGACACATGATGAGATGACACACAATCAAATATTTAGATTTTTGAAGTTTTTCATAAATTTAGCACAATCATAGATAGGTTAGTTTAACATCTAATTTTTACAAATAATTCTATTTGACATGATAAAAAATAATTTTACATTTGTAATAAGATTCCATTCAAAAATAGATTACAGAAACATAGTTTTAGTTTCAGGAAAAACAGACAAATAATTTTTAGGTAGACATACTGATAAATATTAAAAACAATTAACGGAGTATGTTTTTCATTAACAATAAATTTTATATTTTAATAAAAATAAAATGAAAAAAATAAACAGGTGGGAATTATGAAAAATTTAGATAAATTCTAAAAAATATTAATAGTTACAGGGATTACATAAAATGAAAAATTATTAAAAACTTCACATTTTTGATTTGAGTACAATTCCAAGCATTGGTAAACAATCATAATAATATAAAAGACTAAATGTGTTAAAAAAATTTAATTTCTATTGATACATGGTCCTTCACTTGCAATAGGAGCTGCAATTGCATCAATAGCTATCATTGGAACATTTTTAGGATTTGATAAAATTTCAAATGAAACTGAATTAATAGTTGAACCAACACCAACAATTCAACAAACAGGTCCTCCAAAAATCACTACAGATACTTTTTTGTCAAATGGATCACCAATACTAGGTAATCCTAATGCGCCAGTTACACTTGTGGAATTTGGCGATTATCAATGTCACTTTTGCAACGTATTTTTCCACTCAACTGAAGAAGACATACTAAAAAAATATGTTGAAACTGGAAAAGTAAGAGTGATTTTCAAAGACTACAACATAATTGGTGCAGATTCCGTTAATGCATCACATGGAGCACATTGTGCAAATGATCAAGAATTGTTTTGGGAGTATCATGATATTTTGTATACAAATTGGACTGGAGAAAATAATGGTTGGGCATCCCGAGACAATCTTACAGAATTTGCCAAAGAGATTGGCTTAGATATGGAGATATGGTCTGAATGTATGACACAAAAATTACATTCACAAATAATTCTATCAAGTAACGAAGATGCTAGATCTCTTGAACTAACAGGGACTCCTGCCTTTTTTGTAATTGGTCCTGATGGTAAAACCACACGAATTTTTGGAGCACAGCCATTTGAGGTATTTGAAAACATCTTCGAGGCAGAATTAAAAAAATGAAGCAAAACCGATCACAAACTCAATAAAAAAGACATCAAAATTCCCTTCGTGGTTAGTTAGAATTTACACAATAACCTTATTAGTGAATTATCGGAGCGAAGCTTATGGCAGCTGGAATAGATGATATTTCTATATACATACCAAGATTGTATATTGACGCATCAGATTTTGCAGCAGCTAGGGGACTTGACCCAGTAAAATTACAAAAAGGTTTAGGAGTATCCCAAATGGCAATTGTTGATGCCAATCAAGATCCTGCATGTCTTGCAGCAAATGGATGTTTGAAGATCATGCAAAAAAACAAATTATCTCCAGAAGATATTGGAAGGCTATACGTGTCAACTGAATCTTCCTTTGATGAATCAAAGGCAATGAATTCATACGTCATAGGAATGTTAGAACAAGTTTATGGTCAAGGGGCATTTGAACACTGTGGTGGTGTAGAAACAAAATTTGCTTGTGTTAGTGGATCTTATGCGCTTTATGATAATACAAATTGGATTAGAGCAGGAGAGGCAGAAGGAAAATATGCACTTGTAGTAGTTTCAGATATTGCAAAATACGACATGGGTTCAAGCGGAGAGATGACCCAAGGGGCAGGAGCAGTAGTGATGCTTCTTAATGATAAACCAAGATTATTAGAGTTTGACCGTAGAGTTACAGCCACATCAATAAAAGATGAATATGACTTTTACAGACCTTTTGGGAAAGAGACACCGATAGTACACGGCCAATATTCAAATTTACTATACATGATTCAAGTAAGAAAAGCATTAGAGATATACAAGAAAAAAGTGATATCATCAGGTCTTATCAAAATTGAGCAAGGTGAAACAATTCTAGATCACATGGATTACATCAACATGCACTTGCCATATAGCAACATGGGAAAGAAGGCTTTGGCATACTTGGTCAGACACGAATGGCGTCAGCTTCCAAGATGGAAAAAGATTCTACAGGAAATAGGAGTTGAAGAACCAATACCAAAGGATCCACGTGGAACAATTGAATCAGTATTAGGTGATGATGAATTCATGACAAAAGATCATGAATTTACTAAATTATTTACTAGAACTTCAGAATATCAAGAAGTCTACGAATCAAAACTAGCTAGCTCACTTATTGCATCTAGTATGATTGGGAATTTGTATACTGCATCATTATATTTGGGATTTAGGAGTAGTTTGGAATTTGAATACCAGAAAGGAATTGATCTAGAAGGAAAGAGGATAGGATTTGGTTCGTATGGTAGTGGAAGTAGTGCAATGGTATTCAGTGGAGTTGTTCAACCAGAATATGAAAAAGTTGTCAAGGATATGAATTTAGAAGTAGAGATAGGTCCAAGAAGAAGATTGACATTAGATGAATATGAAAATTTACATGAAAACAAACTAACTCCAGACAAATCAATGCTACATACTGAGAAAGAATTTGTGTTAGTAGATGTAAAAACCGAAACAGAGTCTAGAGGCGAAAGACGTTACATCTTTAATGAATAAAATGCAAGAAGACACAAACCCAATAAAAGATCATATCTTTGAACATATAAAAAATTCTCAAACAATTCCAAAATTAATTTCAGAGAAAAAATTTGATGAGATAGTTGATGAGATAGTTGAGAACTGTTATGATAAGATAATCAACATGGCAGATAAAGAAGAAGTAATAGGGACCTTAGCTACAGGGATTTTACATTTTTTACTTACCAATGCACTAATCAACAGTCAAAGAAAAATAGAACATCAAGGAATTGAAATAGACATCATAGTTCCAGATTTAAAGACATTAGAAATAGATCCAAAAAAAACATTGTTAATTTGTATTCCAAAATCATCAGATAAGATAATTATCAATGAGAAGATTGCTCAATTAGAAAAAATCCAGCCTGAAAAGGACAATATTTGGATAATTTTATCAAAAGATATTCATCTGGATAAAAAATCATTCATTTTATCTAAAGATAATAATTCGTTTTCAAAAATTATATTTGAGATTGCACAATTTAGTAATGTCGGCGGTGCAAATAAATTCAAAATATTACGAGTTTAAAGAAATTATTTTAACAGAGTCTTTAAATCAAGATTTTTACTAAATATTTTGTACAATGAAGCATTACTCAAATCATCAATAAATGGAATAGATCCCAATATTGGTACACCTGTAAGGTTTTTTAAATCACGGGTTAGTTCTTTTGTTTTGTAACCACCAGAATCAAAATCATTGATAACTATTCCTTTAATTTGTATTTTGTATTTTTTACACATATTTACTGTCATTATGGTGTGATTGATACTTCCAATTTTTGTTCTAGTAACAAGAATGGCAGGGATTTTGAGATCTTTGATCAAATCCGTAACAAAATAATTCTTAAGAATTGGAGTCATAATTCCACCCATTCCCTCAACTAATATTGTAGAGTGAATCTGAGATAGTTTCTTAAAATTGGAAATAATTTTATTGATTTTTGGTTTGATCTTGAGATTTTTCCAAGCAGTATAAGGTGATGCAGGAATTGGAAAGAACTGAGGATTCAATAAACTTTCAGAATCATTTATCTGAGCTGCGTTTGCAAGAATTTCTAGATCCTCAGATTTGAAGCCTTTTTTCTGTGGAATTCCAGCTGCAAAAGGCTTCATTACACCTACATCAATACCCATATTTCTGAGAGATACTGCCAATCCTGCAGTAACATATGTTTTACCAACATCTGTATCAGTACCCGTAATGAACAAGGACTTCAATGGTGAATGTTTCAAAGAGTAGTTGATTAATCTTATCGTTTAATTATTAAGAACACAGGAATTACAAATACTACTTGAAAAATACCAGTTTTGTATGGCATCCAAACACACAGATGAATGAATGGGACAAATTTAGTGAGATTAAGAGTGCTAAAGGTGTCTGGCTGACAGATACCAAAGGCGCCAAAATGCTAGATGCTGTGGCGTCAATGTGGTGTAATGTGTGGGGACATTCTAATTCAGAATTAGTTAAAACCATCATAAATCAGAGTAAAAAATTACAACATTCTTCTTTGTTTAATCTTACAAACGAACCTGCTGAAAAATTAGCAAAAAATATTGTGAAAATGTCTCCGGGAATGCACAAAGTTTTTTATTCTGATAATGGCTCCTCTGCGATGGAAATTGCAATCAAAATAGCATTACAGTACTGGAAAAATATAGGAGACAAAAAGAAAACCCAAATTGCCACAGTAGAAAATGGATATCATGGAGATACATTTGGAGCAATGTCTGTAGGATATGTACCAGAATTCTTTGGTAAATTTAAAAAACAATTATTTTCAACAGTTCAATTTTCAATTCCAAACAAATACAGATTGCCAAAAGGATTTACTCTTTTAGATTATCAAAATTATTGTTTAGAAAAAATTGAGAAACGATTTTCAAAAAATGATGACATTGCAGCTTTTGTCATGGAAAGCGGGGCGCAAGTAGCAGGAGGAGTGATGATTTATCCAAAAGGATTTCAAAATAAGATTAGTAGATTATGCAAAAAATATAACATATTATTTGTTTTAGATGAGATCGCAACGGGATTTGGAAGATTAGGATCAATGTTGCAATACGAAGAACAAAAAAGTATTCCAGATATTGTAGCGTATGGAAAAATGTTGACTGGAGGATATCTCACCATGGCAGCTACTCTGACAAACAAGAAAATATACAATTCCTTTCTAGGCGAATTTAATGATTGGAGACACCTCTTTCATGGTCATACATATACAGGAAATCCAATTGCAGCAGCTGTTGCAAATGAAAATCTCAAAATGTATGAAAAAAAGCATTTAATCAAGAAAATTCAAAAAACCGCAAAAATTTTTGAAAAGTATTATCAAGAGATTTCAGAGATAGATATTGTAGGGGATATCAGACATAAGGGAATGCTGATGGGAATAGAGTTAGTCTCAGATAGAATGAAAAAAACTCCAATCCATCCCAAAAAATCAATAAATAAAATATTTTTTGAAGAGGGGAAAAAGCAAGGAATCTACTTGAGAACACTAGGTAACATTGTCATGCTGGTTCCTCCCCTAGCCATAACAGAAAATGAATTAGATTTGCTCATAGTCAGGGCCATTAAGACGATAAAATCTGCAAGATCACAAGTAGTTTAACTGTTAACCCCCTAAATGTTCATGGTTAACATTTCCAATAATATTATTAATGGACTATTAGTGGAAATTAACATGGACAATCTTGCATTCATAAAAGAATGTCATGAAAAGGTATTTTCAGGTATTGGGATTTCATCTGAAGATGCTGAAAAATTACTAAATATTCCAGATAAGAGTCTAAAAGATTTAGCAAAATATGCAAACGAGATAACTAGAGATTTTAATGGTAATAAAATTGATGTAGAGCAATTAAACAATATTAAGAAAAATGCATGTAGTGAAGATTGTACATTTTGTGGACAGTCAGCATTTTTTGATACTGGAATTGAAACATACCAATTACCATCTCCTGAAGAGGTAGTTATCAAAGCTCAAAAAGCAAAAGAGGAAGGAGCAGAGTCATATTGTCTAGTTGCTGCATGGAGAGAACCATCCTCAAAAGATTTTCAAAAAGTATGTAAAATTATTAGTGAAATTAATGAAAAAGTAGGGATTAGTGTAGAGTGTAGTTTGGGTTTTCTTACTGTAGAGCAAGCAAAAAAACTAAAAGAACTCAAAGTAAAAAGATACAATCACAATTTAGAAACTGCAAAATCAAAATTTTCAGAGATTTGTACAACTCATACTTATGAAGATAGACTAAAGACATTAGGTATTGCCAGAGATGCAGGATTAGAATTATGTACCGGAGGCATCATAGGGCTAGGTGAAACAAGAGAACAAAGATTAGAGTTAGCATTAGAGTTATCACGACTATATCCCGAAGAAGTAACAATAAACATACTAGTTTCAATTCCAGGAACCCCACTTGAATTACAAACAGATCTTCCAAATTCAGAGATTGTCAGAATATTTTCTGTGATCAGATTTCTTTTACCTGAATCTGTTATCAAGATTTCAGGAGGACGAGAATCAAAACTAGATGATTCAGGAGAAGAATTACTTCAAAGTGGAGCAAATGGCATCATTACTGCAGGCTATTTGACTATGGATGGAAATGAGGCTAAAAAAGACAGAGAAATGATAGAAAAAATTGGTCTCCAAGCATAATCTGAGTTTTATTGATTCAGAAATACAGGAAATAAAACAAAAAAACCTCTATCGGAAATTACGATACGGTAAAGCAGAAGGGGCGCACATTACAATCAAAGGCAAAAAATTACTCAATTTATCATCAAATGACTATCTTGGGATATTACCAACTAAAATACAAATCAAACAACTCCAATCAAGTTCAAGATTAATTTCAGGAAATGATGAGTCATACAAAAAATTAGAAGATGTACTTGCAAAACATAAATCGCAGCAAAGTAGTTTGATTTATCCAACTGGTTACATGGCAAATCTTGGAGTAATTTCTGCAATTGCAAAAAAAGGAGATTTAATTCTCAGTGATGAGTTAAACCATGCAAGCATAATAGAGTCATGTAAGTTATCAGATGCCAACATACTCATTTACAAACACAACAACATGCAGGATTTAGAAAAAAAAATAAAACAAAAAGGAAAGAACAAATTCATAATTACTGAGGGAGTATTTAGCATGGATGGGGATTTTTCATCTCTGAAACAAATTACAGAGATTGCAGAGAAAAGAAATGCTATATCGATTATAGATGATGCGCATGGGGATTTTGTGATTGGAAAAGATGGAAAAGGGACACCAGACCACTTTAACGTTAGGAAGAAAATTGATTTGTATGTTAGCAGCCTTAGTAAAGGATTAGGATCATTTGGAGGTTATGTCGCATCACAGAATAATGTAATTGATTTATGTATAAATAAATCAAAATCGTTTATCTACACATCTGCACTTCCTTCATTTTTGATTGAGCATTCTCTAAAAAGATTTGAATCAAACAGAGAAATACAAAAGAAAAAGCTAGAGAAAAACACCAAACAACTCAGAAATGGACTAATTGAAATTGGTTATGAGATAAACTCTCCAACACACATCATGCCAATAATAATTGGAACTGAGAAATTAGCAATGAGTTTTGGGAGATTTTTGTTTAATAATGGAATATTTGTGCAACCCATCAGATACCCTACAGTGCCAAATAATCAGGCAAGATTAAGAATTTCAGTTACTGCATGGCTTTCAGAGAAGTACATCAAAGAGACATTAAGTATTTTTGAAAAGGCGTATCGTAAATTTGTGACTATCTCATAGCATCAAAGCCACCCAAAGCAGGGGAACCAAGAATTACCGCAATAGTAATGACTATTCCTAAAGCTATACCCACAATAATGAAACGTTTGTTCATATCAAAAATATCCACATCCCAGTTAAAAACGGATTGTCTTAACATTGGAGAGATGTGGAATAATGCTTTAAAGGAAAAATTGTAATTTTAATGTGTGGCAGAGATAACCCTTTCAGTAGCAGTACTGGCGGGTCTAGGATCATTGTTGCTCCTTGTATTTTACCCATGATTCCAGCATTTATTGCATATATTTCTGGAACAACCCTTTCGGAATTAAATCAAAAAAGTGGTTCCAAAACAATAAGCATCAACAGAACAAATATTGTATTAAACTCAATATTCTTTGTTCTAGGATTCTCAATTGTATTTTCAACTTTAGGTGTAATAATTAACAGCGCACTTGCAACATCAACTGGGGAATTAATAGAAGGACTAAATCAACTTGGAGGGATAATTATCGTAGGGTTTGGAATCTTTTTGTTATTATCTATGAAAATAAACAAGTTAAATGTAGAAAAAAAATTTTTCCCAAAAAGATCAAAGGTAAGTTACCCTATGTCTTTTGTATTTGGCTTAGCTTTTGCAGTTGGGTGGACACCATGTGTAGGTCCAATACTTGGAACAATACTCACACTTGCTGCAACCACTCCATCAATTGCATTTAATTTACTACTTGCATATTCACTAGGATTAGGAATTCCCTTTATCCTAATTGGCGTATTTTATTCTAGAGCAAGTAAAATTATTCGTTCTATGGGAAGACATCTCAAGTATTACAACGTCATATTGGGAGGATTCATCATAGTTTTAGGAATTCTAGTTTTCACAAATCAATTAGCATATATTGTAAATTTTCCACTTCTCAATGAACTATTATTCTTAGGGTAATCAAATGAAATCAGAAATTAAAACAGCATTAATCTTAGGAGTAATGATTGCCGTAGGAGTAGGAATAATCAGCATATTGTTTTCATCACTTGATGAAGAATTAGAAAACATATCTACTGAGAATTCTATTTCTAAAATCAACAAATTGGGACTGAAAATGGCTCCAGATTTGGTTGGAATTGCCCATTATCTCAATACAACACCAGAAGAATTAAGCGAGAAGGTAAAAGGCAAAGTGGTACTTTATGATATTTGGACATATAGCTGCATAAACTGTGTCAGAACTTTACCATTCATTACGGCATGGGATGAGAAATATTCTGATCAAGGATTGTTAATCATCGGAATTCATTCTCCGGAATTTGAATTTGAAAAAGATGTTGAAAATGTCAAATTAGCAGTTTCAAAACATGGCATACAGTATCCAGTAATTTTAGATAATGATATGGATACATGGAAAGCCTTTGAAAATAGATACTGGCCAAGAAAATACATTGCAGATCATGAAGGATACATAAGATATGATCACATTGGTGAAGGAGATTACAAAAAAACAGAGAAAGTAATTCAAGATTTACTAAAAGAAAGAGCAGATTCACTTGGAATACAAATTGCATCTGCAGTTCCACTTGTGGTTATAGAGGAATTTGAACATACACAGTTTAAAACTCCAGAATTATACTTTGGATATTATTTTGCCCAAGGCAAAAACCAGTTAGGAAATGATGAAGGGTTTAGACCAAACCAAGATGTGATATATTCCATTCCAGAATCAACTCAACGTAATAATTTTTACATAGATGGCACATGGACAAATTTAGAGGGGAGTATAAAATTAGTTTCAGACTCTGGGAAAATTCTTCTCCCATATACAGGGAAGGAAGTAAATATTGTAACTGCAGGCGAATCGGATTTGAAGATCAAGATAGATGGCGCGATAATTAATCCAGAAATAGGAGGAAAGGATGTTGGAACTAATGGTATAGTACATGTAGACGAGCCTGGATTGTACAACATTGTGAATACAGACACATCTGAAGAGCATACTCTAGAGATACTAGTAGACGACCCAAGATTTGAGATTTTTACATTTACTTTTGGATAGTGTAACTGTTCCCACTTGTCACCTCAGTGACATTAGTAACAGTGACAAATCTGTTTAAAACAGAAATATTAAATCAATTCAAGGAATCATAGTATGATCAGTAATTCTTGGAATAAAACAGAAGGAGAAAGCATAACCCAGAAAGTTATGGGCAAAGTAAAACCTGATGAACCTCTAAAAAATAAGATTGATTTTGCACAAAGAAAATTACAATTTCAGATTTCAAAATTAGAATCAATTAACAGTAAATTACAAAAAAAACACGATACAATCTTTGAAAAAATAGTAAATGCTCAAAAAAATCACAAAAATGGCTATGCTCAAGCATATGCAGGGGAATTGGCCCAAGTTAGAAAGATGAAAAATATGGTAAGTGGAGCAAAACTATCCATGGAACAAGTCAAACTTAGATTAGATACTGTATCAGAACTAGGAGATGTAGTGGTAACACTTAGTCCATGCATGTCAATCATCAAAGGATTAAGTCCATCCCTAAATGGAATTATGCCTGAGGCAAATGCTTCAATGCAAGACTTGTCCCAAATACTTGGAGATGTTATGTCAGGTTCTTCAATGAACATGGGCGAAAGCTTGAATGTGGGTGCTGAAACTAGTGCAGATACACTAGCAATACTAGATGAAGCACAGGGAATCATTGCAGGACAAACAAAATCATCAATTCCAGATATTCCAGATAATTTGAAACAGAGTGTAACTGCAAGTCCAACAAAATCATCAGTTCCAGATATTCCAGACAGTCTAAAGCATCAAATCGTCCAGAAAAAAACAGACATATTCATCTAAAATTTTATGTGTGTTTTTGAAAAATCAGTCAAAATTAAAAGTAACTAAATTATACATTAGATTATTTTGATTTCTTTTTGCTTTTTTGTATCAGGATTTTCTTTATTCTGGAAATTGTAGGATAGCTGTATCCACGTCTACGATAGTTTGCAATCATCATCTTCCAATTCTTTAATCGCCACTGAGCTTGTTCAATAGTAACAGAATGAACTTCTTTTTGAATAATGCTTTTTCTACCAACCTTTAAAGTTCCAGCGTCTTTTGCAGACCATCTACTTTTTGCAAATTTTAATCCAGTTAAGATCTCCTCTACAGGCATATCTTTGAAATATTCTTTGAGTTTTTTTAGTTCTGCATCGGTAGGTTTCTTAGATATTGGTAACTCAACAATGGGTTTTACCATGAAAAACCTAATACACCATACTTTAAGAAAATCTTGCTAAATCAGAATTAACTAAAGAAGGTAAAAATAGAAAAGATTCAAAGGTTTTGGAAACAAATAGATCTAAAAGAATATCTTGAAATAATTTGTAATGTCAATTCATAATCACAATTATAATAATGATATAATACTTCAAAGAAAGGAATTTTTAAAAAAATCATGGGAATGCAGGTCACTAAAATACTTGAAGGGGATTTGGACAAAAAAACTAGAACAATTCAAGTAAAACTTATTCAAAAAGAAAATGGATCAATTAGTTTCTCAAAAGTACTTGAATGATTTATTGTGTGATATCCCATGCACAGTTTTTTTACAAAAATCCAAATGATATTAATTTAGAAAATAAATTCAATCAACAATAAGTTATGTAAGAATTCTTAATTTTTTGATTTGTCAAGAGTCAAAGAAAACTCAAATACTTAACAAACTACTTTCAAAGATTTTTGAGGAATATTGATTAAATTAGTTTTATATTCTAAAGGCAATGATTGTTCTTAATGGCATTTGATTCTTTATGTAAAAATAAAATTTTCAAAGACGTTCCAAATTATGAAGATATCAAAATAGATAAACATGCAAATGAATTGTTTTCATCTGTTTTTACAGGGATGGGTGGACGGTACACAAGACTGAGAATAATATGTGCAATTACAGAAATTCCAATGAACACTGAGTATTTCAAAAAAATTGAATTTAGATTACAAGACAATTCAGCACAGCGTCAATGTTTTAGAAAAAAACAATCTAATAGTTAGAAAAGGCGAAGGATATGGAGATTTGTTTTTTCCTTCAGATATCATATCTTTGCATTTACCTACATTGTATTCTGTAATAAGAAAAGTAGAATTAAAACTAGATAGGGCTGAAAAAAAATACATAGATTAAATTCTCAGTAATTTACAAAATAATTTAAAATTTTGTTTTTCAAAATTATTTATTTGATTTTGTTTTAGGATCTTGTTTATCATCTGGCTTTTATCAAATACACTTTTTCCAGCATAGATAAAATCAAAAAAAGCTGATTCATTCTTGAAAAGAAACTGTTTTACATTGTCATTTGTATTTAATGTCAGATCCCTAGACGAAAATATTCATCATGAAGTAATTCAGACAAAAGGTGAAATATTCACAGTAGGCACCATATAGATTATCTCCTTATTGATTTCAGGATGTATCTTCTATATCTATATTGGAAGTTTGGATATAGATATTCCATGATGAAATAGAATCTCTTTGATTTTTGCCTTGTAGGTATGAAATGCCTTATTTTGTGACTTTTTTTGTAACCAAAATACTCTGCATTGTTATTAACTATTCTAACAACGGAATCCAGAGTATCTGCAATAGTTTCATCAAAATCAAAAATAATAGTTTTTGACATAGAGTGTTTTGTCAAATTTTAGATTTTTCAATTGTAAGATTAGCAATATGACTTAACTTTCTTGATGCAAATATCATTCCAAGCATCCCAGATATTGCTCCAGGGATTATAGTCATCATCCAAATCTGAAATACTGTATCAGATGTAGTATGTAAGACATCATATGAAAAAACATCATTAAACAAATAAAGATCCAGAAAAGTCATTGCAAGCATTGGAAAACAGAAAATAAAAAACATCGAACCTAAAATAAGGCCAGAGATTTTGCTGCCATGTTTTTGAAAAAGATTAGATTTAATTCTAGTACTTAGTATGTAATCTGCAATTATTGCACTAATCATTGGCGCTGTAAACCACAATATGTAAATTAAAAGTTTTTCAGAAGTGAAGATGTTAGATGTAATATTCATCATGACAAATACAAATGCAGATGCGCTTGCCATACCAAAACCATTGAACGTTTTTGATGCAGACCAAAATACTAATGAGAATGCAAACGGAAGTATAAAACTCAAAATTATTGCAACATAGGGGTTTGGATTAAAGTCATGAGTGTCGCCATCTAGATGTTCTGTACGATATTGTTCAGCGGATCTAATATCCACAACTAAAACATGTTCTTTATTTTGAAGTAATGAAATAACTGTTTCAGAACTTACTGCATATTTATCAACACCATATTGGGTTGTATTTACTCCCACAAATATCCCACCAATCATAATAATTACAATAATTATGGATGAGATAATTACAATGGTTTTTGTTTGCATAGATTCTGTACTGTAAATACTACTATTATACCAAAATACATTTTCCAATAATAACTATCAAATGTGGAAATTGTATTTCTGTAATATAGCATTAAAAAAAGAAATGTAAGCAATGAGTTTTACATATACCGTAAAGACACAAAGGAGTATTGACGATATTATTGTTAATCTGACTGAGGATCTCAAAGGGATTGGCTTTAGAGTTTTAGAAATACTAGATTTTAAGAAAATTTTATCAGAAAAAGGATTAGAATTTTCAGATAATTACAGACTAATGGAAGTATGTAATCCCAGTCTTGCAAAACAAGTACTAGAGGCCAGTCCAGATCTTGGATTATTATTACCATGTACGATTGCAATTTATCAAAAAGATAATGAGAATTTCATAAGTTTGGCAAGACCAACTTCTTTATTTTCAATGGCATCAGAGAATAATCTAAAGTTTTCAGGAGAAGAGATAGAGAACAATCTGGTTAAGATAATAGAGAAAGTAAAATAATAATTACAAATTTATTTTTTTAAATTCAAAAAAATGACAGAGTTTATGGTTGAACCATCTCAACTCTATCTTGTAGTTTGTCATAGTATCCATTCAATTTCATTGATGGAACATAAAATGTAGCAGACACAATATCACCAACTTGTGCACTACATTCAGGCACAACCACACTCACGCCATATTGAGATTCGCCAACACAACCATAGTCAATATTTTCTATTACAGTTACTTCTTCAGTAACCTGAACTGGAATAAAATTCCAAGGAGTCAATAGAAAAATAAGTACAACAGCTGTTCCTGCAGATACCATTCCCCATATTGCTAGTCGAGGTGGTTTTTTTTCTTGTTTTTGTTTTGACATTTTTCTTAATTCATTATGGATGAAAACAAGATATAAGATCCAGTAACAATTTCCATAAACGACTTCCACTTGTGAAAACTACTAGTGGAAAAGGTCTATGGTGTTTTAATTCAATTTTTAATTAACCATCAATATGTCTGCAATCAATAGACAACCAAAAAAGACATCCGGTATTAACTCAATGCTAATCATTGGTGGAGTTATTGCACTTGTATCGGTTTTACTTCTTGCATATTTGATGTGGTATGTAACACCAGAAGAAAACATTGGGAGTTGTCAAGCACAGCCTGGGGAATACATTGTAGTTCCAGTGGACCAAAAAACTAAAGAAAGAGCTGCTGCAATGAATCCAACAAGATAATTTTTTATTAGTTCAGAAATCAGATATAGAGCATATTACAAATAAAACTACATTATTTTTTACTAACAATTCAAAGGGATGTTAGAGTTTTTACATAAAGTATTGTACATTCCAAATCCAATAATTATTGCGGCAAATGTAGCCAATGGCACTAAAATGAAAATATTTGTCTTAAGACCCATAATCAAAATCGTTCTATTGCCTATAAAATTGTCACACAATTAATCAATAATGATAGTAAATGTACCCTTTGTTTTTGGATCTTGTAGCATAGATACCATATCTCTAGGTAACAAATCAGATGCCTTGTCACATTTTACAGATAATGTTCTA
>Ga0224513_10000221_pt1 | contig 20828 bp, 15 predicted proteins | sample SF_May12_sed_USG_5_FD_169109 | JGI IMG/M metagenome (GOLD analysis project Ga0224513, IMG submission 169109) | Sediment microbial communities from San Francisco Bay, California, United States - SF_May12_sed_USGS_21 | ecosystem: Environmental > Aquatic > Marine > Sediment | place: USA... | reverse complement strand
TTTTGGTTCAAGATCAAGGCGGAGCCGAGTTTTAACCCACAGGCATACTCAAGTATGTCGAGGACTTAAAACGAGGCTCCAACGCCGAGGTTGGGCCAAAAGATTATTTTGAGATAGCTTCTAATAAGTAAATTAGATACTCGACATAACCCTTACCAATGGAAATGTTACCGAAGGTTTCTCACAAGTGCCTATTTATCCCGTATTAAACGGGGAAGTTTGAAGTGAACTAAAGTGCCTATTTATCCCGTATTCATCGGGGAACTTGAGGTAGCGCTAACGCGCTGTCATTAAAATATAATTGGCCAAAAATTCCTTAATTTTAGCTCACTTTAGTTCACTTTAGGCACTTGTAACTTTTTCTGTTTTTATATCAAAGTTAGCATATCAGTAAAAAATGTCGAGCAGGATTTGTACTCCTTAGTGATTTATACTTTAAAACTTTCGGATATCCCTGCATACTTTTTTCGCAGCTTCGGCTTTTCTATCTTTCCGGTGGGGTTGCGCGGAACATCGCCGAAAATGATCCTTCGGGGTCTTTTGTATCTGGGAAGCGTCTGACAAAACACATCGATTTCTTCTTGGGTGAGTTCCTCACCGGCCTTTGCCTGGATGACGGCGGTGGCGATTTCCCCCAACCGTAGGCTGGGAAGGCCAATCACCGCAACATCGTGAATTTTAGGATGTGCCTGTAAAAAATCCTCTATTTCAACGGGATATATGTTTTCCCCGCCGGTGATGACAACGTCTTTTTTCCGGTCCACCAGCCAGATAAATCCATCTTCATCCTGCCGGGCGACATCTCCTGTTAACAGCCATCCATCGACCAGTGTTTCTCGTGTGGCTTCAGGGTTTTTATAATATTCTATCATGACACCGGGTCCTTTGACGATCAACTCACCGGGCTGTCCTTTGGCAACAGGATTCAACCGGTCGTCTACAATCTTGATTTCCCAGTCAAAGCCGGGCAGCCCTATGGCGCCAACCTTGTGCATGTTTTCCATTCCAAGATGGACGCATCCCGGCCCGGTGCTTTCGGTCAGACCATAGGTGGTATCGTACTGATGATGGGGAAAGACTCTTTTCCATTCCTTAATTAGAGTGGGAGGTACGGGCTGGGCTCCGATATGCATCAGTCGCCACTGATCCAGAGTGTAGTCTTTGAGCTTTATTTCTCCGCTCTGGATCGCAAAGAGGATATCAAGCGCCCAGGGAACCAGCAGCCACACCACCGTCACTTTTTCCTCGGAAATGGCGTCCATGATCCATTTGGGTTTGATTCCCTTGAGAATCACACTCCGGGCCCCGACGATGAAATTTCCGAACCAGTGCATTTTTGCGCCGGTGTGATACAATGGCGGGATACATAGGAAGTTATCTTCATGGGTCTGGTTATGATGCAGATTTTCCAAGAAACAGGAAAATTCAAGATTTCTATGGGTCAAAAGGGTTGCCTTGGGCGTACCTGTGGTGCCGGAGGTAAAATACAGCGCTGCTTCATCTGTGACCTTAATTTCAACTTTAGGATCGATGGAGGGGGCGGCTTCAAGCACGTCCTGATAGGGTCGTGCATAAGAGGGGGTTAGTTCCTTCGGGCCGACAAAGATATACGTCTCTACGAAACCGTCCAGATCTTCTTTAACTGCGTTAATGCGCTCAATAAATTCTTCACCAAAGATGAAGGCCTTGGCTTCGGCGATTTGAGCACAATGTCGGATGGTCTTTGCCACGAAACGAAAATTGAGAGGAACGGCCCAGGCGCCGGTCCGAAGGATTCCGAAATAGATGGGTAACCACTCGATACAATTGGTCATCAAATGGACGACCCGGTCCCCTTTTTTAATTCCCCGGGCGATAAGACCCTGGGCCATTTGATTGGCCTGGTCGTCGAATGTTTTCCAAGTGATTTCCTGACGCCGGTTTTTTTCCGGTTCTCTTTCGATAAGCGCTGTTTCAGACCCATACATACGAGCATTTCGGGCCAGTATCTCTGTAATCAGCATATATATTCCTTTCAATTTTTCTCCGAGTGGATATCAAACCTGTATTGGTTGGTCAAGATATTCAAGGAATATGATATCAGGGGTGACATTATTTTAACTATAAACGCAAATCTTGCCCCAATTATTTTCGGCACCGTCAATCAAACACAGCAGGTCATGGAAATTAATTTGTGTAATATCAAATAGATGTAATGGTTAAAGAGAAAAAACGGCATACATTCCAATAAGGCATGGTTGTTGCATATATCTGTTAACGTTAAGAAATCCTTTTTGTTGAAAGGACATAAAATGGATATATATGTTGCCAGACAGCCCATATTCGATATAAAAAAATGCATATTTGGATACGAACTTCTTTTCAGGGCCGACATGGCCAACTTTTTTCCTGACATCGAAGGAGATTCTGCGACCTCCAAGCTGCTTTCCAACAGTTTTTTTAACATTGGCATTGAAAAAATTGCCGGATCCAATCTGGCCTTCATCAATTTTACCCAGGAACTCTTGCTCAAACAGCTCCCCCTGATGTTTTCCCAGGACAGGCTTGTGGTGGAAATTTTGGAAGATGTACAACCAGAAAGAGACGTTATTGAGGCCTGCCAGGAGATTGCCCTTAATGGATATATCATTGTGCTGGATGATTTCTTTTACAAACCGAGTTTGGAGCCGTTAATCGAAGTTGCAGACATTATAAAAATTGACGTCAAAGCAACGCCTTTGGAGGAGGTCGGGGACCTTGTCAAAAAAATGACGGAAAGAGGTGTCGATCTTTTGGCTGAAAAAGTGGAAACCCACGATGAATTCAACAGAGCCCTTGAAATGGGATTTCGTTACTTTCAGGGTTTCTTTTTCAGCAAACCGGAAGTTTTGACAGGCAAGGAAATTTCTACGCCCCAGATGCAGCTTTTGGAAATAATGGCTGAGGTCAACAAAGAGAATTTTGAATTTAACAGGCTGGAAAAGATGATTGTTCGTGATGCGTCCATATCCTATAAACTTATGCGTTTGATCAATTCAACATACTTCAAGAGAGCGAAAGAAATCTCTTCCATTCGGCAAGCTATTGTCATGATCGGCGAGGTTGGAATCAGACGCTTTTTATCCCTGATTTCCATGGCGGGTTTGGCTGGTAATAAACCGGATGAATTGATAAAAGTTTCACTTGTCAGGGCTAAATTCTGTGAACTTCTTGGAGATCATCCCGGTAGCAGTGTTGAAACATCTGAATTGTTCACATTGGGCCTATTTTCTCTGATAGATGCGATTATGGATGATACCATGGAAAATCTGATGTCACAGATTCCAATATCCGGTAATATAAAAGAAGTTCTCATATCCGGAACCGGCGACTTAAGCGGCTATCTAACCCTGGTAGAGTCCTATGAGAGGGGCGACTGGGAGGAGATCGAGGACGCTACAAACATTATGGGTATAGATCAAAGCGATCTTCCTCGCCAATATATGGAATCTTTGGGTTGGGCGGATAGTCTTAACATCCTCCAATAAATACTGTCCATCCATAATCTGTTTTATAGTTCGTTTCATCCGCTAACATTGCGGGTGTCTTTGTCAGTTCTTGACACAAAACTATTCCCATTATACTAATACCTCATTCCTTAATATATAAATTCATTTCGCTTAAATGCACATTTGGAGGACCGCATAAAGTGATACCCTTTAATTGGTGCTCACCTCGATACTTGCCGGATTTTTCCCCGTTAAAAATAAATTTATTAACTGCAATACCAAGGAGGTTTCGCCATGGATGAAAAGGATCCCGAAATCATAAACAAGACGGTAGGCTGCAAGACATGTAAAGCGGTCAACCGACGAGATTTCTTAAAGGCCACCGCAGCTGCCGGTGTCGCCGGTCTGATGCTCGACGGCAAAGAAGTTTTTGCGTCCGGGGACAAGAAAAGCCAGTCAAAATCCATCAAAAAAATTCCTGAAGGGTTTACTTCCGATCCCATCACTGAAAAACTGATCGATCATGCCCACAAACAAAACATTGATTTGGTCTGGGACAGAAAGGCCCATTGTGAGTTCTCTGAAGAAGGAAACGGTGGTATTTCCGGAGTTTGCTGTTTTCATTGCAACATGGGGCCATGCACTCTCGGCGAAGCCACGGGATACGAATACGGCGCCTGCGGTGCGACGGCGGATACCATTGTTGCTCGAGGGCTGGTGGGGCGTGTGACCTGTGGGGCTTCGGCACATGTTGAACATGCGAGAGCTACGGCCAAAACATTGAAAGGTGTCGCAACCGGTAAAATCAAGGCATATAAAATCAGAGACAAAGCGAAACTGGATGTGCTTTATAAGGGCCTCGGATGCAAGGGGAAAAACAAGGCACTGGCGGTTGCCGAAACCTGCCTTTCCGATTTGGGCAAGGATGAAGGTGAACCGGCATGGCTGGGATACAAGGCCAATGCGGAAAGAAAAGCCACGTGGAAAAAGCTGGGGATTCTTCCCACCGGTGCCGGAGCAGAGATCAGCCAGGCCTGCCACAGAACCCACATGGGAGTTGACGCCGATATGACCCATCTGGCTACTGACGCCCTGAAACTGGGACTGGTGGACGGCTACTGCGGACTTCACCCGGCCACGGACATGCAGGATGTTTTGTTCGGTACCCCGAAACTGGTTTCCAGCCTCGCCAATTTGAGTGTGATCAAAAAGGACAGGATCAACATTATCGTTCACGGCCATGAACCGATTCTTTCCGAAAAAATAGTTGAAGCTGCCGAGAAATATCCGTCTCCGCCGCGGTCTATCAATGTCGTCGGCATATGCTGTACCGGAAATGAGGTGCTGATGCGAAGAGGTGTTCCTTTGGCCGGGAGCATGGTACAACAGGAGCTGGCTATTGTTACCGGCGCGGTGGAAGCCATGGTGGTTGATGTTCAGTGTATTATGCCGAACGTTCAGCGGGTTGCTCAGCACTTTCATACGAAAATCATCACCACCAATCCTCAGGCCAAAATAACCGGAGCAACGCATATTGAGTTTGAACCGGAAAAAGCAGATGAGGTTGCGCAAAAAATTGTTAAAATTGCCGTAGACAACTACGGACTTCGAAAATCAAACAAGGTGATGATTCCAGATCATCCCCCGGCAAAAATAATGGCCGGTTTTTCAGTTGAACAAATCATCGGGGCGTTGTCCAAGTTAAACGCCTCCGATCCCCTCAAACCATTGATTGACAACATTGTCGGCAACAATATCAGAGGGATCGTAGCCATCGTCGGATGCGTTACCCCCTGGGATCATTATGGGTACCGTCATCTTGCATTGACAAAAACGCTTTTGGCACAAAATGTCCTTGTTGTCGGTACCGGATGCTGGGCGCATGTCGCCGGACAGCGGGGTCTGCTCGAGCCCAACCCTGATTATCCCGGTGTTGGAGACGGCCTAAAAGCGGTGTTGAAAGCTGTTGCAAAGGCCAACGGTGTGCCCGCGCTTCCAGCGTGCTGGCATATGGGTTCCTGTGTGGACAACTCACGCATTGAGGATGTTCTAAACGCTGTTGCGGGGTATTTGAAGGTGAAAATCAGCGATTTGCCGGTGGCGGCTTCTGCGCCGGAATTTATCACTGAGAAAGCCGTATCCATCGGTACATGGGCGGTAAATTTAGGCGCCATGACCCATATCGGCGGCCAACCCTATGTTTCCGGCAGTAAAAATATGGTTAAACTTTTGACCGATGGTGTGGAAGGGCTGGTGGGCGGTAAATTTTATGTTGAGACAGATCCCAATAAGGCGGCTCAAACCATCCTTGCGCACGTTAATGCCAAGCGGAAAAAGCTTGGACTGGCTGTGTGAGCAGAAAACACGGGCATACCTGGAAAGTGCTCTAAAATGCCTAAAATTGTTTAAGGGGCATCCTCTTCATTTTATCAGGAATAATGAAACGTGGTTGAAAGAGACAATATCGATATGGGAAAGTTGAGAATATTCGCATCAGATCGTTCGCAGCACACCCGGATCCAGGCCCGGGGTAAGTTGTTTGCGGAAATGATGACCCGGGTTCTAAATCACGATGGATACCGTATTGACCACATCCTGCACTCAGATCCCGCTCAAATGGAAATTGATGTCCAGGGGAAACACAGGGAAACGGGTTTTCCGTTTTATGCAGCCTGCAGGTTTTCTGAAACCCCCATGCCGGAACGGGACCTTCAGGCTTTTTTCGGCAGATATATGATAAAATGGCACACGGACAGACGGTGTCACGGCCTCTTTATCGTCTTACCCTGTCTTGACGGTGGGGCCATGAAATTTTATCGAGAGCACATAAAAAATAATACCCATGTCACAACCTTTCTATACGATGAAGACGATGCTCTGAAAGCGATTTCAGGAATGCCGGGGCATGTGAGTCCGGACCAGATTGCCGGTCGAATCCCTCCGGATATAGGGAAACCTGGTGAGGGTATTCTGCTGTATACCCAAAAAGGCATGTTTTGGGCCTACCCCATTATTTCACACGGGAGTAAAACGCCGGATAAAATCGCAATCTTTGACGGCAAAGGTGAATTGATATCTGATCGATCCATCATCGGCTATCTGACAAAACTGGATCCTGCAATAGCAAATTTTGACAACATTTCTACGGGCAAGACAGGTCCGCTTCAGCCGGGCCTGTTCCAGTATTCAGATCCAATTGTAGAAGTGAATGGAAGTTCATCCTGTTTTGAGTATCAATTCCCCGCATCTCCCCGATACTTTGTGGGTAGAAAATCCCTTTTCAGCAATCTTGATTCGTTTTCTGATCAAGTCATTCATAACCAGACCACACATCGCGGTATTGTATTCGAGGGCCCCACTGGCTGGGGAAAAAGTTCAATGGTGCTGGCGAGCGTGGCACATTTGAAAAAGATGGGGCACTTTGCAGTTGCCGTAGATTGCCGAACAGCGTCATCATCAACGTTCATTCCGCGAGTGTTAGAATATACCGTGGGAAAATTCGGGGATCTTGATGGACGGATCGTCGAAACAGATCAAAAGAAGAAGATATCAGGATTTGACAGTGCTGTGCGCATGATTCTGGACACCGGTCAAATTCTTGAATCTAAAAACAAACTGCTGTTTATCTTTTTCGACCCTTTTGAAAATATTCTTTTTCTACCGGATGTGCTGAATCAGATTAAAAAACTCTTTCTGAAAATCGTCGAGAAACAAACAAATATTATTCTGGGCTTCACGTGGGACAAGGATCTTGTTTTATCGAGCGATGCATTTTCTAATAAACAACTTGATGCTGTTGCCGATGATTGCCGGAAAATGATTCTCACCACTTTTTCTAAGGCCCAAATGGGTATGCTTTTAAAAAAGCTTGGCAGAGAATTGGATGAGACCTTAACAAAGGGCCTTCAATCATTCCTTGAGAAATTTTCACAAGGTTATCCCTGGCTTCTGAAAATACTTTGCTTTCATGTAATGGTTGCGCGTCAATCCGGTATTCCACAGTCGGATATCCCAGGGATTTTGCTAGGCATTGAAGAACTGTTTCAGCAGGAATTTCAATATCTGTCAGACACGGAACGAGCCACATTACATCAAATTGCCAAATCAATCCCCGGGCGGTCATCGGCGCTTTTGGAAATGTTTGATCCCAAAGCCGTTCAAAAATTGACCCATCAGGGACTGATCCATAGAATCGGCAATACCGTGGACATTTCATGGAGTATTTTTCACGATTATTTGAATACCGGCGATTTACCCTTTTATGACCATTATCTTCTTGACACAGCCGTGGGTCAGGTCGTCCATGCGTTAAAGCTTCTCCATGCCGCCAAAGGCATTCTTGATGTTTCCGAATTTAAAAATCAAATCAGCTTATCCGAACTCGCGTTTTATGGCCTCGCAAAGGATTTGGATCTGCTCGGAATCGTGAGATTTGGCCAAGGCACGGTTCTTTTGCAACTTGACATGTCTGATGCCAACCAGGAGATGGAAGCTTTGTTTCGACATCACCTGCGAAACCGGTTACATAAAAATCGTTTGGTTTCAGAGATCTTAAAAGCCCTCAAAGACAATCACAAGCTGAAAATGGTCGACATTTCCAGCCGTCTTGAGTCATTGTTCCCCTTTATTAAGATGACGAGACTTGCCTGGTTAAAACACGCCCGGATCTTGGCTGAGTGGCTGGATGCTGCCGACCTGGCGGTTTTGAACAAAAAAGACAAAACCCTCATTTACTTTGATCCGGCAACAGACATTCGCGTGCGCAACATTTTTCTCCCTAAAAGACGGGGAGGCAAAACCCCGAGAATTCAATATGCACCTGTTGAAAACATTGCCATGCGCCTTGTTCATGCCCTCCAAGAGGATGGCAGGGTGAATTGGACAGGACTTCACAAAAATACGATTTTTAGAGCGCTGGCAACATTAGAGGATCTGGGATTCATTCTTAGAAAGGCACCATTGATAAAAGTGTTGCCAAGAGCAAAAGCCTTTGTGGAAAATCCGAATAACCGCCCATTTTTGTTTGCAGAAGGCGCTTTGCAGCTGGTTTCGTTTTCTGTGTTCATAGAAATCCTTAAATCAAAACAGATTAAAGGAGGCACTCTTTTAGAACTTGGCCATGAACTTCAGGAGAAGCTGAAGGAAAACTGGAAGGAAAGCACTTCGGAAACCATTGCCAAGATTATGCTGGATTGGGCTCGCCATACAAATCTTGCTCCGGGTGTTTTTGCAAAGATTCGAAAGGGGCCGATCAAAGGCTGGAAAAAGAAGGAAGACGCTCAGATGTCGCTTTTTAAGTAGTGTCCATCCATAAATGGCCATTTTTGTCCTGCTCGGCGTTCTCCGCGGGTTTCCGGCTGCGGCGTACAGACCGTACGCCTTCCTGTCCCGTGAGCGGGGACCGAAAACCCTTGTGCGGCCTTGATCAGAACAAAAATTACTCATTTCTGAATTGGACACCCTTTGTGTTCATTTTAAATTTATGGATTGACACTTAAGCTCAGATACTGACAATGAAGAGTGCTTTTGTCTATAAGGGACCAAAAAATTGATTCTCTTTGATGGGACATATCGCTTGGAGAGGCGAGAAGATAAATCTTCAGGGACTGACTGTAACTGGGCCTGCTCATGGCGATTGAGACTGTTCGATTTTTCCATAAGCCATCCGGATGTGAAGCATCTCAGGCCTTATGCTGTTGTGGCCTCCCAAACCGGGGAAGGTATTTTTAAAACTACCTGCGTCGAAAGTTTAGGCAAACGGATATGCAGAGACTTTAATCTGGAAATCGATGAAATTCTCTGGATCGAGCATTATCCGGATGAACCGGCGTTGTATGTCGCAATGTTTAAGCCAAAGTCTTATTTTGGTAATGAAATATTTTATGCCATTGATTGGCGGCCCATCAGACCTAATGAACTCAAAGTGATTCAGCCTTATATCCCGGAGATCGAAAATTTTCGGTGCACCTAATCCATCCCTACAAGTTAGTTCGCTTCGCTCACAATTGGTATGATGGAATAATGGAGTAATGGAATGATGGGGTTTAAGGAGTTTTTTTACAATTAAAATGGTTTATTTCCACCTAACTCCTAATATTACAATATTCCACCATTCCATTCTTCCATATTTGGGGCGGTGAATAAACATTTTGCCTTGCCATTGGGAACCACATGATGGATATTATGTATCCACGAGGTTGAGTAGAATCGACCCGGTGGATATAAAGTATCCATTTTAATTTTAGGATAGGAGTGTGTTACACTATTTCTTCGAGATTTGTGATTCCATCATTTAAATTGCCGGGAGGGGCTAACTTGATTGTAGTTTAATTTCCTTTTTTACGTTAAGCTATCAACGTTGGCCTTTTTGCCCAACTTGTGGCATTGGATTTGCTTAATAAGTATCATCATGAAGGGTAGAAATAAACATAATCGATTTTGGACCGGTGTGCCGCCCTGGTTATTTATCGGCGCGGTGGTGGTTTTATTTCCGATTTTCGCGTTTATGACCATACAGAACATAAACCGTCAGAATCAAAACAGCACACGACTTTTGCTGGAAAAAGGTGCGGCCTTGATCCGGTCTTTTGAGGCAGGAACACGAACAGGAATGGGGATGAGCTGGAGTGAATTCCAGCTCCAGAAACTTCTTACCGAGACTGCCCAGCAGTCCGATATTCGATACCTTTTGGTCACCGATATAAACGGAACCATTCTCGCCCATGATAACCCCGGATATATTGGTCAAAACCATGGAAGAGGATTAAACCTCAAAAATATCTCACATCTTAAAACAGTTCGGTGGCGAATTGTCCGTAATCCTGACGGTAAAAAAATATTTGAGGTTTTTGGTAAATTTTCACCTGTGGAAGGAAGACCGGACATGGGGCGCGGCCATATGATGCTCCAGATGTGGTTTCAAAGGGGAATGAATGAAAGAATAGACATTCTTCCTTCCAGTCCGATTATATTCGTGGGACTTGACATGACATCAATTGAAGATGCCATTCGGGCGGACACCCGACATGCCGTTATCATGGGCATTATCCTTCTTTTGATCGGATTTGCCGGTATCGTTCTGCTATTTTTAGCGCAAAGTTATCGGGTTACAAAGATGTCTCTTTCCAGAATAAAGGCTTTTTCAGACAATCTGGTGGCAAATATGCCGATTGGCCTCGTTGCGCTGGATGACAATCAGAGGATAACCTCCTTGAATAATGTGGCTGGATCTGTTCTAAAGCTTTTGCCCGCTGAAGTGATTGGAGAACATGCTGAAAAGGTACTTCCGGCTGAGCTATGGCACCTGCTGAAAAACCTAAATGTGGAAAAAGGTGTTGTGGAAGAAGAGAGCGATTGTACCGTGCAGAAAGGAGAGGTGATTCCCCTGGAAATCAGCGCCACGTTGCTCAATGATGAAGACGGAACGTTTCTTGGATATGTGGTCCTGTTTAAAGATCTCAGTGAAGTCCGCTCGTTAAGAAAAGAGATTGCAAGGAGTCAACGCCTAGCATCCGTGGGTAGGCTGGCAGCAGGTGTTTCTCATGAGATCCGTAATCCTTTAAGTTCAATTAAAGGTTTTGCGACGTATTTCAAAGAAAGATATTATGATGTACCTGAAAATCTACAGATCTCAAACCTCATGATTCAAGAGGTTGACCGGTTGAACAGAGTTGTGGGTCAGCTCCATGAGTTTGCCAGACCCATAACCGTTTCGAAAAAATCGATTCAAATTAAAGCGTTTTTAGAGGACTCTCTCAAACTGATCGAAAGGCAGGCATCGGAAGCAAACATCAGCATCAGAACCGACTTTGATTCTGAAATAGACGAGATTTTAATCGATCCGGACAGAATCAACCAGGTGTTTCTGAACCTTTACTTAAATGCCATTGAATCTATGGATAATGGCGGGAACCTGACCGTTACGCTTGCCAAAAATTCGAAAAAAAACGGGATAGAGATCAAGGTGTCGGATACCGGAGCCGGTATTGCGGAAGACGATCTCTCCCATATCTTTGATCCCTATTTTACCACCAAAGCATCCGGCACCGGTCTTGGGTTGGCCATCGCTCATAATATTATGGAAGCCCATGGCGGGGAAATAACCATTGAGAGTCGCTTAGGAAAGGGAACAGAGGTCACAATATTTTTATCTTATGCAGGAACAAAAGAGGGACAATGAAAAATAGAAAGACAATTTTGGTCGTTGATGATGATAACGCCCATCGTACCATGCTAAGAACCCTTGTTGGGGGGTGGGGATATGATATTGTTGAGGCGGATGACGGTTCGACCGCCATTGAGAAGGTTCAAGAACGGCCCTTTGATCTGATTTTGATGGATATCAGAATGCTGAAGGTTTCAGGTCTCGAAGCACTGGATCGTATAAAAGCATTCAATCCTGCCATTCCGGTAACGATCATGACGGCGTATTCTTCAGTTGAAACAGCGATTGAGGCCCTGAAAAAGGGCGCTTATGATTATCTTACAAAACCTCTCGATTTCGACAAGTTGCGGCTGACCATTGAAAGGGCGATGGAGCACACCCGGCTTAAAGAGGAGAATCGTCTTTTAAAAGAAAGCCTCGGTAAACATTTTGACATGCAAAATATCATCGGTCGAAGTCCTGCCATGATAAGCCTTTTGGAAACGGTGGCCCATGTGGCCCCGTCCGAAGCCACCGTAATGATTACCGGCGAGTCCGGAACAGGCAAGGAATTGATTGCCGGGGTGATTCATCATAACAGCCCGAGAAAAGACGGTCCCTTTGTAAAAATTAATTGTGCCGCCATCACTGAAACGCTTCTTGAATCAGAGCTTTTTGGGCATGAAAAAGGGGCTTTTACGGGCGCTGACCGCAAAAAAGAAGGGCGTTTTTATCAGGCGAACCATGGAAGCATTTTCCTTGACGAAGTGAGTGAAATGCCGTTAACCATGCAGGTTAAGCTTTTGCGTGTATTACAGGAAAGAGAATTAACCCGTGTCGGCGGTGAAAAAGTCATACCTGTGGATGTTCGGGTCATCGCTGCCACAAACAAAAATCTCGTTGATCTGAAAAACAGAGAGCTGTTTCGCGAGGATCTTTATTATCGGTTGAACGTTGTCAGTCTTGAAATCCCGCCGCTTACCGAGAGAAGAGACGACATCCCATTGCTTGCCCAGCATTTTTTGGAAATTTTTGTCGACAAAAACAAAAAGGAGATAAAAGGGTTTACACCCAAAGCAATGGACCAGCTTATTCGGTATGATTGGCCCGGCAATGTCCGCGAACTGATGAATGCGATTGAAAGAGCGGTTGTACTGGCCCGCACAGACTATCTTGATGATCAGGATTTTTCCATCTTACAGCCTTTGTTACCGCAAGCGGCTTCAGCCCCATCTGATGTTGGCAATATCGCCAACATACCCCTTGAGGAGGTGGAAAAGGCTGCTATATTGCGCATGTTGGAATCTGTGGGCGGCAATAAAAGCGAGGCAGCACGACGGCTGGGTATTACCAGAAAAACCCTTCACAAAAAGCTTAAAAAATATGGGGTGATGGATTAACTTTAAAAAGTGTGAAGTGGCCTAAAATGATCTAATCCGCCAAACGTCGACGGCGGACAAGAGTGCCTATTTATCGCGTATTCATCGGAGAAGTTACGGTGTTTTGCTATTAATAACTCAAGCTTCGCACCCCTATTTTAATATCGAATTCGAATGAGGAGATTCGTTTATGCGATTTAAAAGAATTTCATTTCTTCTTTTTGTTTTTTTCTTTTTTGGTGGACAGTCAGGATTGGCGTCTAATTTGTCATCTAAAACAGCATCCCCCCCGGATGCATCGCGTTTAACCCTGGACGAGGTGATTAAAAAGGTTGAGAAGAATTATTCTGTGTCCGGCTTTTCTGCAGATTTTTCCCAAACTTCATCAATAAAGGCCATGGAAATAACAGATAGTGCTTCGGGGAGAGCCTTTTTCAAACGTTCCGGCAAAATGAGATGGGAATATGAAACACCTGACCGACAAATGATTATTACGGACGGCAAAACGCTGTGGGTATTTAGACCTGATGACAACCAGGTAATGATTGGAAAGGCCCCTTCTTTTTTTGAAGGTGGTAAAGGATTCAGTTTCCTTTCTGATATTAAGGTGATAAGACAAAAATTCAATATGGTTCTTGAAAAAGAGACTCAAGAGGGCTACTTTGTCCTCAAGCTCTTACCCAGAGAAAAAACCTACGATATTGTGGAAATATACCTGTGGATTTCAAGAAAAACTTTTAATGTTGTTAGGATTTTGACCTATAATTCATACGGCGATGAAATACGGATCATCTTTAACAATATTCAACTTAAACAGATGCTCGATGATTCCTTGTTTAGTTTTGAAATTTCTGAGGGGATAGAGGTGCTGAATCTTGATGAGCAGTGACAAGGCCTTTGGAAAATATTATTAAAGAGGAAAGAGGAAAGAGAAATCAGGAAAGAGGAAAGAGGATAAGGGAAACCACCCCGCCCGCCTCGCCTGAACGAGCCCAAGGCTTGCAATGGCGGGCAGGTCCATTTGCGGTTATCTGTTTTCTAATTCCTATTTTCTAAAATGAACATTCACAAACTAAATTCCCTATAGGGGTAACCAAAACCTGGTCCTTCGTGCCAGAATTTTTAATATAAAAGGAACTGTAGAATGAAAGAAAAGATAAGAGAGTTGGTGAAAAAAAGAAACGCCATCATACTTTCGCATAATTATCAGCCCCCGGAAATTCAGGATCTGGCAGACCTTTGCGGTGATTCTTTGGAGCTAAGTATCAAGGCTGCCCAGACCGATGCCGAAGTCATCGTCTTTTGCGGGGTTCACTTTATGGCGGAAACCGCTTCGATTCTTTCACCGGACAAGACGGTTCTCCTTCCCCGTGAAGATGCCGGATGCTTGATGGCTGATATGATCGAGCCTGAAGGTCTTCAGGTCATGATTGATAAACTTCCGGCAATGCCGGTTGTCACTTATGTCAATTCAACCGCAGCAGTCAAGGCGCTTTCCACCATTTGCTGTACATCGGCCAATGTCATCGATATTGTTAACAGCTTGGATGCCGATGAGGTGCTCATGACGCCTGACCGGAATCTCGCCCTGTACACTGCCTCGAAGACCAAAAAGAAGGTACACACCTGGGATGGATATTGCCCCACCCATGATCGACTCAAACCTGCAGATGTACATAATGCCAGAAAGGCATATCCGGACGCTGTTTTCATGGCCCATCCTGAATGCCGGCCGGAAGTCCTCGAACTGGCAGATGTTATTCTCAGCACTTCGGGCATGATCCGTTATGCAAAAGAGTCTAAAAGTTCCTCTTTTATCGTCGGTACGGAGATCGGGCTGATTTATCCCTTGAAAAAAGCCAATCCTGATAAAGCGTTTTATCCTGCTTCAACCAAGATGTTGTGTAAGAATATGAAAAAGATTTCTCCTGAAGATGTTGTCAGGAGCCTCGAATTCATGGAAGGAGAGGTCAAGGTGCCTGAAAATATCCGGCAGTCTGCGTTTAAGGCGGTTCAACGGATGATCGATTTGTCCCTTTCAAAATAAATTCAGCTGACCAAATCCTCAGGAATGTCTGCATTGGTGTATACCTTCTGAACATCGTCACAGTCTTCAAGAGTTTCCATCAAGTTGACCATCTGCTCGGCTTCCTTGCCCTGAAGGTTCGCGGTGGACTGAGGGAACATGGTGATTTCTGCGTCAATGTAAGGGATCGATTCCTTTTCTATGGCTGTTTTCACCGCTTCAAAATCCTGGGGAGCGGTGAGGATTTCATAATTGCTGTCATCTTCCCTGACATCTTCGGCTCCGGCATCAATGGCGGCTTCCATTAAAGCATCCTCATCAACGGCATGACGTTCAACAACAATATACCCTTTTTTTTCGAACATCCAGGCAACGCACCCATTGGACCCGAGATTGCCGCCGGCTTTACTTAAAATGTGGCGGATATCTGCCACTGCCCTGTTTTTGTTATCGGTGAGCGATTCAATATATATCGCTGCACCGCCAGGACCATATCCTTCGTAAATGCTTTCTTCATAATTGACCCCTTCCAGCTCACCGGTCCCTTTTTTTATGGCCCTTTCAATGTTATCTTTGGGCATGTTTTCACTTTTTGCTGCCTGGATGGCTGTTCGAAGCCTAGGATTTGCATCGGGATCCCCACCGCTCATACGTGCTGCGACTGTAATTTCTTTGATGAGTTTTGTGAAAATTTTCCCCCGCCTTGCATCTGTAGCGCCTTTTTTGTGTTTAATGGAAGACCACTTGCTATGCCCTGACATTTTACCCTCCTATTTAGTGTCCATCCATAAATGGTCTTTTTGTCCAATATCTGCGTTATGCTCAAAAAATAATCCTCGGAATATCAATTATATGCCTGTGGTTATTTTTTTCGCATGCCTTGATCTTTAACAAAAATCCTCATTTATGGATGGACACTATTTATATGATGTTACCTTAATAACTTTTCCCGGTCTGCTCCGCTGTAATATCGCTGCTTAAAATTAGGGTGTGAAACTTGTGTATCAATATATCATTTTTTTCCAAATCCGATAACATAAATTTCCTTACTGGCTTTTCGGCTGCTTTTCGGCTTAAAAATTTTATGGTTTTTGAAAACAGACCGGACCGAGTCAATAAATGTCTTGAAATCTTCTCCTTGAAAAATCTTGCAGACAAACGATCCACCGGTGGTCAATGTCATCTGTGCAATGGACAGTGCCGTCGTGCAGAGATCAAAAGATCGGGTGCTGTCCACAAATTTATTCCCAGTTGTGGACGGGGCCATGTCGCTGATGACGACATTAAACTCTGTTTCAAGGGACTTGAAAAAATCATCATCCATTAAGAGAATGTCACCGGTATAAACCCTGACATGGGGGGGAACATTTACAGTGACCGGTACGAGATCGATGCCGATCACCCGCCCTGTGTTCCCCGTCAGATCGGCCGAATAAATAAGCCATGACCCGGGCGCACATCCCAGATCCAGAACGTTGTTTCCCTTTTTTATAATATGGTATTTTTTTTGTATTTCCTGAAGCTTATAGACCGATCGGGCCGGGAATCGTTCCTTTTTTGCCCGCTGAGTATAATGATCCTGCCACTGGTTGGCTTTTTTTTTAGTTTGTCTCATAGTACCTAACCCGGATAAACCGGCCTCCGGCTTGTAGATCCTACAGCTCGGAAAGAAATAACAAATCACAAGCATCAAATTTCAAATAAATTCCAAAATGCAAGCTCCAAATTCCAAATACTAAAGAACCAAACAATTTCAATTTTTCCAGTATTGATGAAAAAATCTTTTTCAATTCGTTTGCCTTTCTTCAAGATTATCTACTGGTTTGTTCTTTGGGATTTTGGTCATTGGTATTTGCTTGTTATTTGAGATTTGTTATTTGGAATTTCCATTAGCTTAATTACTCCACGAGTGGATACGAAAAAGTCTTGCCATAAAAGGCAAAAAAATAAAAATTAAGATACTAAAACAGGTTCTCCATAGCTTCTGATACAGTTTTTACGCCGATGAGTTTTATGCCCTTCATCCCGGTGGTCCGTTTCAGGTTGCTTTGCGGCACAAGACATCGATTGAAGCCCATTTTTTTTGCTTCAGCAACCCTGGTTTCAACCCGGCCAATGGCCCTGACTTCACCGGTTAAACCGATTTCACCCAAAATAACGGTTCCTTTTTGAATCGGCCGGTCTAAAAAGCTCGAAGCAACAGCAGCTACGATCGCCATGTCGACAGCAGGTTCGTCTATCTTAACCCCCCCGGCGACGTTGATAAAAATGTCGTGCCCCATCAAATGCATGCCCAACTTTTTTTCCATTACCGCAACCAGCAAGGCAACCCGGTTATGATCAATTCCCAAAATCGTTCTTCGAGGATTCCCGAAGCTTGTACTGCTTGCAAGGGCCTGAAGTTCAACGAGGATCGGCCTTGTTCCTTCCATGCTGGACGTAACCACGGAGCCCGAGACGTTTTCAGGTCGTTCGGCAAGAAATACAGCTGAAGGGTTGGCCACTTCATTGAGGCCGCTTTCATTCATTTCAAATACACCGATTTCATTGGTTGATCCGAACCTGTTCTTTACCGCCCTGAGAATCCGGAACACGTGGTTGCGATCACCTTCAAAGTAAAGTACCGTATCTACCATATGCTCTAAAAGTCTCGGCCCGGCAATGGCGCCGTCTTTGGTTACGTGTCCCACCAGGAATACGGGTGTTCCGGTCTTCTTGGCCATGAGCATGAGTTGCATGGTAGATTCCCGTACCTGAGTAACACTCCCGGGAGCGGAGGTTAAATCAGAGCAGAACATGGTCTGGATTGAATCAATTACCATCACCTGTGGCTGAACAGATCCAGCCATCAACAGGATAGATTCCAAATCATTTTCTGAAACAACCATCAAGTCCGGCGATACTGCGGACAGCAGCCTTTGGCTGCGTATCCTCATCTGACGCTCCGATTCCTCTCCTGAAACGTACAATACTTTTGAACCTTTTTCGGCAATACCATTTAGCGCCTGAAGCATAAGGGTTGATTTTCCGATTCCCGGATCTCCACCAATCAGGACAAGGGTGCCGGGGACGAGCCCTCCGCCCAAAACACGGTCAAATTCTCTGATTCCGGTTAAAAGACGTTCTTCCGGATCAAGGGCAATGGCGTCTAAAGGGACCGGTTTTGTCTGCGAAGAAGATAACATCCGGCGAGCCCCTTGGGCGGGTTTGACTGTTTTTATTTCCTCCACGAAGCTTTGCCACTGTCCGCAGTCAGGACATTTACCCATCCATTTGGGTGTCTGGTAGCCACAGGTCTGACAGGAAAATATTGTTTTTGATGTTTTTTTTATCATGCAAATTTATCACTTAAAGAGTTTTCAATTAAGAACACCCCCGTCAAGTTTTGATGTGATAAGGGTTTGACAAAATCATTCATAACATGTCATTTAGATCCGATCAACCAGTGTCTTAACACTAACAGGAAAAGTCAAAGTCAACTCTAACTGATTCAGATAGAAGCGATTTGCTTTCCCGGATACGGCACTAAAATCCCAAATCACAATACTCAAATTACAAACAATATCAAAATTACAAATTTCAATGACCAAAACATTTCAATCAGTTATTGTATGTCTCGCTGTCATTCTGTCTGTTTTGAATTTTGAATTTAGGTCATTGGTATTTGTTTGAGATTTGTATTTTGGTGCTTGGAATTTCATAATTTTCCTAAGCCAGTAATTTTATTTGTTCCAAGCAATTACGTGTTTAAAGCACGTGGCCCTGTTAACGCTTCAGCTTAACTCAGAATATTATAATTGAATCAAAATTTATGATCGATTACCACCTGCACACACTGTTTTGCAACCATGCTACCGGCGGTATGGAACGTTATATCCAAAGTGCTATCGATTTGGGGCTGCAGGAGATCTGTTTTCTGGATCATCTGACCATTCAGAAAGCCGAACCCATGCTTTCCATGACGCCGGAAGAGGTCCCTTACTATTTTAATGCCGTCCAGGTTTTGAAACAAAAATATAAAAACCAGATCAGCGTCAAGGCCGGTCTCGAGGTGGATTTTAATCCGGCATATATCGATTTTATTCAGGATATTATCGGGACATTTGCGTTTGATATGATTGCCGCCTCGTTACATTTTCCGGGCGGCTTTGATGTTGTCAGTCACCGTTCAGCATGGCGTCTTGGGGAAAAAGATGTTGATGATGTCTATGAACTTTATTTCGATCGTCTCAAAAAGATGCTGGATTATGGCTATTTTGATGTGATATGCCATATTGATCTCATAAAAAAATTCGGTCGAAAACCTTCGAGGTCTTTTGAAAAAGAATTTGATGAAATACTGTCGATCATTAAAGACAAAAATTTGACCGTGGAAGTGAATACCAGTGGTTACGACCATCCGGTCGGAGACATTTATCCTTCTTTGGAGATACTTAAAAAATGTCATGAACATGGGATTCGTATCACTTTAGGCTCAGATGCGCATCATCCGGCCAATGTGGGCATTCACTTTGAACGGGTAGTACCGACCCTCCTATCTATCGGATACAGAAAACTGGCTACCTTTACAAGACGCAAGTGCGGTGAGATTCCAATAACGCTGACCTAAACCGAGCGTTTCAAATAGTGAGCGGACGGCCGCATGTCTCATGCCCCAGAGAGAAGGATTTTGGAATCCTGCGACCGGCAATCCTCTTGAGGTGGATAAAACTCGACAATCGCTCGATTTATGATTAAATTAACGAAAACAAATTTGATAAATCTATAAGCAAAAGAACGAAACAAAAGGTTCAAATGTCTTTTATTGGAATAACAGCTAAAGAACACACCATTTTTTTTATGGGCATTTTAATATTCAGCTTTATTTTCTTTTCACAAAATGCAATCGGATCGAACAACAGCAATAACTATTTTGAAACTCTTCAAAAGCGGCTGATAGAAGATGGTCTTGATAAAGATCGTATTACCGAGCTTTACGAAAGGCCCGAAGTATATTTCGAAAGAAAAGGGGTGTCCCGATTTTTGGTCCATCGTGAGGCGTCGTTGAATTACAATCAGTTTGCAAGTAAAAAATCGATTCGTAACGCATTGAAATATATGGATAAGCATCAAAAAGTTCTTGAAAGGACCGAAAAGGCGTATGGTGTGGATAAAGAGATTATTACGGCCATCATCCTGGTGGAAACCCGCTTGGGGCTTTTCCTCGGAGGGCCGTCTGTATTGAATACGCTCTCCACAATTGCTGCACTGGCAGATCCTGATGTCCGAAATATGTTTTGGGGTAAGGTTTCAAAGTCAAGCCGGCTTACCCGTGAACAGTTCGAAAAATGGGTGAAAAGAAAGTCCTCATGGGCTTACAAAGAACTCAAAGCCTTTTTGAACTATACCGCTAAAGAGAATATGGATCCTGCCGCTGTTTCCGGATCTTATTCAGGCGCCATGGGAATTGCACAGTTCATGCCGACCAACGTTCTTGCTTTTGCAAGAGACGGTAACGACGACGGACAAATAAATCTTTTTGACCATTCAGATGCCATAATCAGTATCGCGAGTTATCTGAAACATTACGGATGGTATCCCGGAATCAAAGGCAAAAAGGCCAACAAAGTCATTTATCATTATAACCACAGCCAGCAGTATGTAGATACGATATTGAAAGTTTCAGCGCTGTTAAAATCTAAAACCTGAATTATTTTTTTCTAATTGGTGCCTATCCATGAATTTAAAATGAACACGATGGGTGTCCAATTCAGAAATGAGCAATTTTTGTTCTGATCAAGGCCGCACAAGGGTTTGCGGTCCCCGCAAAGCGG
>Ga0224513_10000219_pt1 | contig 20941 bp, 23 predicted proteins | sample SF_May12_sed_USG_5_FD_169109 | JGI IMG/M metagenome (GOLD analysis project Ga0224513, IMG submission 169109) | Sediment microbial communities from San Francisco Bay, California, United States - SF_May12_sed_USGS_21 | ecosystem: Environmental > Aquatic > Marine > Sediment | place: USA... | reverse complement strand
CGTCGAAGATCCGCTGTTCGAAGACCCGCTGAACGTCTACGGGTACTCGAAGCTGCAGTTCGATCGTTACGTACGGCGAGTTGCTGCAAATCCCGAGAGCCAGGTCGTGGGCCTGCGTTACTTCAACGTCTACGGGCCGCACGAGCAGCACAAAGGCTCGATGGCAAGCGTTGCCTTTCACTTCAATAACCAGCTTCTAACCGATGGCGAAGCGCGTCTTTTCGAAGGTACAGAGGGCTACGGTAACGGCGAACAGCTGCGCGATTTCGTCTACGTGGACGACGTTTGCAACGTCAACCTGTGGTTCCTCGACAACCCGGGCGTCTCCGGTATTTTTAACACCGGGTCCGGCGCCGCGCAGAGTTTCAACGATGTAGCTAACGCCGTGATCAAGTGGCACGGCAAGGGCAAGATTCGCTATATCCCGTTCCCCGATCACCTCAAAGGCGCTTACCAGAGTTTTACGCAGGCTGACCTGTCGCAGCTGCGCAAGGCCGGTTGCGATGTTGAATTCAGGCCCGTGGAAGAGGGTGTGAAGGACTACCTGGACCAGCTTTGCGGACCGCAGCAACACTGATCGTCGGACCATCCTGGGTTGGCGACATGGTCATGGCCCAGTCGCTGTTCAGAGTCCTGAATCAACGCGAACCGGAGCGTGCGTTCGACGTGCTCGCGCCGAAGTGGTCGTTACCGATCGTCGCGCGTATGCCCGAGATTCGAAACGGTATTGCCTCTGAAACCGCACATGGCGAGATCGGGCTGCGCAAGCGTTGGCGTATCGCAACGGCGTTGCGCGAAACAGCTTACGAACGCGCGATCGTCCTGCCGCGCTCATTCAAATCCGCACTGATCCCATGGTTTGCCGGCATACCAGAGCGCACTGGCTATCGTGGCGAATCGCGCTACCGGCTGGTCAATGACGTACGACCGTTCGATCGCAACGTGCTCGATCAGACCGTGAAGCGCTTCGTTGCGCTCGGGCTGGATATTGGTGAGTCGCTGCCAGACGAGCTGCCCAATCCTTCGCTACGTGTTTCGCCGGAGAACCAGGTCCGAGTCATGCAAGAACTCGGCGTGACGGACGAGCGGCCGATCGTTGCCATGATGCCGGGTGCCGAGTACGGACCGGCGAAATGCTGGCCGCACGCGTATTTCGGGGAACTGGCAAAGATGCTCGACGATTCGGGCTACGCAGTCTGGGTCCTGGGCTCGGCGAAAGACGCGGCCGCCGGGGATGCTATCGCCGGTGCGAGCCGCGCCCTGAATCTCTGTGGCAAGACCTCACTGGAAGACGTCATCGACCTGCTGGCAGCCTGTGAGCAGGCGGTATCAAACGACTCAGGGCTGATGCACATTGCGGCCGCAGTTGGCATCCATGTGCACGGCATATATGGATCTTCTTCGCCGAAATTCACGCCTCCGCTTACAAAAAGCCGCGATATCCACGAACTGGGCCTGGAGTGCAGCCCATGCTTCAAGCGGGAATGCCCGCTGGTTCATCTGAAATGTTTGAGGGACCTGTTACCGGACCGTATTTTCGATAAAATACTCAAAGTGAGTGTCTAAAGTCCGCGATCATCGAAAAAAAGGTCTATTTTCTCTGTAACGTCTGAAGCCTCGATCAGGGCCATGGCATCGGGGTCACGGACCCTCTGGCCCCAGCGAACCTCCGCTTCATTCTTGTCAAGATAACGACGAATCGCGTCGGGATAGCGGTTTATCGTGAACTTTTGTGACATATACGGCCCAGTTCGCGCCGGGTTTGAGGTTGCATAGAGCCCAACGACCGTGGTTCCAAGCGCCGTCGCCATGTGAGCGGGCCCCGAATCGGGGCAAATGACGAGGTTGGCGCGGGCGATCAGGGCAGCGAGCTGCTTCAGCGTCGATTGTCCGACGAGGTCCAGTGCCTTACTCCCTGCGGCCAGCCGGGCGCCATAGTCCTTCTCCAGGTCCGACGGTCCTCCAGTCAGTACGACCTGGGCGCCATGTTGCGTTTCGAGATGCGTGATCACTGCGGCGTAGTTTTCGATACTCCAGTTGCGGAAATTCCGCGCCCGCTGGCTGCTACAGGGGCTGATCACGACCAGCGGCTTGTCATGCGCCGCGATGCCTGCAGCAAATTCTCGATCGGCCTGAGCGAGCGGAATGTCCCAACGCAGGTCTTGCTTTGCGGCACCGATCGCCGTCGCGAATGCCATCATGGCCTCCAGCGCGTGTGCTCCCGGTGCGGCATCGATACGTCGGTTCGTGAACAGCCACTGAAAGTCTTTTGCGCGTGCCTTGTCGAAACCCAGTCGAATGCGTGCGGGTATCGAACGGATCAGGAGATTGGCGCGTAACGAGGCGTGCATGCACAGCGCAACATCGAAGTGCTTGCCAGCAAGCGCTGTCCGCACGTCCCGGTAAGCAGCTCTGCCGCGGGACTTGTCAAAAACGACAAAATCGATGTCCGGAATGTCCGACATCAGGGAGGCTTCGGTCTTCCCGATAATCCAGGTGATGCGCGCGTCTGGCCAGTTATCCTGCAGCCGCCGGATGACGGCGAGCGCATGACAGGTATCGCCGATGGCGGAAAGCCGCATGACGCAGATGTGTTGAGGCTTCGATTGCAGCAGCAAATCAGGCACTATCACGTCACCACGAGCAATGGGGAAAGGGTCCGTTGACCGAAACCGTCGAGAAGACCAGAAACGGCGCCATCCTATACGATAAGGCCATTATCAACCATATTTCGGACGAGCGGTTCACACCGAAGGGTTGGTTGCATGCCGAGTTGCTGGCTGGTTCGCTGGGTTCGGGCGGGCGTGGCAGCACGATGTTCGTCGGCAATATCCCGAGACAGTTCGTGCTGCGCCATTACATGCGCGGCGGCCTCCTCGGAAAGCTCATCAAGGACACCTACGTCTTTTCCGGTGAAGACAAGACCCGGCCCTTTCTTGAGTGGCGCCTGTTGGACAAACTCGCGTCCAACAACATGCGCGTACCGCGGCCTGTGGCTGCTCGCTACGTGCAGCGTGGCACGTTTTACACGGCTGACATCATGACGGTGCGAGTACCGGGGATCGTGCCGCTGTCGCAGTACATTGCGCAGAATGACCCCGATGAAGCGTTCTGGCAGTCCGTTGGCGCGGCGATCCAGGAGTTCCATGCGAAGGGCGTCTACCATGCGGACATGAATGCCTACAACGTGCAGATCGATACGGATGGCCTGGTCTGGATGCTCGACTTTGACAAGGGTGAGCTGAAGACCCCGGGCCCATGGCAGCAGGAGACGCTGAGTCGTCTGCATCGTTCGTTACGCAAGATAGTTGGGCTGGACCCCAGACTGCACTTCCGTTCCGCCAACTGGGAGCAGTTGCTCGAAGGCTATTTCAACGCATCGAGATCGGAGTAGTAGTCCGGGTAGCCGTCAGGCAGGTCCTTGAACTTGCGGTGAATCCAGAAGTACTGCTCCGGGCAGGTGCCAATGTGTTCTTCGAGAACCCTGATGTAGCGTTTCGTATCGGCGACCGGATCGTCGCTCGGGAAGTTTTCAAAAGCGGGTAGCAGGACCAGTTCGTACGTCGAGTCGTCGAGTCGCCGCGGAAAAAAGGGCACAACGACCGCGTTACCCAGTCTGGCCAGCGTCGATGTTGCCGTCGTGTGCATGGATGGCACGCCAAAGAAATCGATCAACTCCGAGCCCTTGCGGTTGTAGCTCTGGTCAGGGGCGTACCAAACCGCGCGATTCTTGCGGAGGCTGCGGACCATTTTCTTGATATCGCGCTTCTCGATGGTGGTGTCGGCTGACACTTCGCGGCCGCTACGCTGCAGTTCGGTCATGAACTCGCTGCGATTCTTGCGAAATACCGCATCGAAAGGAAACAGCTCGGCCAGCACTCGCCCGGAAATCTCCAGCGTCGTGAAGTGCGCGCTAAGGAGTATGACGCCCTTGCCCGCGGCCAGCGCATCCAGAACATGTTCGGCTCCGGAAAGCCGCATGATGGACTGCAGGTGCTTTGTGCGAGCCCATCGTCCGAGGCCCATTTCCATCAGCATCATGCCGAGCGCCTTGAAATGTTCCAGGGCGAGGGCATCCCGTTCGTCGGGCGTCAGCTCAGGAAAACACAGTTCTATGTTGCGACGCACTACAGCGCGCCGCGATCCGCCCGACGCGTGTGCGAGACGACCGAACACACGACCGATGGCAAGCGTCACGCGATGTGGCAGCAGGCAAATCAGGCGCAAGAGACCCATGCCGGCCCATACGGGCCAGTAGCGGGGAGCCCGGTAACTGGACAGGGGTTTGCGTTCGCCGCTCATGAGCTACTGCTTTGGGAGTGGAAACCGTATTTTACTCGGACATGCCGTCCACGTAACCACCGGTCTCCTGTTTTCGATCATTTTCGGAGACGGCTTCTTCCACCGGCTCTGGTATCACGTCTTCGGCCTGGATGCCGACATGAAAGGCAGCGAAGCCTGGCATAACCACCTGGTTGCGTGCCATGCCGATAATGCGGCCGGCGTAGGGTGAGCGCAGTTCGGTACTTGCGTTGCTCATCGGGTCAGTAATCGTGCCGAGTAAATCGCCTTTGCGTACCGAGCTGCCAAGGCTGACGTCGGCAAGCAGGATACCGCCATTGTCGGCGCGCACCCATGATGAGCGGTAGTACACGGGCTCCGGGTCACCCCAGAGCCGCCTCTTCTTTACCATGCCAAGCGTGGACAGCAAGGTTTCGATTCCCTTGACGCCGTGTTTCACCTCGGCCAGTTCCAGCTGAGCGGGTCCGCCTGCCTCGACAGTGACCGCGGGAATGCCGGCCATCGTCGCAGCGTGGCGTAGCGTGCCCACCGTTGGCTGGCTGTGCAGAACGACCATTGAGCCGAAACCCAGGGTGAGCGTTACAACATCAGGATTGCGCAAGTCGGCACGAATCTGCGGCAGATTGGCGCGCTCGAACGAGCCGGTGTGGAGATCAACAAGCGCGTCGCAATGCGCGATGACATCCTTGAAAAGCGCGTGTGCGATTCGCGCCGCAGCGCTGCCATTGGGATTACCCGGGAAGTAGCGGTTCAGGTCGCGGCGGTCCGGCAGGTAACGTGAGCCACGCCGAAAGCCCTGCACGTTTACGATCGGAACACCGATCACGGCGCCCGAGAGCTTTCGCGGGTCAATGTCGTGGAGCACGCGCCGTACCATCTCGATGCCATTGAGTTCGTCCCCATGCACAGCCGCTGTAAGGCAAAGCGTGGGGCCGGGCAGTTCACCGTTGACGATCAGCACGGGCGTCGATACCGGCACGCCCTCAAACAGCTCCGTAGCCGACCAGGCCAATCGTTGGGCAGTGCCGGGAGCGATATCCTGTCCCAGCAAGCGAAGTGGTTCGGCAAGCCCTTCTGCTGTGGTTACGGCATCGGCCAACGGCACATCATGTGGGTGTGCGGGAATGGCTTCAACGAGATCCTCGGCGGCGGCGGACGTTTCGCTGGAACGCGAATCCTCATCGAAGGTCGTATCCTGGAGCAGGTCGACACCATTGCCGGACGGCTCGACAGCGGTCTCGCCCGCGAGGGCAAAACTGCCCGCGAAGAGCAGGCACAGGGCCGCCGGCAACGTCCGAAAACGAAAGAGAGAATCAGCTTGGCAGCAATTAACGCTCATACGAGGCTCAAAATACGGCAGAATGCCGGGAAATTCCGTGAACTAATCAATAATTTGCGATTGAAACCTGAAAAAAGCCAAATGACAAGTTTTTGCCGCCTATTCGTACTTTCCTGGTTCCTCGTGGCCGGCGCAGTCCAGTCTGAGGAGATCTTCCCGCAGCCGCCTGAGTTACAGCCGGACGTCGACTTCTGGGTGTCGATATTTACCACCTACACCACTGACGAGGGCGTGCTGCATGACAATCGCGATCTCGCCGTCGTCTATGACCGTCTTGATATGCCAGCCAGTTTGTCACGCAGCGAACGCAATCGCCGCGTGGACAAACGTCGTAAGGAACTGCAGGTTGTTCTGCGGTCGCTTGCTGCGGGGAAGCGCGACAATCTGAGCAGCGAGGAGGCACGAGTGCTGGCGCTATGGCCCGACAGCGTGTCAAACGACACGTTGCGCGCTGCTGTCAGCCGCATTCGCTTTCAGCAGGGGCTGCGCGATCGATTCGGGACTGGGCTCGAACGTTCCGGGCGCTGGCGCGACTACGTCAACAAGGAACTCACAGCGCTGGGTGTCCCGATCGACATTGCGGCGCTTCCGCATGTCGAGTCGTCATACAACCCGGAGGCCCGATCGCATGTTGGTGCATCGGGGATCTGGCAATTTACACGCAGCACCGGGCGCCGCTTCATGCGTGTCGACCATGTTGTAGATGAGCGCAACGATCCTTTTGCTGCCACGCAGGCAGCGGGTAAATTACTCGCCTACAACTATTCGCTAACAGGCAACTGGCCCATGGCGATCACGGCGTACAACCACGGACTGTCCGGCGTGCGCCGTGCCCAGAGCAGGCACGGGGATACGGCCTATGTCGATATTTTGCGCAATTACAACGGCAGGACGTTTGGTTTCGCATCGCGCAACTTCTATGTCGCCTTTCTTGCGGCGAGAGAGGTCGATCAGAATGTTGAGAAGTACTTTTCCGGCCTTGTCCCGGAATCACCAACGGACTACTCGACGGTCAGCTTGCCGACCTATGTGTCGGTGTCCGGCCTGAGCGAGGCTATCAATGTAAGCCAGGCGCAGATTGCGAAACACAATCCGGGACTGCAGGCCACGGTCTGGCAGGGCAGCAAATACCTGCCGAAAGGGTATGAGTTGAGGCTGCCGCGCTCGGCGACGGATACGCCGCTGGAGCAACTTATCAACGGTCTGCCCGATACCGCGGTCTTCCAGAAACAGCTACCGGACATGTTCCACCGGGTTGCACGCGGCGACACCTTGTCGCAGATCGCTGAAACTTACGGTACGCGAGTCTCGACGTTGGTCGCCCTGAACCAGCTTGGCAGCAGTCACCGTATCCGTGCCGGACAACGCCTGCGCCTGCCCGCCGCCGGTCCAGCTCCACAAGTCACGGTTGCGGCAACGCCCCCGCCCGAACCTGCGGTCGTAGCAAGCATTGCGGCGCCGGAGGCTCAACCAGAGGTTGTAGAAATGGCGCCCGGGGCCCTCGCCGGTGACCTGGCAGCATCGATGCCGGGCACGATCGAGACGGCACTGCTGTCAGATCCGAGTGACTACAGCGTCGCTGATGACAACACCATTGAGGTGCAACCGCTGGAGACCCTGGGACATTTCGGTGACTGGCTCGAGATCAAGACGCAGCGGCTACGCGACCTGAACGGATTTGCTTTCCGCACACCGGTAAGTGTCGGGCAACGTATTCGCCTCGATCTAGGTACCGTCGACGCCAAGGTCTTTGAAGAAAAGCGGATTGCGTATCACCGGTCACAGCAGGACAGTTTCTTCAGGCAGCACGTTATCAGCGGTGTTTCCGAGCACACCATCCAGCGCGGTGAGTCGATATGGATTATCGCCCTGCGGCAATACAAGGTACCCGTGTGGTTGTTTCGTCAATACAACCCAACCATCGACATGCACAAGGTGCAGCCTGGCACTACCGTACAGATTCCCGTGCTAACGGACGTGGAAAGCGATTAGTGAAAACGCAGCACAAATTTCTTGTCCTGCGCCTGTTGCCCATCGTGCTGCTCAGTGTCGCGGCGGGATTCTGGTTTGTCGAAGTGCAGGAGGGAGGGCCATGGGCTGCGCGCAACCTCGTGCCGCTGGCCGTACTGGTTGGCTTGTCATTCCTGACACTCCACAAAGGTGCCGGTCACTGGACGGGCGCCGGCATGCGTATGCCACTGGGAACACTCGGCTTCGCAATTCCCGCGCTTGGGCTGACCGCCTATCTGCACTATGCCTATGCAACCAACCTGAATGACATGTTTGGTGATGCAGAATTTCCGGATCGTGTATTTCGCTTCCTTCCTGCGTACACACTTGTTGCAGGCGGCATCGGCTTTGCGATCGGCTGGATCGTGGGTCGCAACGTATGACCGTCTTAGTCAGTCTGTGAACCGACCCTTTTTTTACAATCTCGAGATTTGCTAGGCTTGCCGACATGAGAATTTTCGTACTGGCGCTGATCGTCCTGCTTGCACCCGGCCTCACACAGGCCAGCGAGTTTCCCGTGGCCGATCGCGTCGTCATAGAAAAGGACGCGCGCCTGTTGCACCTGATGCACGACGGCAAGGCTTTCCGTACGTTCAAGATTGCACTGGGTATTCGACCTGTTGGTGACAAGAAGTCGGAAGGTGACTTCAAAACACCTGAGGGCAAATACACGCTGGATCACCGTAATCCGAATAGTGAGTTCTTCCTCTCGATTCACGTGTCCTACCCAGATTCGGCCGATCGCCGCGAGGCTGCAAAGCTGGGTGTCGATCCAGGGGGGGCGATCATGATTCACGGCCAGCCGAATGAGCCGTCGCGGTCCGAGACTTACTACCGGACCCAGGACTGGACCAACGGCTGCATCGCCGTGTCCAACTCCGATATGATCGATATCTGGCTCATGACCGGCGAGAATACGCCCATCGAAATCCGACCCTGAATGTCCGGACAATTCATTGACGCCGAGGTGTGGCCGGAAGGCAGCCTCGAGGTGCTTTCCCAGTTTGAAGTAGACCAGTTGCAGAGCAGCGGCTCAGGTGGTCTCTATCCTTTGCTGCGGCGCTGCATGCTGGCTGTGCTGAACGCGGATAGCCACACGGATGATGCGCGCGTCCTGCTCGAGACCTATCGCGATTTTGAAGTCGGCTTCATTCGCCAGGATCGCGGGCTCAAGGTAACGCTCAAGAACGCGCCGGCAGAGGCCTTTGTCGATGGCAAGATGATTCGCGGTACACGCGAGTTTCTGTCGGCGGTCCTGCGGGACATCGTCTTTACGCGCAACGAGGTCGTCGATAGCGGTCGTTTCGATCTTTCGACATCCGATGGCATCACGAACGCGGTTTTCCACATTATTCGCAATGCGCGGTTACTGACGTTGCCGGCACACGTGAATCTTGTCGTCTGCTGGGGTGGCCATGCCATCAGCCGCGAAGAATATGACTACTCAAAGCGGGTTGGATATGAGCTCGGCCTGCGTGGCCTGAATGTCTGCACAGGCTGTGGTTCGGGTGCCATGAAAGGACCCATGAAGGGCGCAACAATCGGGCACGCAAAGCAGCGCATTCGTGGCGGCCGATACGTCGGCATCACCGAGCCGGGCATTATCGCGTCGGAGTCGCCGAACCCCATCGTGAATTCGCTTGTCATCATGCCGGATATGGAAAAACGCCTTGAGGCGTTCGTGCGGCTTGGACACGGCATCATCGTATTTCCGGGTGGCGTCGGCACGGCCGAGGAAATCCTGTACCTGTTGGGTGTATTAATGCATCCGGAGAACGCCGGCCAGCCACTACCCATGATCATGACGGGCCCGGCGTCGGCCGAGCCGTATTTCCGCAAGATCGATGACTTCGTTGGGGCAACATTGGGCGCGGCGGCTCAGGATCGCTACAAGATCATCATTGATGACCCGCAGGAAGTGGCCAGGCAAACAACCGCAGCACTCGATGATGTGCTGACCTTTCGTAACAAACACGGTGATGCCTATTATTTCAACTGGCGCCTGAAAATCGATGGAGACTTCCAGCGCCCGTTCGTAGCGACGCACGCGGCCATGCGCGAATTGCAGATCGACGCAGGGCTTCCGGTACACGAGCTCGCCGCAAATCTGCGGCGCGTGTTCTCGGGCATCGTTTCCGGCAACGTTCGGGAAGATACCGCGGCAATGATCGAGTCAGAAGGGCCCTTCGAAATCGACGGATCGCGGCAAATTATGGGTCTGCTCGATGATCTGCTGGCGAGTTTCGTGGCCCAGCATCGCATGAAGATATCGAGCGGCGACTACGATCCTTGCTACGTGATTAAGTAAAACCAAAGGTTAACTGTCTGTTTTTAAAAGAAAAACAGGCTAGCGGCACTGTGATGCAGTTCCTGTGATTCTGGCTTGCTGGCACTTAACATTTGTTCAAAGGATTTACTTGAGCAAGACGATGCCAGATAGCAAAAACTTGAGGTGGGACGAGCGGTTCGGTACGGATGCCGGCGCTGAGTCCAAAGCAGATGATGCGACACTCGATGCTAACGAGCCTGCGGCGAATGACGCAGACGGTTGGCAGCAGTACCGTCGCTGGATCTCGAAAGCGCCGACGCCTAAAGGGCGACGGTCCGGAATCGATCCTTCCCTGTACTCGTGGAAAGGCTACCGCGACTGGAGCGACCAGGTGCGCCGTAATTGGGCGAAAGAGTCCACGGATGACAAGGACTGACACTGAACTCTATGCAAACAAAAACGCCGGCTTTATGCCGGCGTTTTTGTTTGGGGGGGATTGTGAGCCGAGTCCACATAAAAGCCGGAACTGCGTCTGGTTTCTGAGCATTGTCAGGCCTCGTGAAGCAAGCTGTGACCGGCCTCACAGCCCAGAACAAAGAGCGGTCCTATAGTCACTCTCACTGAACACCAAACAACGCGATATGAGTATGAATAACAAGCACCAGAATTCGGAATCTCCTGTTGACTCGTTGAAGAACGAATCGTCGCGGCAGCGCTGGGAGTTGTTCCATCGCGCGATCGCACATGCCAAGGAATCGAATAATGCGGCCCTCCATGAAGCAGATACCGAGACAGGTGACGCTGAGTGTGCGGGTCCGCTGCTGACGATCGTCCGCTAGGAACTGACATGGAATGTTTCCTGCAATACTTTGATGACCTGGACGACCTGTACGGTGCGATCGGGCTGGTCTGGGAGAAGCTCCGCAGGACGCTGCTCAATCTGATTTCACTGCTCATGGTCCTCGCTGTGGCGGCCGGTGGAATCGCTCTTGCGCTGGCGCATCCGCCCATAGCCCTCGCAACGTCAACGATGTTGTTTGTGACCTTGCTGTACCGCTCGGTGACCGTTCCGTCGCCCAGGTGGGGCGTTACCAGCTAGTAAAAAGTACCCTGGCCCGTCTCCGGGCTTGAAATCGACAGCGAAGCCCCTATCGTGTCTGCCTTTGGTCAGGAGATAAGCGGCGTGGCTGACAAGCGCGACAATACCCAGAAAGAGACACTCGGCTTCCAAACCGAGGTGCGTCAGCTGTTGAAGCTGATGATTCACTCCCTCTATAGCAACAAGGAAATCTTCCTTCGTGAGCTAATCTCCAATGCTTCTGACGCGGCCGACAAGCTGCGCTTTGAGGCGCTTGCTCAGCCCGGTCTGTTGGGCGAAGACGAACTCACGATTCAGATCGAGATAGACAAGGACAAGCGCCAGCTGTCGGTGACCGACAACGGTATCGGCATGTCGCGTGACGAACTGGTCGACAATCTCGGCACCATCGCGCGCTCCGGCACGGCCGAGTTCCTCGAGCAGATGACGGGCGATCAGCAGCACGATGCACAGCTTATCGGCCAGTTCGGTGTCGGTTTCTACTCAGCGTTTATTGTGGCCGACAAAGTGACCGTCGATACACGTCGCGCCGGCGGTGATCAGGCCGTACGCTGGGAGTCGAACGGTGAGGGCGAGTTCACGATCGAGGACATCGACCGCGAGGAGCGTGGCACACGCGTAACCCTGCACCTGAAAGATGACGGCGCGGAATTTGCGGAGCCATTTCGCATCGAGTCGCTGATTCGCAAATACTCCGATCACATTGGCTTCCCAGTGTCCCTGCGCACGGACGGTGAAGACGAGACCAAGGTTGTCAATTCGGCGACCGCACTCTGGACGCGTTCGCGAACCGACGTCAAGGACGAGGAATACAAGGAGTTCTACAAATACCTGTCGCATGATTTCGCCGACCCGCTGGCATGGAGTCACAACCGCGTCGAGGGTAAACGTGAATACACCAGCCTGCTCTTCATACCGGCTGCGGCGCCATTCGATATGTGGAATCGCGAAGCTCCGCGGGGTTTGAAACTCTATGTGCAGCGTGTCTTCATCATGGACGACGCAGAGCAATTTCTGCCGCTCTACCTGCGTTTCGTGAAGGGTGTCGTCGATTCAGCTGACCTGCCACTCAATGTGTCTCGGGAATTACTGCAGCAGAACCCCGATCTTGCCGCCATGCGCAGTGCGCTAACCAAGCGTGTCCTCGACATGCTGGGCAAGCTGGCGAAGGGTGACGACTATGGGAAGTTCTGGGGAGAATTCGGCCAGGTGCTCAAGGAAGGTCTGGTCGAGGACCTTGCGAACAAGGACAAGCTTGCCAAACTGTTGCGCTTTGCGACGACACAATCGGGCACAGAGGCCCAGGATCAGTCGCTCGATGATTACCTGTCTCGTGCACAGGAGGATCAGGACAAGATTTACTACATCCTCGCCGACAACCATGCGACAGCCGTTGCCAGCCCGCATCTCGAACAACTTCTGAAGCGTGGCCTCGAAGTGCTGTTGCTGACCGACCGTATCGATCCATGGCTCGTCGACGGCATCGCAGAGTATGAAGGCAAAGCGCTTGTTGACGTCAGCCGTTCCGCCCTGGACCTGCCGGAAGACGAAGAAGAAGCCTCGCTGGAGTCGATGAACGAAGAGCACCAGCCGCTGCTGGAGCGGATCAAGGGCGTGCTTAGCGACCGCGTCGAGGCTGTCAACGTCAGCCGGCGTCTCGTCGATTCGCCAGCCTGTGTGGTGGCTGCCGATGACGATCTGAATCCGCAGCTTCGGCGTATGCTCGAGGCCAGTGGTCAGGAAATTCCTGAATCGAAGCCGATTCTTGAGATCAACGTCGAGCATCCGCTCGTCAGCCGCCTGGCGGCTGAGGGGGACGACAAGCGCTTCGAGGAGTTGTCGAACATTGTGCTTGATCACGCTTTACTGGCCGAGGGAACGCAGCTCGACAACCCGGCCGCGTATGTGCATCGCATGAATAAACTGCTGCTCGATATCGAGTCAGGAACAAAAAATGACTGAACAGAATGACAAGGACCTGCGGGACAAGCTCAGCGAGGAGCAGTACCGGGTTACGCAGTGCTCGGCGACTGAGCGGCCGTTTACGGGTAAGTACGTCAATCACAAGGATGATGGTACCTATCACTGCGTTTGCTGCGATGCGCCTCTCTTTAGCTCCGAGCACAAGTATGACTCGGGCTCGGGGTGGCCGAGTTTCTGGTTGCCTCAGGCAGGCGACGCGGTGCGGACGCGCACGGATGAGGCCCTCGGCATGGTGCGTGTCGAGGTTGTCTGTGCCGCCTGTGACGCACACCTGGGACACGTATTCGACGATGGCCCGCAGCCGAGCGGTTTGCGATACTGCATCAATTCCGCTTCCCTGGATTTTGAGGACCAACCTGAATGAATCAATTCAAACTGCTGCTGGGTTTGCCAGCTGTAATCCTAATCGCCGCTTGCAGCCAGACTGAGCAGGCCGAAGTGAATGAGGAGCCTGCCGTGCAGGAAGATGCCCCCGCCGTTGTCGCCACAAACTGCCCCAAGGCGGATGAAAGCGGCAGTATCGAGATCCAGAAAGGACTGACGGCGACGATCACCAAAAAAGGATACGGGCGCGCAGCGAAGGGTAAGGACTACGCGGACGTGCACACCACACTATGGTTGTACGACGAGGCGGCCGAAGGTGGTCGTGGCCAGGAGATCTGGGCATCCGGTGGGGTGCGGCCGTTCCAGTTCCAGCTGGACGCCGGCCAGGTGATCAAGGGCTGGGATCTCGGCGTGAACTGCATGCTGCTGGGCGAAAAGCGTGAGCTGAAGATCGCCCCGGAGCTCGGTTACGGGGAACGAGGCAAACCGCCGGTACCACCGAACGCTACGTTGTTATTCGAGATCGAGCTCGTCAATCTGGCGTCGCCGTAAGCTGAATCTCAATGCGGCGGTTAATGCTACGCCCATAGCGCGTGGCGTTGTCCGCAATGGGAACTGACGATCCGGCGCCAACGACGACCAGCCTTTCCTTCGCTAATCCCCGCGAGTCGAGATAGGCGGCGACGGTCCCGGCGCGCGCCAGGCTGAGTTGCCGGTTCCAGATTTCATTACCTGTCGAATCCGTGTGCCCGGTAATGGTTACGGTCGCTGCGCGACAGGCGTCTGCCAGCGCAACCACGCCGTCGAGAACGGGATAAGCGGACGCTCTCATCTCGGTTCCTGATTCTTCGAAAGCGACCGGTCCGGCCCTGAACGTGGAGAATTGCTGCTCGCAAAATCTGGCGGCTGTGGCGCTCGTGTCGAGAGCCGTGAGTTGGATATCGACGTCGATTGACGACGGTATCGATTGACGCAGCGCGAGCAGACGATGTGCGGCGTCGGGCTCGTCAGATACCAGGGCCCTGATACGCAGCTCGTTTTCAGTCAGGTTGGCGCTGGGTGATTCCATAGCTGCAAGTGCGGCAACGAGCTCAACCGTTGCGTCGTCCCACCATGCCGGAGCAACGCCCAGTGAACGAAACTCGAGTTCCGTCGAATGTGCCGGAAAGTGCTCTGCTGCAGCGTTAATGATGCGTTGTTCGTGGTGCTTGGATCGGGTGTGCCCGGTGATGACCAGCGTGCCTCGATATGCGGTGACCCGAAGCTCGGCAGGGTCAGCTGCGGAGTAGGTGGCTGATTGGGGAGCGATGTCCGTCCGGCCAGGTCCCATGGGTATTGTCCATGCTATCCCGGCGAGCAGGATCAGGACTGCGGCGGTATTGCGCAGGCGGTGCGACAAGAGTCAGGCGCGTATCGCCTGGTCGCGCAATTCTCTGGCTTGCCCGATCCAGTCTTCGCGATAAATACGAGAGCGGAATCCCTTCAGCCGCCTGGCGACGCGATCGATATCGTATTCGCTCATCTCGGCAATCTGCTGGAAGCTGAAGATGCCCATTTCGTTAAGTGTCTTCTCGATGGCCGGGCCGACGCCCTTTATTTGTTGAAGGTCGTCACGAAGGCTGTGTGTTCCTGTCACCGGTTCATCATAATCGTCGTCGTCGTCGTCGTCGTCGTCGTCGTCGTCGTCGTCGTCGTCGTCATAATCGTCATCAGCCTCGGGTTCATACTCGGCTTCAGCGTCTTCAGGCTCATCGGCGAGCTCATCGTTGTCTGCAACCAGCGGATCCGCATAATCGTCCACCGGATCGTTTGATGCATCGAGACCATCAGTCAGTTCGTCAGAATGCGTTACCGGTTCTATGCGCGTCTGCTCCTCGACGGGATTTTCCCGGGCGTTCTCCAACTCGCGGATACGCTCGCGGGCCTCTTCGAGCTCCGACTCGAGCTGCTCAGCTTCTTCATTACGCGTGCGGAACCGCTCGATGAGCGGTGGCAGGCGGTTTTGCCAGTTGTCGAGTTCCTGCGTCAATTTCTCGATACGTGCATCCTTCTGCTGCACGACATCGTCTTCTGAGCTGCGCGTTGCCATATCCGATTGCAGCTGGTCTCGCTCGTTAACCGCCACTTCGAGATTGCTGCGAATATCCTTGATCTCACGCTGGAGTTCGTCACGGCGTGCGAATGCTTCCTGCACTGCGATTGACAGTTCCTTCGCGCGATTCTTGGCGTCGGTGTGCGACGCCTGGAATTGACTGACCTGTTCCATCAGTCCCTTGTTCTGCTCGAGAAGCCGGTCGCCCTCGCGTCGCTGTGCATCGATCTGGTCCTGCCACCCTGCACTGACGGCCGCTTTTTCCTGATCGGCTCGATTTCCGCGAAGCACCCAACCGATGACCGCACCGATAACGGCTGTGATGGCCATCAGGGCGATATGTATGACAGTTAGTTCGGGCATAGGCTGGTTCCTGTACCGGCGCCCTCATAACGACAGGCAACGGGTGGTAATTGTGTGCACAATACTGTGCTTCGAGCAGCGTGGTTTCGTGCAGTAAACTACCTTACATTACATAAGATCATAATTTTACAGCACAATTCACGAATCTATCCACCCCGGAATTAGCAATGAACCAACACCCTGTGACCGAGAGACTGTTTATCGACGGCCCGGTCGGTCGGCTTGAGGCCGTTATCGAGCGTCCGGGCGAGGGTGCGCTGGAGGGGTGCGCGGTAGTCTGTCATCCGCATCCGCAACACGGCGGCACGATGCATAACAAGGTCGTCCATACGCTGGTGCGAGCATTTGTGCGCTCAGGTTTCGAGGCGCTGCGGTTCAATTTCCGCGGTACGGAGCAGAGCGACGGTGAATATGATGAAGGCAACGGCGAACTTGATGATGCGCTTGCGGCGATCGAATGGATGCGTGCCCGGCATGCGTCCTACCCACTATGGCTCGCTGGTTTCTCGTTCGGCGCGGCGATCGCGGTGAAAGCGGCTGTTGCGACTCATGTTGACGGACTCATAAGTGTTGCGCCCGCCATCAGTCGTTTTGCGACCGGCATGGAATCACAGCCCGACTGCCCCTGGCTCATTGTGCAGGGCGATGAGGATGAGCTCGTTGATGTCGAAGAGACAGTAGAGTGGGTCGATAGTCTGGAACCCGGCCCCGAGCTTCTCATCGTTCCGCAGGGCGAACATTTTTTTCACGGGCGTTTGACCGAGCTCAGAGATGCAGCGATGGAGTTCATCGCACAATAAAAAAAGGCCGGGCAATGCCCGGCCTTTCGTTGTTTATCGGTTGTCCCGATTAAACCATGTCTTTGAGACCTTTCAGGGCAGAAACCTTGACAACTTTCGTTGCAGGCTTGGCCTTGAACATCATCTCTTCGCCCGTGAACGGGTTAACACCCTTGCGAGCTTTGCGAGCCGGCTTTTTCACGACGCGCATCTTCAGAAGGCCAGGAATGGAGAACATACCCGGCGCGCCACGACCGCCAAGGTTTTTCTTGATCTGGCCGTTAAGCGATTCGAAAACGGCTGCAATGTCTTTGCGCGTCAGACCGGTGTCGTCAACAATCTTTGCGTAAATTTCAGATTTGGTAGGTGGCTTTTTGGTGTTCGCTGCCATGAAAAACTAACTCCTAAGAAAAGACGAAATGGGCGACTGCCCGCTATGAAAGCGCAGCGACGATAACACTTTTTGAAGTGCTGCGTAAGCGCAAAAAGGCCTTTTTTTTAAGCTTTTTTTGCTGTAGCGGCCAGTAACAAAAAACGGGCTCGAAAGAGCCCGTCGCAAAATAATTTAAGAAAACAGAGTCGTTACGAATCCGTATAGAACTGGCGCTTGAACCTGACCTCGGACGAATTGTCTGCTCCGTCCGGAGTGACTTTGATATCAAAGACCAGCGTCTCGCGATTTGCGACCGGCGTCTCGCCGATGTAGTAGATCGCAGTGACATCACCCGGTTCCTCAATCTTGCGCATCGTGACGCTCTTGAGCTGTCCTGTCAGGTTGACCGTCTTAACGGAGACCTCGCCGGCGACCGGGGCGTTGTCAGACTTGCGGATGATGGATACGTTGAGCATTGCACGGTTCTTGCTGCGCACGATGTTGTATGCGCGCGCGACTTCAGTCGGCAACTGGTCTGTTGATTGCGCACTGAAATGCACGACAAAGTCGCCAATATCAGCAGATGTTGCTCCGGCTGGCTGGGCCTCAGGAACAGCCGCAGAGTCGCCAGATTCGCCGCATGCGCCCAGAAGCGCCAGCAACGAAAAAGAGATCAGAGTTCTTGCCAATGTCATCAATCCACCCCCTCTTCTTTTTTTCACTATAAACCATTCGCGGCGTTTTTTACGAGGAACTGCTTGTGGCGATGAGTCTGGCCACGTAACAGGCTGATTCTTGAGGGGGCGACGTCCAGGTAGTCCGCCAGCAGCTTGATAGCGGCCTTGTTAGCTTTGCCGTCCGATGGTGGCGCGGTAGTACGAATGTGCAGGGCACCGTTACGGACTCCTGCCACTTCATTGTGTTTGGCGCGCGGTGTTACGCGGACTGACAAGACGAGGTCATTTCCGTCCTGTCTCGTACAGGGTTCAAGCTCTGCTATCAGTATGGTAATGGCTTGAAGCCAGCGACAACGATCGTTACCGCCGTAATTAAAATGATCGCGAATAGCGGGGAAAGGTCCAGGCCGCCGAGTGGCGGGATGATGCGACGGAAAGGCAGCAACACCCGATCTGTCAGCGCGTGGATGATTGCGAGGGCGGGGTTATAGCCGCCTGGCGATATCCAGCTCAAAATAACGCGAATGATGATGGCGAAAACGAATAGCCGCAGCATCAGGAGAACGAGATCCACGACCGCCGTCAAGGCGATCGCGCCGATGCCGGCTGTCCTTCCGAAAATGAGGAGGATCAGCAGTATCAGCAGGTACTGGATAATGAAGGCGACGAGCACCGTCGCCGTATCGACGCGACCCACGGGTGGGATAATGCGTCGCAATGGCACAACCACTGGCGATGTAATTTTCAGGATGGCCTGCGTAATCGGGTTGCGATAATCGGCTCCCAGCCACGGCAGCAAGATTCGCAACAACAGCACGAACAGGTAGAGCTGCGCCACAGCATTGACAACAAAAACCAGCGCCTGGGTAACGTTTGCGGGCATTGTTTATTCCTTCCCTGCTTCGTGTGCCTGATTGGCAAGATCCACTGCACGATCACGCGCAGCGACGACGGCCGCACTGAAGATATCACGGAAATTGGTGCCGTCCAGGTGGTCGAACGCGGCGGCTGTCGTTCCCCCGGGCGAGCGGACCCGGGCAATAAGCGAATCCATGGTCTCGCCCGACTGTTCCGCCATTTCGCCAGCGCCGCGCGCAGTTTCGAGCACAAGGGCGAGGGCGTCGTCATAGCTCAAGCCAAGATCGACGGCCGCCTTTACCAGCATGTCGACAAGCAGGTAGAAGTAGGCAGGCCCCGTACCTGATACCGCCGTCACCGTATCGATGTCCTCTTCGCTGGCGACCTTAATGACCGGGCCCGTCGTAGAGATAATGTTCGTCGCGGCGCGGAGCTGGTATTCGCTGGTGTGTTCGTTGGCGCACAGCCCCGAGATGCCAAGGCGTAATAACGCGGGCTGGTTGGGCATTACCCGAACGACCGGTAGCTTGCCGCCCAGCCAGGTTTCTATATCGCCACCGCGAACGCCTGCCGCGATGGAAATTACCAGCGGCCGGGTCTCCTGCACGAAGGGAGCCAGCGGCTTGCAGACGTCGTACAGGATCTGTGGTTTGACAGCGAGCACAATGCATTCCGCCTCACGCACCACGTCTTCGTTGGATTCGCGGATCACTGCGCCGGGCAGATCCTTCGCCAGGCTCTCACGATGCTCAGCGAGTGGTTCGGATATGAGTATGTGGCTCGGCTCGTAGCCGGCTGAGAGCATGCCGCCTGCCAGCGCCCGCGTCATGTTACCGCCACCAACGTATGCCACTTTTCCGTAGTCCATCTGGTCCTGCCCTTAGGTGTCGCGCGCGCCGAACAGTGCTGTGCCGATACGCACTATCGTTGCGCCTTCAAAAATTGCTGCCCGAAAGTCTGCTGTCATTCCCATCGACAGGGTATCCGTATCGATACCGCCCGCCCGAAGCTGTTCTGCCAGTTCGCGCAGCACAGCGAATGGTCTGCGCTGATCTTCGAACTCGTTGCGTATCGCGGGCAGGCACATCAGCCCGCGAAACCTGAGATTAGGCAGCTCGGAGCACGCAGCAGCCAGTTCCGGAACCGCGGCCGGCAGGACGCCCGACTTGGCGTCTTCATCATCGACGTTAACTTGAAGGCAAACGTTAAGCGGCTCCAGGTCCTCGGGTCGCTGCTCAGAAAGGCGCCGTGCTGTTTTGAGTTTGTCGATTGTGTGGACCCAGTCAAAGTATTCGGCGACCACGCGTGTTTTATTGCTCTGCAAGTGCCCGATAAAATGCCAGGTCAGGTCCAGATTGGTCAGGGATTCGATCTTCTCGACGCCTTCCTGGACGAAGTTCTCGCCAAAATCACGCTGCCCGCAGGCGTGTGCCTCGCGGATCTTCTCCACGGGCTGCTTCTTGCTCACGGCGAGCAATTGGACGCCGGCCGGGTCACGGCCGGCCTCAATCGCCGCAGAGTGCAGCAAATCGCTGATCAGCTTTAAGTTTTCCGTGACTCCAATCACGTTTTAGTCCGGTTGCTTCGCTATACTAGGCTCAATTCTGCCCGGGTTATGGTAAGTCCGGGCGCTCAAAATGAGGGAGAAATATGGCCGTCGACGTTGCCCAGCTATTGTCGTTCGCGGTGAAGAACAACGCTTCTGACCTGCACCTGTCCGGTGGGGTGCCGCCTATGATTCGCGTCGATGGTGACATCAAGCGTATCAATATGCCGGCGCTGACCCACAAGGACGTCAATAGCATGGTGTACGACATCATGAATGACAAGCAGCGCAAGGACTATGAAGAGTTCCTCGAGACTGATTTCTCATTCGAGATCCCGAAGCTGGCGCGCTTTCGTGTTAACGCGTTCAACCAGAATCGCGGGTCGGCAGCCGTCTTTCGTACCATTCCATCTGAAATCCTGACGCTCGATGATCTGGGCGCGCCGTCGATTTTCAAGGACCTGGCGATGCACCCCAGGGGCATTGTGCTCGTCACCGGACCGACAGGCTCGGGTAAGTCAACGACGCTCGCCGCGATGGTCGACTACATCAACGAGAACAAGCCGGATCATATCCTGACGATTGAAGATCCGATTGAGTTCGTGCACGAGTCGAAGAAGTCGCTGGTTAACCAGCGTGAAGTTCATCGCGACACACTTGGCTTCAACGAGGCCTTACGTTCGGCGTTGCGCGAAGATCCCGACATTATCCTCGTGGGCGAGCTCCGCGATCTCGAGACGATTCGCCTGGCGCTGACCGCTGCCGAGACCGGTCACCTTGTATTCGGCACACTGCATACCAGTTCCGCATCCAAAACGATCGATCGTATTGTCGACGTCTTCCCCGCCGCCGAGAAAGAAATGGTTCGCGCGATGTTGTCAGAGTCCCTGCGTTCCGTTATTTCGCAAACTTTGCTGAAAAAGGTCG